>JGI24021J15306_10008887_pt1 | contig 12394 bp, 5 predicted proteins | sample Ectturendosymbi1_FD_15306 | JGI IMG/M metagenome (IMG submission 15306)
ACTGTATGCATTTCAATATTAAGTAAATATCTGACAGTGTCAAGGATAAAAGTGTGACATGTCTTTTAACCAGGGATGTTGTAAAAAAAAACGACCAAAAAAAACACCTGTGTTTTTCTTTAAAAGCTGCCAAAAAAGACTCTTTACTTTTCCTTTGAAAATCTACTAAGAAGTAAAAAACAAAATATACAGGACACTTGTACGGTTAACTATACATTTTTTAATCAAACAAAACGAACAGCAATTAAATTTGAAGGACTTGAAAAAAAGAGAAGAATGATTTGAACAGTTTTAGTCAATTCTGATGGTTATCTTCTTCAGCTCAGCACAATCAGTATATTTTAACCAATTTTTCTGCCCTCTCTGCATCAAAACTTTTCCTGATTTTGGATCGTACCAAATCATATGTTGAAAAAATTGTGCTCTATAAATGCTGAACTAGCAGGGCATGCACATAAACTTGACATGAAACTGCAGTTTGCGGGAATGGTTTTTGTCTGTTTGCTGTGTGCATGCTTGTCAAGCCTTCTACTTACGAGTGAACTGACCAACAACACTTCGTGAAAACAAAGATGGGGTACATTCCTTTACCTCAATTTTTGATGCCATAATAGGTATTAACAAGTTATTATTGTGTAATTCTGAAATGGTGATATTGTATGATGGAATAAAAACAATTCATAATGAGGTTTTTCTGATTTCCTCAAAAAAAGAAAAAAAATTGTTTCTTTAAAAAACAAAACAAAATAACACGTTTTTTTTTCAAAAAAAACAAAACAAGTGGGTTGCTTTTTTTTAAAAAAAAAACTGCTTTCAACAGAATGGAATCAGTGTGGCATGTATCTGTTCAGAAGCTTCTAATTCTTTACACATTACATTTCTTCCAACTCAAGGACTATTACTACTGTGACCACAATGCACATCAGGTAACACTCAAAAATATTTGATGCAGACCACTGGCTTTATAAGTAAAGTTATATCACAAGTTTCTCTGTGGTTTGGACTTTCTAGCAGTTTTGGTTCAAAAGTTATGGCCAAAAAAATGTAGGTCTTGAACCAGAAACGCTAGTAAGGTGATGAAAGGCTCAAAAGACTTGGATTCTGGCCTAATTTCCAATAAAAACTTGAGCGAAATACTTCCATCTAGCAGTTGGGCCCAGGGCCAGGTAATCTGAGCCATAATGGCCAAAAGCCTACCACACTTGTGATACCACCCACAAAAAAAACAACAAACCCAACATTTTTTTCATTGCAAACTAGAAGACTCACCAAGTCTTCGGATTGCTGTTTAGCACAATCGACAGGCGAGTGGTGGTGCAAAATTAGCACTCTATGAGTAATTTCAAAGTACGATATACTTGTTCACTGGCTCCAAATTTTTTAAGTAGCAATTATTTGCAGTTAAAAACCATGCTAGTATCAAAGTCAGCTGAATTTTCTGTAGTTAAGTAAGTATCACACCGTGATATCACGATCTCATCTCTGGGTGGAATTGCAATTGGCTGAAAACTAAGAAAAAAATCTGGCTCAGGTTGAACTTGCATGTTGCCATCCTTGCAATTTTATTCCAAATGTACTGCAACACTCATAAGTAAACAGCAATAGATTTTACGCTATAAGAATTTGACTTCGAAGAATAACATTTGGAGGGCCAAGAACAGATTCCTGTATGGTCTTTTATACTGTAAGTTTTGACCAAGGAGTGTAAATTAAGCTACCTGTAAATCATTGTGTTGCAGCAAAGTCTCTTGGAATCAACTCATTTCTGGCTGGAACAGATTTTTCATACATTGCATTATCTAAGATATCCAGAACAAGAAACATTAAATGGTGCGGCAAGATTCAATTTTGAATTTGCAACTTTTGCTGCTTTTTTCAAAAGCATTTAAGATGCCATATGTATGCATTTACAGACCAGCAAATTGCTCATCTTGAACAGTGATCAAAAGTTTTGGTTTTTAATTTTATAATTGTTTGGTGTGCAGTCATAACTATCGTCTTGCTTTCTCGTCCAACACAATAGGAATAGTGCCAACATTTATTAATTCTCGTAGCATGGCGTCCAAACTTCAAAGATAACATTTTGTGAACCCTACTCACTGTAATATTTTTTCAATCTGAGTTTTATGCTATTTTCAAGAGGTAGTAGAACTATCACCTGTAATAATGTGGGGGAGAAAATCAAACCAGGTTGTTTCAATTTGTCATGGCTATGTGCAAATCTAGATCAGGGGTGCACAACCTTTGTTGTGTTCTTCTTCTGTTTTACTGTCTTTCTACTAAGTATTTGCATACAGTAGACAAAGAGTTTTATCCAAGGCTATATGGCCACAGGTTGTGCACCCCTGGTCTAGATATATTGAATTCTGAAATATGCAGGGGTTATCTATGTGTAACAGTGAGAACCAACAATAAAACTCATTGATGAAATGCAAAAGCCTTCAACATTAAAGTGTTAACTGATTATATATATATATCCTCACTTATGATGAGGCCACAAAATTTTTTACACAATGGAATGTACATATGTACATTTCCATTACATAATTTGTGTCTTTAGGATAAAGATTGTTGTCTGCATACTTGCCACACTTGTGGAGTTCACATTTTGATTTGTGCATGCTGTTGAAACACTTTCAGTGCTGGTGTTTTTCTGAAAAGATCAGGATGGATACAAAACACTGTTATTGAAACCCAAACAGTGGCCTCATCTGTTAAATCTTTTTAACTTTATAGTTTTCATACATAAATGTCTAAAATTTCAAGGGAGAGATTACAGCTGACATCCAATAGATGCCAGATCCATATTGGTTCATAGCCCAGCTTATGTAGAAAATGCTAATATCCCTATCCTGCACACAACTAAAAACTTTGAATAATGCATATGAAAACAACATATATTCAGTGTGTATGACACAACAAATTAACATTTATTCACTAAAACAAAAGCACTCAAGATATAAAACCTATGTTTTAATGCAGTGAAACATCAAAAGATATTCTAAAAAAAGAACTTAGTATTGAAAAACTCTTCAATGCTTAGTACTGAGTAGTATTTTTTGTAGTGTCATATTTCTGGTTACACTGAGAAATCAGGATCAAAAACTGCATCATAAAAATACAGGCAGCCAGTGTTTTGGCAGTAACACAGCACAATCTTAACTATACCAATAGCGCCATGCAATGCCAACTGCAATTGTCAAAAAGAGTCCACCTATAATGTATTTCTTCCATGGGTGTTGTTTCTCACCTGCTTGCATGTTCTTCTTTATTTCATCAACTTTTTTTCGAATTGCATCGTTTTTGTCCTTTATTGATCGCTGGCGTAATCCATCATGAGTTACATTGTTCTCATCTGAAGCCTTGTTAATTAAGGTACTTTGTGTTATAGTGTTCCCTTCTTGCTTTCCTCGCTTCTCTTCTGTTGGTCCTTTCGGATCATCAGCATGTCGTTTCCTGCTTTCTTTTGGCTCATCTGGTAACTTATGTTGTTGGTCATCAGGTGACTTTTCTGAGACATGTTTATTTTTTCCAGCAGGCTGATTTTGGTTATCATCTGTGTCTGGAGCACCATTACTCACTGAAACTGCATGCTCTGATTGGATTTTTTTATCACATTCAGCAATTGCAACGTAGCTAAACCGTAGCTGTTGAGCTGTTTGAATCAGTCCCATGCGATATTTTCGCATTTCCAGCAGTGTTTCTTCAATATCAAATAGTATTTTGCGCTGCAGGTATACAAAACAGGTATCAACAAGTGCAAATGTGCCTGATCTGCCTATTCCTGCACTGCAATGTATTATTGGTGGACCAACATCCTCCTCCAGCACCTTGTAGCTTCTGACACATGTAAGAAACTCCAAAAAGGCATTGGGAGATTCAGGGACTCCAAAATCCGGCCATGCAATATAATGGAAATGAAAAATTGTACGTGATTCAGATGATTTAAGCTGGGATAATTTTAGTGTCCTAACAGCAAAGTTTGTGTTTACAGTCTCACTGACCAGGGAAATTTCATAGCCTTCTTCCACATATGTCATTGTATCTCCAATATCCAAAGGCCAGTATTGATGACACTTGAGAGTACCTTTTTCAATGACCTTGTTCAGCATGATCACTGCTCTTGAATTCTGTTCCCAAGCCATCTGCCACAAGTGACCTGATGTACCAGGCAGAGGGCCTTGTGATAATATGTATCTTCTTCCTGCTTTTTCCATGGTCAAAAGGCTGCCGTTAATGTAATCATTAGGGCCTTCCATTAACTTAACGCGGTTGTGGTCATATGGACTGACATCCCTATAGCGGTTTCTGTTTCTGTTTATTTGCAATTTCGCAGCTTTGCATGAAAGATCATATGCAGCTGAGGTGCTTTTTATTTCACGAAACCGTCTATCCCAGCCATGCTGTTCATCGATAGTGGTTATCATCCGTTCTATCTTGCTTGTCATAGTTCTTGTACATCAGCCAACTCAAAGCAGCAATTTATCAGGCTATCGACTACAAAATGTTGAAATCTGAAACGACTCTGTTTTCAGATAAAAAATAACAATATCAGATCTAATGACGAACGTACCAGCCACTTACACGCGTAGCTTCTCATGCCTTCATTTCACAGGCCTTGTCAAACGTTTCACCACTTTCGACAATACGACTCGTTCACTGGATTGTCGAACGTCATCAACACGGCTGCTTTGTAGAGTACTAGACTAGCCTGCGCTTCTTTTTTCCCTGTCACCATTGCTTTCTTTTACCAGTCACGCTTGGTTTGAACGAGCACACCAGAGCAGGCGCGCAACGCGCAGCAGTACATTCACTGCCTTCTGTTGGTTTCGCAGGAGTGTACGCTGGCCTGCTGTGTGTCAACGCCTTAGTCGTGCGCTCGTGGTTGTTCTCGACAAAATCTGTCAGTCTCGTTTCGTTATATCTGCTTTTTCTGGCCAGTTACAAACATTTGACAAATTGTTTAATGAAATATAACTGATGGGTCATTACCTGCCTGGAGTTGAGTGAACGGCACAATCTTGGTGCAAGCAAACTGAAACAGTGCCTTGCCAACATTAATATGAAACTTACGCTGGAGTGTCCGGCCTACGTTTCTAGGCTATGGTCCACGTAGGAAAATAGGCGATAGAAATTGTAAAACTCTCGACATAAACCACTAACTATATGGGAAATTCATATCACGTTGAATTTTTGCAATAACTATGCTTTCTTGAAGGAAATCACTCAATTGCCCTGGAGAGCGAGTGTTAGTAACCACCAGGTTCAATGTAACATTCCTGCTTTGAGGCTCTGTTACGAAAATACACGTACCTGTTTCTCGAAAGATGCAGAAAATCTAACAACATATGGTTAAATGCTTTGATGCAGTCAGATTGTTTGTATTGGTCCCTATTCTTTGAACACTATAATCGCATTTTACTCTTGTGATTGAGTGATCGAACTTTGCTGTATCCGTTTGATTGATGGCGTGTCATGCCACATGCCACAATGCTTCCGCATTTTACCTAGACTCGACCAATTTAGGAATTGGCGCCCTGTTGCGCAGTACTTTTGTAACAAGTGTTACGTGTTAGCTAACTTCAGTGTTAAGAATGTGTCTGCAACCCTATGGTTCTGTCTTCAATGCAGTTGCAAAAAGTGTCTGTAACCCTCCGATTTTGCCGGCTTCAGTGCCTTGTACTACGTGCTGTTTTGTCTGTTTTTATCGACCTGCGTTCTGCAGAGTGTGTGTGTTCATGTCACAAACAAACAAATAAATTACATTAAAATTAAATTGCTGAAATCTGTTACAACTGTAAGTCCTGAATGACACGTTTTTCGAAGACCGAACGCAAAAAACTTCTAAGGGACCGTTACCGGCGCTTAAAGCGCTTGGGCCTTTACTCGTTTTATGATGTAGGTGTAGCTATGGAAATATGCTGTGCGTGAGACTTGTGACGTGTGATGATGAAATATGGCAATGTCAACGAAATGAATACAAGAATTTTAGTGACTCCCTGTTTTTCAACTCGTCAGGTTAAAGTTGAGCTACTTGTACTTTCAATATTCGGAAATCACATATTTTGGGCAGCTGTTCTGACGTTGGAAAAGAGGATGATGCATTTCAAATAAAACTTAACCCAGGCAATGGAGCCAAGTTCCCACGAAACCGCGCGTCTGTTTGATTCCTCCCATGTCAATACCAAGAAATCCATCTGCTCAAGGATCAAAATGTATTACGTGCACGTTCGCTTGAAAGTTTAGTGGGAACGTTGAATGTGGGTTACGCTCGTAATAAAAGCAGGCGGTAGTAAACAAGTACAGAAATACAGGGAAAGTACGGTTTTTAACAACTCGACGTTTTTTCATGAAATGGTTAAACAAGGGTTTTTATATCTTCTAAAATATTTTGGTAGAAAACTTAAATTCTAGACCTATTTTTTAACCCTGTTTTGCTTGTCAAACTTCTGCGGTGTGATTAAGTATATTATTTTACAGAGTATTCATGACTTGTCATGGAGCGCGGCGCTACAACGGTCTACCGGGCTTGCGAACCATTTAAATGCACCTGACTGAGTTATTTCTTTGACAATCACGACATTACGATTGTGGATTTTGCATGTAATGTGAACCAAACGGATCTCTGTTTCTGCTACGTAGATGTGTCGAGCCTGCAAAGCGCATCACGCCGACGCTGAAATATCTTCCGTTTTGCGTAATATAAGTTTCTTACTCAAGCCCAAAACCGTCCAAGAATGAACCAGGATAGCTTGTCAAGTCAAACATAATGTTTTTGACGAATCTTTTGATTTTGTCTTTATGGAAATTTAGCCTGCGACGTAGTGGTTAATTTATTGTTTTGATTTATCTTCTTTCTTGATGTGCAAGATTACCTGCAAACTAGTTTGAAAATTGACAGTCCAAAGCCTGTCAGTACTGTTGTTGCTTATCCGGGTACGCGGTTTTGTGTTGCAACAATCCGAGCCACTTTCACTTTAGAAACAGTTTTTTTATATTTTTTATCATCAGAATAAAAAAATTCTGACTTTTGATGGTGTTTTTAACTGCGCTTTTCGCCAAAGTGAACTGTGCTTTAACTTATAGAAACAGCTAACCAATATTTTTTCCGGTGCCTTGTTCAACGTATGAATGTTCACGAGCTAACGTTGTGCATATAAACAGTGGAGTTTCATGACCATTTGCACGCAACAACGATTCACGCCCAGCACGAGATTGCGCTGGTGATATCACGACGAAGTGCCACAGCATCATGCTAAATTTGTTAAATTGACGCTACTTAAGTAACTAGTACCCTTTGTGTATTCAAGTAACTAGTATTGTTTATGGAGACTAGTTACTTGAATACAGATAAGTGCAAGTTTGAATCATCGCAGAAAGATGAAAGCAGGGCACAGTCGCCTGATTCCCCGAAAGCCTGCAGCAAAGCTAGAGCTTTTACTGGAAATTTACGCTATTTTTTAAATTTCCACACAACCACAGGATTGATTGGCGAATTTTTGGAACGTGTTAGCAAGTAAAAAGTCGAAGTATGAAGGATGATCTTACTTTTTTTTGAAAGGTTGTGTTACTTTCTCTTACTTCTTTTCCGTCGTTTTTCGAAATGCATTTTTCCAATCGCGTTTTTGTTCTTAAATTTTAGTTTAGTAATACTGAAGTTCTAAGTATACAGGCCGTTTTACGAAGTGTGCGCAAGACTTATTTTTCTGTTTTGTGATTTCAATCCCGATCATTTCGCAGAAGCTATTCTGTACTTTTAGTTTTCTCAAATATTTGAGGTATTTCTACGCCACGTGAATGGAGATATTCGTACAAATGGATCGCAAAAGTGAAAATTAAAAATTTACAGTCACTTGATGGTACGCACTTTGTGTTGTGTGCAGAGCTAGCTGCTTAATCCACAGGCGTCAAAATCTTACTCCAAACAATACAAACAAATACGTACTATTTCAGCTTTTGTGTTTTCTTTTCAAAGCAGTGAACTGCATTATTTGATGTAAACTTCATCAATTTTTAAGCAAATCTTTGCACGGCTATACTCTGTAGTGTTTGCTGTGTTGTCTGTTGCAGCATGCTGTTGCTAGTTCACCCCTGCACTTAGTTTGCCTCCGCAACAGGAACCCAAAACAGGATATAATTTTGTGGCTTAATAAGAATATGCTTTCGTGACAACTTTCCGGATGACTTGCCGGAAGCAGCGAAAGGTCACACCATCTTGCTTTTAAATTGATTGTTCCATAGGGAAATTGTCAACCTGGAAATTCGGTTCTATGCGGGGTGTCACTGACAACGATATTCTAAGCTGCGGTATTGAAATCGCATACGCCCCGTAATTTCTCTTTGTTTGAATGTAAAACAAGGCTGCTGCAAAACCTTGCCTACACAATATTTGCGCAAATTGTTTTTATTTGGGGCGTCTTTTTCCATGAAAGCAAGGGACTCAGCTGGTATGCCAGTTGTGGTCGAACCCCTGTGCATCAGTTGGAACAACACTGATGTCTCAATCTTATCTTGTAAATAAACAACTTGTAAACTGTGTCTTTGGTTTGCTAGGAGGTGTTTATGACTTGTTACAGTTGAAAACATGTAAAAGATATGCCTGAGATCGAGACCTATGAACTGCATAGTGAATAAAGTGGAATTGGTACTTGGCAGTATAAAGCATCGAAATAGCATTTACATACTACTCGAAATCAACAGTACTTTGTATTGTCGTTGGAGAGTGTAAAAACTGCAAACGCTTGGAAACTCCTTAGGAAAGTGTCGCAGAACTTAAAAGAAGTGTTTTTGAAAACATAATATTGTCAGCTTTCCAAATGGCTGCACGTTTTTCTTGGGAGGAGAAAACTTAAATTTATTTTCTGGACCTAATCGTGCTTTTTGTTTCACTTGAGTCTTTAGGCATACTGCTACGTTTTCGGTCGGTCACAAGCCAATGTCAAAACAGACCCCTCAACCAAAGTGAAGAAAACTCGTTTTATTCACGTGGTGTATTTTTCTGTCTAACAGAAAGGATATACGGCCTTACATTATGCTGCGAAGGGCGGAGATCCTTCTATCATTCAGTTCTTGATATTACATGGAGCTGATATTATGAAAAGGTAACAGCTACTTTCTTTGTTGTTCAATGTGTTAGAGCAGAAATGTGACGATACTCTGTGATTTAGGGATCATTATGGACGAGTTGCCGATAACTACTCCAATCCCAAGGGTGTGTCGGTGGAAGCGGTGTTCCAAAATGTGCAGATGGCGCTGGCTGGAAAAAATATGTCTACCTTGGTAAGTTACACTGGTTTTGTGTGAACGACTCGCCATCATCCATGCATATTCACGGGGAATAATGCGCAAAGTCGTGGTTTTTGAACCTTTGGTGCATGTGGTGCGTCGATATGGTGGTATGCCTGACACGGGTGCTACAACATGCTTTCCGGCTAGTTGCAGGTCTTGCAGCAGCGGCCCCTACCAAAGCAACTTGTTGTTTTGTGCATCTTTTCAGAGTCCCATGAGTTTGATGCAGCACTCCCAGTTCCTTCCCGGCGTCAGTCCTGTGATGTACCATCAGCAGCAACTTGCCCAAGCTGTACAAAACCAGCTGGTGGGCCAGATGCTTGCACAGCCACCGGGGATGGCGGCCATGTTCGACCGAAATCATTCGTCGGGGTCATACAATATTCATGCCGCCCAGCCTACCGTAAAATCCAGATCGGACGTATACGATTACAGCAAAGCGCAAACCAGTTACCGCGGTTCTCCTTTCAACCAATCCTCGTACGACCACTTTCCGAGACCGTACGAACATATGCAGAGGCCAGCAGCAAAAAATGCGACTTACAACCATCGAATCGATTCGGTGAGTTCTAACCACTTGGGCGTCCCTGAGCCTGTTCGCTCGGACAAGCAAGCTCACAGGTACCGCAGTCAGGGGCCGGTACATCAAAAAGTTGATAAAATCGGTGGCAGCCCGTCGTCGGTTTTTGAGTCATATGATAAGGTATCGAACACAAATCACTCAGCCTATGCAAAGGTGAGCAAAAAGAATGATCGGCACATCACTGCGGAATGCAAATTGCCATCGACTACCGACGGGAAGTGTTCGTTTCGGGTGGAAAACATCGCAAAGCCTGCCCAAACCCCTTCTGCACACTTTTCCGCAACCAGTTCTCGAGTCGTGAGCGACAGTACCTGTAAGCACCTCTCCGGAAGCCGCTCAGCTCCTAAGTTGAACGATTCCTCTGCTCTTTCTATCGGGATCGACCCGTCGCACATCGTTTCTCCTTTGTCCACGGACTTCTATCGTCCTCAGCCAACGCACGTAACTTCGGGAGTGAATGGGCCGAATGACATGGCGCTTAAGCCCGTGAAGATGCCCACCACTCTGCCGGTTTTTTATTCCACAGGCGACAGCCCTTATTCTGCCATTTACCAACCCGCGCACATGTACACCTCAAACAATCACGAATCACCGCACAAAAAGCAATCGGAACAGCTAACGACGCTGCAAAGGCCGGCGCACGACCCAAAAACGCCTTTGCCGCACTCCAGGAGCCCGATTGCGGACTCCCCCAAGCACGCGGCGCCAGTGCAATATATGAAAGAGGAAAAATATAGCCAGGAATCAACGAGTCGGCCGTCTGTTTGGAAAGCTACGGAATATTCACGGCGTCCGAACAAAAGCCAAGATCCTCGCAACGTAATTCTTCAGCCTGGAGAAAAACCAGCACCGAATTCCTCACCTTCGCCTGTGCTGCACAACTCCACTCAGCGCCCTGATTCGAGTGGTTTCAGTCAAGCACAACCTTCGCATGCTCTGCCACAAGCCACTGCCGACCAAATAACCACCGAGACGCCTGGCGCGAAGCGTGGCGTTGAAAATTCACATTTCAACGACATTGATGCGAGGTCGGTGGTTTCGCCGCTGACTTGCAACACTGATGAGCAGCAGCAGTCAGTTAGAACAGCAGGGGACGCTGCGCTGCACGAAGAGCCCGCCTTGGATTTAAGTAGCGAACGCCCTTCCGACGCAGAAGCTGTTGTTAGTTCCGTATGCGAAGCGTCTTGTCCGCAACAGCGCCCCGTGGATTTGCCAACTGATCCCGACGAACAAGCAGCAGAAGCAAAGCAATGGCCCGAGCCTCAGGCAGACGATGCGAAACCGCATCCTGACTCGGATCAATCCCGTCATGCTGACGACACGACCGAGCAACTCACCATGTCAGTGCGTGAAGAGGCCTGCACGGAAAAAAACAAAGACAAGCCAGAAACGTCGTGGAAGGGAAAGAAACAACGTGCTGGCAGGAAGCGCGGACGTCGTTCAGGTATTTTCAGCTATTGTCGAATCTTTTTTTCAGAAGTTCACCGGCGCGTTGCCTTAGAGCTAGATGAGCATTAGTGCGTTGTTTTTGCCCTACTTCACTTACATAAAGTTTTGGTGAATGGTTGTGTGATCATTTTTAGCCGTGGAAAACGACTGCTCCTATTAGATCATCATTCGTTTGCTTGTTGCAGAATCAAACGCAGTTGCTGCCAAACGGAAAAAACGCAACAGCTCGGGCGCGAAGCCGCCATCAGCCATCGCAGACCCGGAAGAAGATAGCGTGTCGCATTTTGACCAAAAACCCAAGAAGTCGGAGACCGGTAATCAAAGTTGCGCTTGGTGTGGTGTTTTTCTCTGAAAATGGCCGCGCAAACTTTTGTGTGCGGTTTCGACCAGAGAACAAAGCAGCTGTTTTTACTTGGCCGAAAGATCTGCGTTACCTGTTATTACATGGAGCCGCGAAAGAACTGAAGTCTTGTGCATAAGACTTTTGCGTTTTTATTGTGTGTGTGTGTGTTGCGTAATGTTAGAATCGGCTCTCAGTGCTTGTGGTATGCAAAATGCCCGATTTTGATCACCATCACCATCGCATCTTCTGAGTCACCTATTCAGACTGAATGGTACTTTTCTTTTTCTAGAAGATGATTATTTGTACGACTTGGTCGGGTATTTCACGAGCTCCGAACCTGAAAACGACGACTCCAGCGACGAGGACTTCCACTGCCCGATATCCAAGCCCGTCTCAGGGAGGAGAGGAAGAAACACATTGCCAGTGCGTCATTCGGTGCGTCGATCGGCCGGTGCTGTGTGCGACCATTCCTCGCCGTCGCTCGACGACAACTTTAGCGATTACGAGCGATCGACAAGCAAGAGCCCTTCGAAACGCAAACTGTCGTCACCGTCCAAGCAAGCCAAGGCGACAACGCTGAAGAAACCCAGCTGGGCCAAAAAGCGCACCAAGAAGTCCCGCAAAGTGTCGAGCGAGTCTGCGTCGAGCGGCAACGCGAAATCAGCGCGCGGAAGATCGCCCAGCAAAACCAGCGAGCCTCGTCCGCCCCCGGGGGAACCTGCGACCAAAGT
>JGI24021J15306_10008889_pt1 | contig 12394 bp, 7 predicted proteins | sample Ectturendosymbi1_FD_15306 | JGI IMG/M metagenome (IMG submission 15306)
AAGCGCATTGGAATGGCGAACAAGCGCTGCATAAAATATGGTTGAAATGCTGTTTTATATAGAAAAAAAGTAAACGAGCACGAATACTCCGAACTTTTGCTGAAAATAAATTTTTTCAAACTTTGTGTTTTTCACTCTGGCCTTAAAGTATCAAAATATGGCGCATAACATTTCTAAGAAAAACTTTGACTGAAGACACAAAAACAATCCCGGTGAATTTTGAGACGTTTCGGATTATTCTTAATCCATCTTCAGTCATAAAATAAAGCAACACTTGGCAATGCTGGCAATTCAAAACCAAAAGGCTCTGTGACGCAAGAAATAACAGTATCTGTACAGTTGTTTAAAGGCTTTTTAGTGCTGATGAAACTGTTGCGTCTATCTCAATTTTATGCTCCGAAATCCCGGTGAAGCTAAACAATGTTGCACGATTGGAATTTCACCTTAATCATATATTTTTTTAACTCAGTTCAAAGAGAACATCGAAATTTATATGGAACAACAATCAGTTTTAACAACAGCATCGGAACATTGCTTGAGCGTGAACGAACAGAGAAACCGGCTTTAAGTTACGTGTCCCTTGCTGACATTTGCCAGCTTGACCTTCAACTTGCTTCGTAGTCGATAGAAGTAAAAACTAATTTTCCGACCTTCCAAAAAAGCCAATACATCTAACACACAAAGCACATGTTTTTCAAAAGTAGAATAATATCATTTGATATTAAATGAAAAAAGGGAGTGCGGTTGCACCCCGCACCTTGCAACATTGCGACAAATCGGGCAAAGGTTGGCAGAAAGAACGCAAAATATATTGAAGAATTTGTAAAATTATGATGTAAATCTGACAGACTAACATATTTTTTGAAAAACAAGTAAATTTCAGCGATCATATTTTTCGGATCTAGCGCAATAGGTATACAAGTTTGCTTGCAAACACATTTTTGTAGTTGGCGACTGAAAAAAGCTTCAACCCGATCTCGCGTATACCTTTAAAAAGGTGATATGATAGTTGTGTGTCCCCTCAAGTCTTGAGCCCACCGGCGTTTATCGTATGGAAGGCACTAATTTCAACTTTTGTTGTTGCTTTTTGCCCATTGGCAGTAATTCAGCACTTCCTTCTTTGTTAGGGCAAAAGGGTTTCGCATCCCCAAACATTTTTTGCCCCAGTACGGCAGTTAAACCACCTGATGCTCTCTGTGAACCACCGTCGCTTCTGTGACGGATTCCGACGCAAGCTCAGTTTGCCCAGCTGCCTTGTTATAAATGGGAGCATCCCCTGTTTCTTCATCTCCTGCAATATCTGTTTTTTCCTTCGACGAGCAAGGCGCGAAAGCACCGTTTACAGCTCCGCTCGGCCCAGCGCGATTGTGGGACAGCTCCCAGTAGAGTGGGGGTAAGTCGATTTCCGAAATGGATAATTTGGTGACGTCGCGATACGTCGGGAGCGAGTGGTCGCCTACCGCTTCAGCTTCTTCGCGCTGTTTTTTGAAAACACGGAACGACCTTCTGTACGACGACGCAGAGCGTTTGTTGTACGACTTCGTGCGCTCGTTGGAACCAGACGAAAGCAAGGCGACGATTCTGGAAACCGTTTTAACATCCTGCTTTTCTTCCCCCAAGTTGTATTGAACGTAGACCGTGTCCTCCGCTTCCGTTCTGGCAAACAAAAAAATTGGGCGTGCGTCAACTTAAACTGTCTCACATCAGCCTATCATCGACCAACCAGCATCGACAAACCAGCATCGACTAACCAGCGTCGAAAAACCTGCATCGACAAACCAGCATCGAAAAACCAGCATTGACAAACCAGCATCGACCAACCAGCATCGACAAACCAGCATGACAAACCAGCATCGAAAAACCAGCATGCCAAACCAGCATCGACAAACCACCATCAACAAAATACTAAGCGCTTCTCTAATTAGGGTTGTTGTAGGTGAATCAGCTCCGATTGAGCAATTTTCACTGTCTTGGGTTCAACCACCGTAAAAAGTAAATCACGATTACTGTGAACTGTTGTTTTTACCTTGCTTGCTTGGCTGGGTTCAACTTATGCTTGAGCAGGTTTTTTCGTATTTCACATTATGTAGCATTTTTAAGCTGTCGAGGCAGTTAGGAAAAGCGTATATCCAACAATCTTTTTTATTCGTGTAAAACATATTTCTACCAAAATGTGTCTAGTGATCTTATATAAATCGAAAATCAAACACGAACAAGAATTAAGTGCTTTCAAGGATCTACCATTTTTTGTTATTATCCGGAACCATACAAATGCTCAAAACGTGGTAAACACCATTTACGATGATTTGTTTGAAAATAAACTGTTTATTGAAGTTTTTTCCTTGGACGTGAGATTATAATATAATTTTTGCTCTTGTAACGTGTCATCTGTAGTTCTCATTTTGAGTTCATTAAGGGCATGTTTTGGATTGAGCTTCCTTTTCGAAAAATACCAAAGGGTTAGACCAAGAAGAATTTGAACAGATCTTTATGCTTTTTTCTCATTTAAGGTTTGAGCTCTGTGACATGCCAGACAGCCCACGGCCTCGCTNAGGTACAGACGAAAACAAAGGTTTACTTTATTGGAGCCTTGTTAAGTACATAAAAAAGATAAACCTTTTAAGCGAAATTCACCAATAATACAACTAGTTGTATTCAGAATGTGTAAGATATAATAACTGAAAAATTTTCCTAGCTTGTAAGTAAATAACCGAAATCAATAAACTTGAAAATCAAACGATGCTGTAACTTACCTATTATATCAAGAGATGCTTTCAAGAGTAATTGGTTTTAGCCCACCTAAGGACTACTTGCTTTATAAATATCTTTTAAACACCCCATCAAATGCGGAGATGCGCTTGCTTCTATGGCAAACTGCCCACGCACAATAACACCGTAAGCCCATGTAGACTGTTTGACAATAGACGCGGGTGGGGCCATTAAGCTAAACATAGGCCTGATACGACGTTTTTTCGTTCCGGTCATTGCCCCCCACCACACAACAATAACCAATGCTCGCAGTAATTCCACAACACAGCAGCCGCCCATGATGCCCGCGTGCGAATGTTAACTATTGATGTGATGACGACAAGAATCGCCCTGAAAGCGGAGACAAAATATCTTGCCTAACGCTTCGGCCTCTGCTTGGAAGCAACATTTTACCAGAATTGGCTGATTATGAACAGCCTAAAATAAATTTTGGTAAATTCTGGGGATGTTTAGTGAAAGGACAAGGATGCAAATATTGCAGATAAACATCGACGCCTTGTGTTTGATGTACGTTTCAACAACAAGCCAAACTGAAAGGACTGGAAAATGTCAACAACCGTTCAAGTCTAAGGTCTAGATTTGGATCTGAGCAGAGCCCGCAATATTTTGATCAACATTGTCTAGCTCTTATCAGAACCATGCGTTTTTGAACAAGAGCAGTGTGATTGGAATTGGGCTTCAAATGGATGAAAGTCTTTGTTTGTTAACTTTAAAAGGCAAGCTTAAAATACTTGAAATTGCCAGAATTATAATTTTGTTTTCGGTTTCTGTTGAATATCATTTGCGTTTGCATTACTACCTGCATATCATTCGCATTACCGTTTGTTTTTTGTAATTGTTTTCTTTCCAGGAAGAATGGGATCAATTAATATTCCATTTGGAAAATTTAAATTGGAACCAATTTGCAAAAGGTTAATTGACGAAAAGTAGAAAACAATGAAACTATAATAGCGACTAAGATGATTTGCAACAGTTGTCGAAAATGGTAACTCAGAGTTTTGGTATAACTTCAAGAAAGTAGCTAACATTTATTGCGCAGTATATATCAGCAGTTCTAGCCACAAGCCTAAAGCAATTTTGATACGCCTCAGTAAGCACGGCTACAATATCGGCTCCAACCACAAAAGAACCACGTGTTGTGTAAGATGCCTAGAGGGTTACGCAAGACACAAATGCCACCTGGGTGATGATCGTTACTTGACTAGGTGTTTGAGGTGCAAAATTTCTCTCAAAGCCCAAACGTCAAATTTGAAACTCTTCGTTGCTGTGAACTCTCCAAGTTTTTACCTTCGGTGTTAAAAAACAAGTGTAAAAAAGGTTATCGAGGATAAATGAAAGAGTTTAAATTTCGCAAACAATCTTGAAGTCCGTCTCTCCCTCGCTTTTGTGAGTAACTTGCAGCGATATCCTTTTTCTTGTTACTCTATGAAGACACCCATAAAAAGCGTTTTTTCATCTTTGTTTGGTTTTTATTTTGGGGCACAAAGTGTGCACACCAAGCTCATGGATCATGCTTTTCGTACATTGCTGTGATGTGCCGTAGATTACACCGTAACAGTAAAAAGAAATTAGTCTTTTCAAAAGAGGAGAATAGCTTTTAAATCTCTCAGCAATTATTAAGACAATCGCCAGCTGTACATTCGTATCATTGTATTCCCGCTAGCCGTAGAACTTATCAAGTGGTGGACAACCATTCTACTGTTCTGAATTATTTGTTTTGTGTGTCTGTGATCATGATATTTTTTGTTACTTGGAGATGAATAACCCACTTGTGGATGATCAAATCAGACAGATTAAACATCTCAATTTCGGTTGCTATGGGTATACGATTTGGGTCAATTATGATGAGTACAGTTACCGTCAGGGCCGGCCCCAGCAGATGCGGGACCCAATGCAAGACCTAGGCGCGGGGCCCCTCTGACCGGTGATCTATAAATAAAGAGTGGGACATGGTGGAATGCAGATATAACGTCCTAGCATTAGAATTGAGCACGTTTGATAACATTCGATGATTAGTGGAAATTCACCATGCGTTCAAACGAGATAATTGTTTACTAACAATGAGATTGATAAGCCGTTTCTACAATTCTTGAGTGCAAGGAGTATCGGACAAAAATGAACAACCTGCCCAAACAGCATGGCGCGAGGCCCAATACAGCTGCATCGGTTGCATCGGCTTAAGGCCGTCCCTGGTTACCGTGAAGATTGGCAGACAAACGTTTAAAGGCTTAACAAATTAACGTTTGGGCTAATTTTGCGCTTTGTGTTGCATCTCGCTTGTTTTAATGAAAACGTTGAGGGTTGCTTTTTCCAATTAAGTCAAATTGGAAGCAAATACCAAATGACAGCGCGGTAGCTATTTCGAATAAACTGGGTCGTTTCCAATATTTTCTTCATCATATCTATAGAGTTAGCCAGTGAATAAACGATTGAGTGACTGACTCAGTCGGGCTCACGCCTGTGTTTATTTTAGGCGCAGATAACTTCCGAAAGACATTTACGGTTGTAAGGTTGGTTTAGCAAGGGCGGCACCTCAAACAAGCTACATGGCCTGGACCAAGCGTTTTTTTACAGCGTGGCGGGAGCGAACAGCGTGGAGGAAGTGAACAGCGTGGAGGGAGTGAACAGCGTAGCAAGAATTAACAGAGACTTCGGCGGGAGTAAACAGCATGGCACAAAGTGCAGCCATACCTCGACAACCTTGGTAAGCACAATAAAGCATGGGAAAAAACGAAATGGAAAAAGCAGTGAAAGAATAAAATAATGTGCCATTCAAAAAAATATGCATTTTGGCTAAACACAATTTCAAAGATATGAAAAGTTCATGAAATTTATTCCAAGGAAGATTTTTGTTTTTCAAACTCTTTAGTCTTTTCCTATTTAGGAAAAACCTATTTGCTGGATTGCTTCAAAGCAATCCAACACAGCTGCAAGAAGGGCTACGATAAAATCTGAAGCAAGCATTTTATACATTGCTGTGAATTTTTAGTAAAAAATTACTGAATGCATATATAACAAACCTAAAGCATTCATCTTTAGGTAACGTCAGCAACTTTTGCATTATCACCGTCACAAATCGGCTGGACAGGTGCCAGGAAACGTCAACAACTAAAACGTGACTTTTCACAAGTCACAATAATAAACTTCCTGGCATAATCGGATGTCTGGATAAAATGCGGCTGTACAGTGTCAAAGTTCAAATGCAACAGCAGTGTTGATATTTTTTTAAATTTAGACAGCGAAGCGATGAAAACTGACAGTAGTTTTTTACAATTACGTCCCATTCGTTTTGTCACGTGCCAAAATCACCACTCATTTTCCTCGGCAACATAAAATCAGCCGTGACAGTATGATGCACTAAATTGAAACCACATTCCATCAGGACAAAGCAATATCTGTTGTTTGTTTTAAAGCAAAAGAAGTCACAAATTTACATCTTCTCGAGTGAACAGCCTACAGGTTCATAATGGGGAACTTTTAACCCCGACTTAGTGTGAATACGCTAGATATTTCAACTGAATGAACTGCACTTATGTATAGCAAATTTAACTAATACTTTACGGTAATGCCCTTGACATAAAGGCTGTTTCGGGCTATGATGGCTAACTTATCGTCTATATTCTGTTTTCGTGGTCCATTTCATTGGTCATACTTGTATTATTTTAATTACAATTGGAATCTAAAGCATCACCAAGCTTACTGCAGTGGTTATAAAATTTTAAAGAAGTTTATGATTGCTCCTAAATGCTTGGAAACAATCAGCTCAAAGTCAAGTTTGACACAATCACCAACAAGCCCAGCTTCACAGTTCACCCGTCCTCGCCTGATGTAACTCATTTTATTACGAAATTTGATGAAGTTGCAAAACATAGAAATCTGCAGTTGCGCAAGCACACGCTCAGTGTCGAAGAAGGATAATGATAAAGCTATTAAATTTTGGTAGTCTGAAACACTTGACTTGTACGTCAGCAACACACTTGGTCGTATTGGATTTTTAAGTAGATCGCTATGCGCTACAAACAGCTGATGTACGTCACGGAGCAGGGTCGTTTCAAAACATGGTCTTATTTTATTGCTAAGAAAGAATCAAGCACTCTTGTCTACCGTTATAGCGACATGAAGATAAACACAAAGACTCAACCAAAACCTTTGGGTTAGTGATCACGTTCAAATTTTCTACGGTGTTCCAGACTAAAAATAGTATTATCTAAGTGAATTAAAGGGCAAGCATAACATAGATTTTTTGTCACATGCATCAAAATAGCACCCAGACGACTTACTCTTTTTCAGGTTGATCGGCTTCTATGTCTTCTAAACTGTCCTTCTCAGCTTCCTTGCAACTGCGTATGGCATTGCGAATCCTCGAAAAGCAGAACATGAATGCGATCATCATTACGGCGCACACTCCGATCAGAATGGTTTGTTTCGCTTCGTCGTATCCAAGACTTTTGTCCTCTGCGCGAGACGTGGAGGTAGTCATCGCTGACAAAGAGGCTTGGCGGTTGCTAGTCAGTCTTTCAATCACGCTTATGTTATTCTTTCCTGGAGTTGGCGAGCCCGAACCTCCGTTTCTCCACAGCGAAGTCGTCGCGGTGACGACTGAAAGCCCGAAAGTAGATTTTTTTTCGGCTGTCTTCGATTTCTCGGCCGCGATCTCTTCGTCCATTGACGCAGAAAAAACCACAAAGACAATGACTAGACAACGCATGGTTTCAGGCATGCAGCACTTCCCTTAATGTCGTGCAAAAAATTCTTCGAACAACGAAGTATACGTCAAATATATAAACTCATGAGAAGCGCATTCATTCTCAGCCTCGTTTGGTACACATTCCTCACGAAGCTAGGTCACGTCAAATTTTGCTACCTCATTGCGGTTCTATAAATAGCAATCGAATGCCTCATTTTCCATTTAACTGGCATGTCTCACATACAAACCAGAAAGTTGACATTTGGTTTAAAATGTGACCAACAGTTTTTCTATTAAAGGCACGATTTGAATTAGACTTTAGTTTTGAAGCAAAACAGCAGGCACTGGTTACTCGACACGTATGCATATGACGAAGTAGGTAATCGACGTTAGAGCAAGCTCCTGGCTGGCGACTCAAATATCCAAATCGCTTTGATGCCTCTATCAAATGCACAGGTTCTCGAACTTGAGGATATTTAAAGGTCAGAAACAAATGCACTGAATTGGTCAGTTTTTACATATTAGCGTTCAATGTCAGTTCAGATGAAAACAAGCGAGTTTTAGTTCAGACGAATTATAATGCTTCTGCGGCTTGTGAGTGTGGTGTAGAAGAACAGACCGCTGACCATGAATCTGGATGATGAAACAATCGAATGGCTGCTCAACACTTGCCCCTACAGGTCTAGTGCAGCCGAGCAGTGGATTTAACGAACTGCTCTAATGATGTACAGTAGAAGAAAATAATATTTCTCGTAAAAGTGGATAGTGAAGCTTGTTCCGAAGAAAAACCTACTACAGCTGAGCAAAAATGTTAGGTTTCTATGGACAAGCCTGATTGCAGAAAAGGTTTCATTTCATCCAAAATTTTCTAAACACTACAGTGGACCAAAACTCTTTGCTTCCTTTTGACGTGATAGCGATTTTTTAGGTCCCAGTGAAAAATGTGCAATTTTTGCGTGGCAACTATGTTCAGGCGATTTCCAAAAGGGCATCAGCGCTAAAGTGTCAAACGTGCCTGAGAGATAAAGAAACAACCTCTAAGATAAGTTTTGCAGGAGTAACGCCAGTTTAATGGAACCACAATTTTATTTCAATTAAACCTTTTATTGATAGAAACCACATATCTAACAGGAAAAGTCGGAGCTGGCTAGAGATATCGGGACTTATTTCTTTGCATGTCGCCATCTAAACGATATTCCAGAAAAAATGTGCACGTGCATGGCCATTGGCCACTCTTACGCTGACGTTTTCGTCGTTTTGTGTTTTCAAGCCCTCTTGCAAAACTTTATGCGTCTGCAAACTTGAGGGAGTGAGTAAAACCTTGGGGAGTTCAAAACAACTTTGCTTGTTCAACTTCGCACAGAAAAAGATCTCTCTTTTACCGAAAAGCTATACAATATTTGTAGATTCACTAAAGGTTGCAAATGCACTTCTCCAGCGCAGCAATGACTTCGCAAGTACAGAGCCGCTCTGAGAAGAAACTCCTACGACGTTACTGAAAACCGTTTGCTATTTTTCTCGAAAAAGAGCGTATAGTTTAACACACCAAACTTGTCAACTGCCTCTTTCTTAATTTCTATACTTACTGGAGTTTCCTTTACCATTGCAACGTATAACTTCAAGCAGTTTTTCAGTGGTTAGCCTCGCAATTAAAAGGTCATAGCCTTACCTCTCCATTTGCTTTTCTATTCCTGTTCATAGAGGCACAGGTTCTACATAATTCTTGCTGCTTTTCAGCAACCTTCTAACTTCGCACTGCATGAGGTTTTACGGTGGATAGTTCTTTCACAACAGCTCGAGTTAAAATCAATCAAAGACTTTTTCTGATCGCAAGTCCCTGGTGGTTTCGCATATCGGGTTTTCACCCGAGCGGAAAGACCATCCTGGTACTTCAAGAGGTAATAAGCTCTGCGCGTTTTAAATAAAATGCGTAAAAAGGTTCACAAGTTTCATCTGAGCTTATTTCCAGGAAACTCCAATCCATACACTGTCTTCACAAAAACTCAAAATATAGATTTATATTTAAATATTTTCAAAATACGGACAATGCTCATACACTATTGCGTAAGATCAAGCGCGACGTTATGGCGGATACTTGGTGCACGGCAACAAATTCCTAAGAGCGGAAAAAAAGTATTTGAATATAAACGCCAACATAAATAATAACTTGCCGTTATCAAGTGGACGCCGAAAATGGGTATCTGATAACGTGACTCGTTGATGTTGTGCGGCAACATGTACACGCTGATGCCATGGAGACGGAAAAAAAACGCAGAAAAAGTTTTCGTGAGGCAGTGCTTTTCTACTTGGATCAGCTCATAATTCTCCAAAATAGTTACAAATTGCCAGGTAAAATGCTATCGACACTTTCTTGGAAGGGTACATGCTTGAATTACATTCCACCTACGTAAGACCACCCGTCTGGGATCTTCGCAATTGGTTGAATGCACCAGTGGCTGTCAGTCAAGCGTGGTGATTGGCGGTTATTTTTGCAAAGCTTTCGCCATCATTGCGCAATGTCTAAATGACATCACACAGTTGCAAAACTAATTTCTGCTTGCATTTCAAAGCTGTTTTCAGAAATTTTTAACAACGCACTTCCAAGCTACGTATGATTAATTCTCAACAAAACCATAATGGGAATGGAGAGCATTCGGGCTTGTAGTTATATTATTCGTCATTAATGTGCATTGAACTTTGGTAGGCTCATTTCAAAGTTCTGTATTTTTATCAAAGTTTCGATTTAATTGAGGATTTCAAAATTCGGGGTAGATTGCAAAGAAATAAATCAAACGCTTTTGGGCAAACAAAACAGGCTGAAAATTTTAGTTTTGCTTGAGGAACCAACATTACCTATTTTGACAAGCTAAATGCTAATTGTAAAAAGCTAACAACAAATGTTTGTTATAACAAACACGTTTCTCACCAAAATCTAATTCCACACTAACAAGACCAGGTAGCGTTGTGACAGTTTTACGCAAATTGGTAAAGTTTTTTATAATGAAATAGAAGCTGTCTTGTAGTTTCTTCGGAAAAGATAAGAAAATAGTTTTGCTACAAAAGGAATTTAACTTAAAAACACCTCCAAAATAGCCATGACCTCTCAAGACGCAATTTACCAACTTTGGACCGTATACATTCACTGGTTTCTGCAATTATAAAACTGATCAAGTCAGAGCATTACATTTCCAGCTGTGCTTCAATAATAAAATAAACTAACTGTCAATGAAACAGCTAAAAGATATTACTCGTTCAGCATTTCTTCTGAAAACTTGCGTTCTTGTTCAATTAAAGCAATTAAACACATTGCTTATTTTAAATGGCCATTGAATCATCATTTTTGCTGTATCATTTCAAAATACTCCGCATGCATTCACTGCGAACAAAGTTTAGTGGGATGGATCTCAGCACTCGTACATCTTATTAAAGTGATAGACAAGCGAGCTACGCAGCATGTTTTCCCACAAATGCTGTTGTCAGATGACTGACTCATCTGATAGTTTACAAGCAATTTTCGTCGTCAGTACTGGGCTGCTTAAAACTGATTAAACTTGTCGCTGAAACTTTTTCTCATTCTGAATGAGACAGCGACGTTACATTCACGTAAACCTAACAGCATAGATTTTTAGAAAAACAAGACAAGCAACAAACACGATTATTGGATTAATTTTTCTTTCTCTATTACCTTTCATCATTTTCTTTACTTGTTACTCTCCTCGTCTATCCGTCTATCTACCTATTTATCTACCTATTTATTTATATATCCGGTGGTTTCTTCTTACAAAACCTATGTTAGTGCAACGGCTCGCAACAGCTATGCCTTACTCTTGTCAGTTGTAAAACTTTAAGCTCGTTGTCGAGCTCGTTTTTGCGCCGATTTTTTCCTGGTATGAAACCAACAAACAAAGAAAGGAGTATTACTATTCTCTTATACTGTAGTTCTGTTCCACCAAAGTCAATGCATTACTTAAAAATATTAGCAGTAAACTTTAAAAATAATTCCTTTAGGAGACGAGCTTTACACACAGAATTTCATTATTGGTATCGTGGTACTATGCGGATCAAATCGATAACACTACGCTTCTTTTCCTGGAGTAACGAAGAGCCTGTTTAAAGCAAGGAAACCAGACGATGCTTTCGGCCATGGCAGCTTGCATGTCCGAAATGCCTGCTTGTTTACGCCAACGTGTCCCGCCCAGTTTTACGGACCAATCGAAGAACAGGACGTTGTTGCGCAAAACATGTGAATGGTGTTTTTGCTTTTAGAGCGTGTGGTCTTCCACAAGCGGAGCTGACAGCGATGTGGGCAATGCTGGCCACCCTCGCCAAACTTGGCTACAGCGCCAGTGAGCGAGCAATGCTGACTCTTTTATGCGTTTTCAAGAACGAGTGCAAGCATTTTCGGGTCCACAAGAAGCAGCACATATTTAGAGTTTTCGAAACATCTGAAGTATGCAATTGCAACTTTCGCTTTCGTGCACTGGCATTCCAGTAATCAACGACGAGCGGACGGAAAAGTTGAAAACGATTTTCTGCAACAAGTGCTTGAAGCCGCCGCTGGAGATTATGCTGGCACAACCAGTCCGATATGAAGGACCGGAAAATAAAAACGTCACGGAACGTAGATCAGATAATTCAAGACTACAGGTCAGAACCGTCGCCAGAAAGTTGTCAGTAGGGGGGCTTTACTATTATGCAGTGGGGCTTTACGTTCGTGCAGGGGGCTTGACATTCAAATTTGACAAAAATTCCACTAACTTATAGTGGTTCATATTTCAATTTGGGGAGCTTGAAGCTTTGTTTGTGGGGGCTGAACTCACCAAAGCCCCCCGTGGCCAGAGCCGGATTGAAGGGTAGGGAGGCCTGGNGCAATTTTCACTGGAGGGCCCCTATGACGTAATTCATGATGTCATCGCTTGTCAAATTTATGTTTTCGCT
>JGI24021J15306_10008890_pt1 | contig 12394 bp, 13 predicted proteins | sample Ectturendosymbi1_FD_15306 | JGI IMG/M metagenome (IMG submission 15306)
AAATATTCCCTCTCGAGTGCCCATTCTTGGTCGAAATCCCGACTGGTTACTGCTAATTTCTTGGTCAATTTTCATTTCATTCCGACCCAACAAGATTCGAACCACTATCAAACAAATTGAATCATATCTAAACGAACCACTCCAACGTACAAGAAATTTCGATTTAGAATGAAGGGAACAAATGTCAGTCACACGTGTCGCAAAAGTAATCTCGTCCAGCTGCACTTTCTTCAGAAATTCACGAAGTGTTGATATTTTGAAAAGATTGTCAAGCCGAACTGTATTAAACATACAAACCTATAAAGACACTCCTGTGCTTTGTGCTATCAATGTTTGGTAGAATTCACTTCATTCTTTTTATAGTAAGTTCAGGTTTCATGCATTCAGAAGCTTTTATTGTATATAAAAACCGTCAGTTAATTTTTAGCTTGCGTGTTTTGGAATGGCTGGTAATTCGTAGTGATGTAAAATTTAACAAGCCCACAAATTCTTTGAGTACATTTTTCTAAATATACATGTAGCTACAAGGCAGTGGTTTCAGAGCTGAGGGTCATGTATTTGAAGATTTGTTGAACGCTGGCGGGGTAGAAGTAAAAAAAGACAAAGCATACATGCATTCAACTTTCGAAGTGCCACAGAGGTAAAATGAAAGCAAACATAATCCATAATAACCTTTTCAAACACCAAAACCGCAAATGTGTCTTAATATATTTTACGAGTTTTTAGTTGATAGCATAACGCAAATTTTACAGAACAAATCTGCCATTTACGTTTTTTGCAGTACTTAAGCAGCTGGATTTGAAATAATCAACTGAATTTGTATATTTCCAAGCAAAATTTTTAAAACTCGGAAGGAGCTTACGTTTGGGGAACTTGAGTTCTAAACCTCGAACTTGCTAACATACAACATGCATATTAACTTTATATCGATGAAAGTATGTCTGTGGTGAGCATGTCTATTGTATTACTGCATCGAGCTTCCTCAGGAAGAATCAAGAATCAGAATCAGGAAGATTTGGGTCAACACAATACATGAACAAAAATTAGGAACCTCGGCAGCAACGCGCTATTGTTGTTTCCAGCAAAAACTTTTCGTCGCAATGTGCTACAACGAAACTTCGATAGCGTTTGCTGTTCATTCACCTATTTTCGCTTGGCGCGTGTGTCATCTTGATCACAAAATATCGGCAATCATTTAAGTGACATGTCAGCAGGAGTTATAGATCGTGCACAGTGTAACTATTTATGCTGCAGGGGTTGGGACCTGTGACACACAGGCTGAATGCGACTTGTGTGAACATACAATATGATCTGCATCAAAACTTTCGTTACCCAAGTTAGAACACAACGTAGCATCAAAGCGAAACTCCACGATATGCAAATACTTGTACAGTAAATCACGAAGAACTCTCGTGGTATTTTATCCTTATTTCCCTTAGGAAGATGAAGGCATAATTTTAAGATAAAATTATTTTTGTGGGCCGCCAGTGATATTTCATATATCATGCATCCCGTGATAGTAAATAGGTTCCCCATCCATGATTTATAGCAAAGAGAGCGTTGAGTTACGTGCGGCTGTGCAGATAAGGTTAAGCAGTCTATGACTGAGGGCATATGGGCTGTGACTGAGAGTTTACCTTAGACTTTTGCCTTAACTCGAATATATTCAAGTTGGTATTTTTAAAAACATTCATTCATCTTTTTGACAAACCACTGAACTACTTCGAATGTAAACCTATTAAACCTTGTCAAGACCTGTTCAGTTACACTGGGTTATGTGGCCAACAGAGATGCGGCGATATCATTATAGTTATTCGTTACTACTGATTGATTTGAGGGAAAAAGGAGACTCTACACCGAGTGTGAACGTCTGTAATTTCAAGTAGTATTCCTTGATATGAGTGTATTTTTCCTTCGATCATTATTTCTAAACCAAAAATACGCAAAAACGTTTACTGCTCTTGGGATAATAAAGAGTGATTCATTGCGAAATTTATTTTGCCAGGTACTCACATCGACTCACCTTCAGCGAAAACGAGTTTATTATAGATGAAGGGTTTGACCCATATTCTTGGGATGCTGTGATGGAACGGCTTTTGCACTACCGAGCACGAGCCAGTCCAGCATTCCTTTTGCTCATGTACAAGTAAGAATATCCTGAGACCTAACTTTCATCTGTACAACAATAAAAAAGTGAAAATTCTTCCGGCACGTTTTAATTGATTGCAAGTTACAAGTTAGAAAATCTGCAACTCTGTTTTGTGTAGAGCAGTGGTTCTCGACCGCCGGTCCGCGGACCGGTACCAGACCGCGCAGATTTTTTGCTGGTCCGCAAAAACACCTAGGTTTGTTTGTATGACTTCCCTTAGTAACTGAAAATGCTTAGCGTGTTTTATGAATGCTTAGCGCGTTCATTTTTTATTTGGATATGAGCTGATAATGCCGATCTGGTAGGTGAACTAGATACTCTTTAGTAAGATCTTAGTGTCTGATTCTTAACTGTAAAAAGATTTCTTTCGATAGACAAGCGTTCATGTTGGATTCGGTGAAAATGTTAACAATGTCATGTGGTTTGTCATTGAATAGGCTGGATATTATGACGTAAACTAAAACACTTTTTTCTTTTATTTTCATACGGTCCGCTTTTCCTTTCAGGAAAGTCGCGAGGGCAGCAGCTCCAGGAAGGCTGGAATATACCTCATGGTTTTCAACAATCGCTGATAGTTCTGCTGGCCTGACTCCACACCAAAGTAGGGTTTCATGGTCTGGGAAACAATTTATGTAGGGCAGGGCCTCTGAGAGAAATTTACCAGGGGGTACGGAGACCGATACAGGGCTCCCTAAAGCTTCTGGGATCATCGTCGAAACTTGCATAGCTTGTTTCAATAGTAATCAGAATATTGATGAAACACCATGCTAAGATTTAGAAAGAGATTAATTGTTACACTGGCAACTGGCTCAACACTATAGTAGTTTGGCGACCGATTACAAAAAAACATGGTGTGCGTACTTTCATACTCCAGGGCCCCATGCTATTCAAATCACTGTGTGAAAGTATGGATTCGCAGCATGAACACCTTCTCCATACGGAAGTAAGATGGCGGTCAAGAGGGCAAGTTCTTTTGCGTCTTGTTGATCTGAAGGAAGAAAAAAAAATTTTTTAAGCAAAAGGAACTCTTCATTAACCAAATTTCGTTTATATGAAACGTGGATGAGCAAGCTTGCGAATTTGTGGGATATATTTTGCCAAAAGAAGCTGGCGGCTTGGGATAGCTTTGTACGGAAGGAAAATGTTTCCGACTTGAAAATATTTTTTGATAAATGTTGATGTTAATGCTAAAGCAAGGGTCGGCAACCTTTCCTTGGTCGTGGGCCAAAAACAAACTCTGCAAGGTATAGCGGGCCGTACTAATTTTTCACCATCAATCCCGTTCCATTTGCTGTTTATAATGTTGTTAAAATTTGGGAATTTATGAAATTTTAATCAGATGAACTCCAAATTTTCACAATTCATAACGAACGCCCAAAATACGACATACAGTGCATTTATTGCCAGGTCTGCGGAGACGTCGTAACAATGACACGGCTCCAACTCTGGAGCTCTTGGTTTTCTTGAGTGTGGCTCCAGTTCCGGAGCTCTCCATTTTCATGGCTCCGGCTTCTGTTCGTTTTCACACATTAATATTTAAATTGTCTTGGTGTGCCTCAAACTGGATGGCAAATGAATTAAATCAAGTACGCAAAACTAAAAGAATACACCACACCTTTTTGAGCAACTTAATTTGGTATTTTTTACAAGCAGCGCTCTTACCACGAGGAAATCAGTGAAAAAAAAAACAATCACAGGTTCAGATAATTCAGAGAACAGTTACTGTACTAGCAGAAACGTAACTCAAGATAATGTTGATATATACAATTTCTGGAAAGGAAGATGCTGGTTTTGCCATCAATGCCTGAGGACCTTTTGTTATTTCTTACGACCAGAATCAAGAAAACGGCTGTTTGGAAAAATACATTTGTGTTCGAGCATTTAAACACAGACCAGTCCCAATTGGCCAAGCGTTTTGCACTCGTTGCATGCTTTGCCTGTTGCAGTGTTGGTGATTCCAGCTAACAGCGCTGCACGGGCAAACCGTGCAAAGAGTGCAAAATACATGGTCGATTACCTCTCTCATGTGTTCTTTCAAACATGCACACGTTTGCATTGACACAAGTGCGAAGGTGTGTGTGCTTGAAAGCCCTTTGTTTGAAGAAATAGTATGGCTTCTAGCAAGAAATCCGCTTTTGGCTTTTCTAAAATAACTGAAAATTTTTGATTTCTTATCTTTTCCATCTTTTCCTCGTAACAAGCAGTTTTGAATCGCAAAGTAAAGTACAATTCAACTTGCAAAGCTTGAGAGATAACACACTGGTTACCGTGCTGAAAACATAGATATTTTTCCACAGATGAAAACTTCAAGAAAGGTCCACAAATTTTCCACATTTATTTACATTTATTTTAATACCCTTTTGATAATGCACAGTTGTAAATGGGCCTGATTTTGAAGCCCAAACCCGGCCGGAGCCCGACATATATTATTGAAGCCAGATTTAGGCCCAAAAAGCAAATTTACCAAGTGAGTCACAGTATGTGCAACTGCGGTGTATCAAAAAACGTAGTGTGCGGGTATGGCTTCAGGTACATGGTTTTATCACACCCGAAACAGCAATCATCTTGACCAAAACATTGGCTTAAACAGTCACAAACTCAGCTTGTTAGTCAACGATAACACGGTGGTATGTAATGTCTCTCGAGGAAAAAGAAACAATTACAAAACTATCCACGACGGCGCTGTAGGCATGAAAAGCCGGTTTGTAGGCCATCGTTTCTTAAAACAAGCCAGGAATCGCGTAAGTGATTGATCTTTCCGAAGCAAATTTCCTCGCCGCTGCCTTCTGAAAAAGGCGTGTGTGAGACCAACCCGAGCAGAGAACAAAAAAAACGCAGCTGTGTTTGCAAGTAGAATTAGCTGAAGATAAATCGCAATCACTTCGCTCACAGAAGTCACCACTGTGAGCAGAACGAATGTATGTCACGAAAAAAATATCGTTACTTTGAATGTTGCAAAAACGTTGTGTGCAGACCCGAAATCGGCCCGAAGCATTTTGACAAACTTAGGCCCGAACTCGGTTCGAGCCCGGCCAGAAACCCGGCCCGACCCGAAAAGCCCGGCCCGACTTCCAACTCTGTAATAACGTACTGCTATGCAACAGCGGTTCTCAACCATTTCGCTGAAGGAAGCCAAATCCAGACCTGCGATTTTGTTAGAGAGTAGCGCAAAAAAAATTTGCCACAAGTCAATTGGCAAGTTTTGTTTTATTGCACGAACGAAGTCTCTTACACAAAATATTAGAGGTGTTAGTGAAAGACACTGTCTATCGAAAGGAATCCTCTCCCAGCAAAGAATCAGACACTAAGCTCTTACAGAGTATATATTTCGCCTACGACGAAGTAGGCATCATCAGCTCTTGTTCAAATAGAATCTGTCACTGAAAGATTGCGAACGACCGCACAAATGATGCTTAGGAGCTGCACGCGGCTCTAGAACAGTGTTTGAGAACCATTGTTCAACAAGTAATACAACACCTGCTAGCTACGATGACACAGCCTCAGCGATTATTGAACCAAAGAAACATCAAGGGCTTGCAGATCCGTTGTTGCAGTCTGGTGTTGTAACTCGTAACAATCGCGTTTAGTATGCTGTATAGAGCACACATAAGTCTATTTGGGACAACCGTCAGTATCTAGGAAAAGACCCGGAGCCGAAGTTACCTCTCAAATGGCCATAGCTCCAGCTCCGGTCCTAATTTTAAACAAAGCTGCTCCGGCTCCTGATTTTTAATTTGAGCTCCGGCTCCAGGTAAAGCTCCGGGCTCCCCAGCCCTGTTTGTAGCACAGTGCGGTTTCTCACACGCAGTTCCTCATAAGTATGTAATAGAAGAAGTTGCAAGGAGGGCAATTTCATGATATATAATACCACTAGGCGGACCATACAGTTACTACAATTTGTAAAGGGGCAGCGGGCTGGATGATTTTGCTTGGCGAGCCGGATCGGCCCGCGGACCGTAGGTTGCCGACCCCTGTGCTTATTAAACATTATAAGTCAATGTTTGAAGGAGCCAGCTAACAATTTTGACTATCATTTTGCCGAACATTAGAATCCTTGAAGTGGAAACCGTTGTATCAACAATCCTTTCAATGGCGCTGTAAATACATGCGAATTTAATCTCTGTGAAAATGAAAGTCTGGTCGAAATGTGATACTACTGTACTTTGCCGTGTTGATACAAAAAGAATCACTTTTTCAATTCCGGATATCTCTTGAAAACGAGTATTGGTCTCTCAGTCACAAAGCAATCAAATTGTTAGTGATATTTTCAAACACTTATTCGAGAAAACTTTTTCAGCGCTAGCTTTAATCAAACCTGTAGGTAGATAGAAATCATTCGGATGCCGAAGCAGAACTTCGTCTTTCTAAAACTTCATTGCAACCACGTTTATCTCGCATACTAGCAATGAAGCAGCATAAGATTTTCCACTACAGCTTTTATAAATTACTTTGATTTTTGTAAATTTATTAAAGTAGTGCGTTGAGTAAAGTATATAACAGCTTTGTTTTGATTGTAATAATATGTTGCACTCACGTGATTGTAAGTTACAGGTCCGTAAAACGTTTGTGTTTTTTGCCGGTCCGCTGGTGTAAAAAGTTGAGAACTACTGGTGTGGAGTACATAGTTGTGAAAAATTATTTGCGTTTTTTGATATTGATGCAGTTTTACTATTTCCTCAAAAAACATTCAAAATTCTATAACCTTCAATCAGATACTTTCTATCGAAAGGAAACCTTTCCAGCAAAAAAATCAGACACTAAGATCTTACGGAGTATATCTTTCGCCTACTAGGTAGGAATCATCAGCTCTTATTCAATCAGGTACTTTTATTTTCAAGTGAAAAAGGAATGTCATGGGACCCTTTGAATTCGTCAATGGACCTGTTCAATGAGTTAAAGCAGTTGGCTTCACGGGAGCGAGAAGTTGAGGAAGCATACACACACATGGCGAAAAAATGTGAAACGTTTGCTCTGCAATTACTCGAGGTGAATCATCTGTTCCGCTTAAAATCGTTGCAATATGGCCTTCTTTTTCATTTCGTTTTTACCAAAAATATGCATCTGCGTTGTGTTGAGATCTGTTAAACATGCTCCAGTATAGCTGGAAATACGTGCAATCTGTTGCTTCGCTCGCTTATGTCGTAGTTACCTTTTGGTTTCACTCAATGTTATCGAGTTTTGTATGGTTTTAACGCAGTCTTGCTATGAAACGGAAGGTGTTGAGATGGCTTTACTTCCGCCACTTCGGCTTGTTTATATAGCCCGTGACCAGTCACGACCATCCATAGACCCAACGCGTGGCTGTGTCAATATTCGGGCACGTTATGCTTCCTGCAGCCCACGCAGTTTTTCTGTTACGTCACTGTACACACGATAATTTGCTTTGCTTAGTTGTTCCTATACGGTAGTCTTTCCTTTGTGAAGTGGGCAGTTGGTATTGCATTCTTTTCGATTAGATTCTCATTGTTCTTAGCTTTACTGTTTGTGGGCAGGCCCGTAACCATGGGTGGCGAAGCCCCCCCTAGAAAATTTTTCGTCCCCCCTGGAAAAATCTGTTGGATATAGTTTGAAAATATTGGGCATAGTTCAAAAAATTTCGGCCCCTTTCAGAAAACTCTTCGCCCCTCCTGGTGTCCCAAGCTGGTTACGGGCCTGTTTGTGGGTTATATTTAATATATATTTTATACAGTACTTCATGCACTGCGCAGAGCTGACGATGTCTACTTACTCGGCGAAATAATTGATCGTTGTGTCTATGTCTTGGCTGTGAAAGGATTCTGTTGCAGCCACAATGCTGCGTCGCCCTGAGCCAACTAAAAAGAGGGTCGAATCAACGACACTCGGCATAGCAGCAATAGAGTTTCCCCACTCGACTGACATCACTATTGCTGCTACCAATCCAACGTTGTATTTGGCGAATCACCACGCCAAAATTCCTTTCGATAAAGAGCGTTCGTTTCTGCCATGTACAAATACGTGTCGGGCCCACTTAATTGGTACAGTGCTCTTTCGCCCTGGTGGTGGAGCAAGTTCCTTTGAATGTGAAGAAATGTATCGATCGTTAAGCAGCGATGTTTCAAACAAAAATTTGCAGCGTTCTTGTTGCAAAAAATGCCTTTCAAGTCTTCTAAGAAAAAATTCTAATTTGGTGAAACTATCACGTATTGCTCAATGACGCGGGTACGACACCATTTTTCTCTTCTCTACTATCTTCGCATTACAGAGTAAGGTCTAAACGGCTCTGCTTAAACAATCCGACCAAGGCTGGCACCACGGCACCACGTACAGCTATGACTTTAGAAAATTTGGATAAAAATCTCAGGAAGTGAATAAGGCATAAAAATGAAGTGGAGCTAGCTTCGCAATAAAAAATATCTCAAGTATACAAATATGATTTTGGGTAATCTTGTTAGAGATAGAACCCACTCCACCAGTATAGCAGCTCACACCCCAAAGTCTATAAGAGGCCTGTAATCCATCGTTAAAATGATAGACTCATTCAATTTAACATGCAAAAGCTAACTTGAATGCTAAACGCGTGAAAGAAGTTCTTCGACAAAGCCCAGGCGTTTCTTCCAACCATGAATAAGAGAGTTTTAAAGGACATAGCGTAAAAGCTTGTCACAAATAATTATTGTTATCGGCTGTCAATTTACATCGTTTTTTTATTGTATGCTTTCTTGCTTCACTTTTTGTTGTGACTTTACTGTTTTGATGGGAGAAACCAACGTTTCTTCGAATTGCAGCGATTTTGTGAAAATGCTATTGTTTTTTAAACATTAGGAAGTGCGATCAGCAAATGAACTTGCCGATTTCATGCATTACGACTTGGATGAAGATGGTAGTGGAGGTTTAGATACCGATTCGAAAGATGAGCATGACGGTGTGGTTGTCGAACGAAGACAAAAAATTCGCCATTATCTGAAGCCAATTGAAAAGGTGAGCAACAAGAAATTTGAAGTATTTAATATTTTGCGAGCTTACACATAGACTTTATCATGCAACGAGAAACTTTATCTGGTGTTTACAGGTTTCTAAACTTAAGGGTTGCTTCTATTTGCTACTGCGTTATACTTTACTGCTATGTTTACCGCAGTTTATGATGTAACAATACCGGCAATGTCCATTCGTCTTTTCTTCCAGCACTTGTGAACTCTTACGTACGCTGAATAGAGAAAAAATTGTCCTTAGTATTGGTGACATATAGCCTATGAAACATTTTTTGTAACAAAGTCATCAAAGTACTACTCAGAATATTTTTTAATTCAAGGTTCGTTTTTGTATTTTTCCAACGCTCTTAGAGTGTTTGAAGAATATGTGTTTTAATGGCTAGTTTGGCCGCAGTAAGATGTAGCAAACGTTGTGTGGCTTTTTATATTTTTTGGTTTGAACTGTTACTTTACAACTTTTATTGAAAGGTAAATGAATTTATCAAATCTACAACTACGAAAATGTTTATCAATTGCGGGAATATACAAGCGAAACAAAGAGAATGTTTTATTTTTGGACAACTCCGTAAATAAAGCCACAGAGGTTCGTTTTATAACTGGTGACGCCAGTGTGACAATTCAGCTTTTTATTTCACCACTCGCGCAAGTAGACCCAGATTCCATGAGTAACTCTTTCCACTCGGTCAAGTTGAAATACTGTACAAAAGCAAGTATCCAATGTGAAGTTTACCACCTCACCGGTGAAAAAAGTGAAATTGTCAAGAAAAGACATTGTCAAGAAAATTAAGTTCTGCGAGGACGCCGTGAATAACAAGACGATAATATGAAAGGCTGCATATTTACTTTATGACAGCAACGATGCTTACAATAAGTTTTCAACAGTAGACATTCATTGCTGTTCCCACATCGGTTACTACCCTTTCGGTCTACAGCTCGCACCTGTTCCCTTGCGATTTTTACCTTTAGCAAATTCACTGGTACAAATGTTTCTGCTGAATTCAATCAGCTCCAAATTTTGAGGGAACCAAAGTTCAAAATCAAACTGAAAGCTAAATTCGTGCAAAAGCTTCAAAACTACTTTCCTCAAGTCTATATCTTGCTCAGCTCTGAAGCTGTATGCACACGGCATGCGTCTGATGTGGTGCGTTTGTGTATTGTCTACAAGTACCGCTCTTTTCTGAACCCGGAGCAGTGAGTCTGATGCGTCAATATAAAAACAGGTTCTACTCGAACGCAGACCATACCAGGCGCATCCGAAAAAGACGCGACATCACAAAATCAGACCCATGCGTGCGCCAAAAAAACGCACAGGACGCAGCCGTGTGCATCTAGCTTGAGTCATTCACCGGTGCGTAAAATAAAGAAAAAAGTGATTGTTGTGTCATAGTTTGGTAGATACTTTCAAATAAAGTGGCAACCACTGGAGAAATTTAACCAGAAGTGTGAAGCCTACAGTTTTAAGCCAAAAAAATAGGAAATTTATTGAAATGGGGGGTGGGTGCATGCTAAAACCGACTTCTATGAGCTGAAGTAATCGGTATCTATTGTTGATATTCGCTAAGACTTTATTCAAGAACCAGTGGAATTGGCCTGTGAAACAACAAGTAGGAAAGATTCATCTTTCAAGTAAATGAGAGCGTTTTGTCTCGTGAACGATAAGCATGCCATTCATTGAATTCCCTCAAAACCAGGGTTGCGGAGTCGGAGGTTAAACGTTGGACTGCGACACCAACTCCAACCTTTCCAAAATGTCCGACACCGACTCCGTAACATAACGTGAATGAAGTCTGACTGCCAACAATTTTGTAGCAACTAGCAACCAATGGAAATCGTGGTACACAGCAATAATTATCTGTTTCAATGAAAGTTTCAAAAGAAATTGTACCATTTCAACAGGAGTACCCACCTTAGGACTGCGATGTAAAAAATGGTTCAATTGGACTTCCGGAGTCGAAGTCGGTCAAAATAATCCAACTCCGACTCCTGGTGTTGTTATAGGAATCCGATTCCACTCAAAAACCTCCGACTCTTTGCGACTCCGCAACCCTGCTGAAAACACCGAAAGAAACAACGAATATCGTTCTGTTGTTAGCCATGTATATTTGTAACAATGTCACTGGTAAGCAGTGGCGTACGCAGAAAATCTTCATGGGAGGGGTTTCATTCAGTGGCATATGATAGTCATTTGTGTTTGGTGCGCTGTTTGTGACGTCACAATTTGACGTCATATTCATGTTTCCAAACCAACGTTTTGGCGAAGTTTATTGACACAATATGCATATTCTTCTGCACGCACTCTCCTTATTTTCTGTGTCATTGCACTGAATATAAACTATCAGCACTCCAGGTCAAGATATCCCTGGAAAATACACTCAACGCTACGACACAGCAGTCCATAACTGCAAAAACAATAGCCTGCGCGTTAAAACACGGGAGTAAATCACACTCACCACTATGTCAGAGCAATTTACAACTGCAAAATCAGGCTGCGCCAATGTCTCGTCGAATACGAGCAATTGAGCATAGGCGGCTGGACTGGCTGGTGCACACCCCGATTTGCAAGATTGAATCTTGCTAAACTACACAAGATTTGGGAATGCGTTTAAAGTGCGCTAGAAAACTTTCGTCTTTTTGTTATGTATAGAAGTCCAGCAAACTTTTATTTTTCCTTCTTCCCTGCTGAGACATTACCAAATGCCTGAATGCTTCTATATTAACAACTGCTGTTTTTGAGCTCGTGCAACAGTTTTATCATGCTACAGAAATAGGAGATGTATCCAACGCAGTTAGCTCATGCGCAGATCAGCCATAGCAGAAAAAATAAAGACAATTGTTTGGGATAAAGTGAACCAGTGTTTTTTTCAAGCCGTTTTTGTGTGTCACAATGACACCCTAAAATTTTACAATGTCACCCTAAATTTTGAAAGCCAAGATGTGGTTTTACCTTGAAGTAAAACGACTTGGGGAAAGCATATTTTCTTGCACGTGGCTATTGCAACAAACGGCTGCAATGTTATAGGCCAGCACAATTTTCTGGCACAGAAATTGGAAGCGAAAACTGTAAGTTTGGTAGCTGTGCATTGTCATGTGCACCGCCTCTCTTCGGCCACTTACTGTACTGCCGCAGATTTGTACAGTATGGTGTACGAAACTGCGAAAGCACTTTAATGCAATTATAGAAGTGTTTTACTGTTTCACCGTTGCGATCGGCTTGCCTGGCGATGCATCAGACTACAATGAAGACAAAAGGTCGGCAGTTGCAGCGCGCATGCAAAACAAGGTGGTTGTCGAGTGA
>JGI24021J15306_10008892_pt1 | contig 12392 bp, 7 predicted proteins | sample Ectturendosymbi1_FD_15306 | JGI IMG/M metagenome (IMG submission 15306)
AACTTTTAGCCAAGTCTTCCCAACTTTCAGTGCTTTCAAAGTTGTGTATCATGAACACCCTTTTGCATTTTCTCCTTCCGCTATTTCAGTTTTNCCGTAGTCTGAGGAACATATCCTTGGGTGACTGNATCTTAGGCAAATCAAACGTGATTATAACGGTTGGCTGATTATGATGACGTCATCAGAGTGCCCTCTTTTTAGTCTTGCCTCGGGCCCCCCCAACCCTAAACCCACCACTGAATATGATATTCGAAATTCCCAAGAGCAGACAATCTCTGTATGATGGCATGAGTCTGTGTGCCAAACAACAACAAATGAAAAAGCTATACAGTTATCGGAAGCTGTGCAAGTAGTTCTGAATTAAGTAAACATTTTTGCTAAATACATTTACAACAATGTAGTGCTTTTTATTAACAAAATAGCTAAATATAGCAAAAATCCAAATGTAAAATGAAAAACTTTGAATTTTCTGGTGTAGAAAAGAGATAAACGATGGCAATTCCGCTTGGAAGAACAGGGTAAACTCAATAAACCAAAACTAAGTTTTTTTCTGAAAGACAGATGTGTTGCCACTTTTTAAAATAAGTTATCTATCAAAGGTTAAGTTCTTTGGAAACCTATCTTTGCGCACTTTATGGATAACAGCAGAACACTGGATAAATATTTTTAAATTGCTGCTGGTCAAACCGTGTTTTACTTGGTTTGGAGCTAATAGTTCTATTAAATGTTTTTGGTAATGTTAAAAATATTACCATTACTTTTGAGGTTTGCAAAGAAATTTCTATAACGCATTTGTGTACAACCCTGGGATTTTCAAACGCTCCAAGAGAGTCTTTGCTGTTATTTCCGTCTTCATGTTTACAAAAAATNAAAATCGTAACCCCCTGAATCAGAGCCNAATNACCTTCATTTTTACGTTAGCATGTGGTGGTATTTTCAGTGTTTGGTTNGTATCCACTGAAGGTGTTGTGAAAATGGTTTATCCGGAGTCCGGATAGTGCGTATGGAACTGACAATAATGAATTCATCAGTGAACAAATACGCTTTTTTTTAGGACCTAAACGAATTTGCGTTCCAGACACGTTTAACAATTTTTAGGGTATGACCGCTCGAGTTAGCTATAGCGCTGCATCAGAAAAAGATTTGGACGTGATAAGGATGAGCTGTTTTCTTTGTTATGCGTGTAAGGTGTAAGCTAGATACATACCTTTGTAAGGTTTGCGTGATCGATAAATTGATAATTTCGTCAAAGTAGGAAAATGCTCCGACGTTCTATTGAACACACATTTATTTACCGTGACAACTTTGCCCTTTGCCATTGTACAGCAAATTTACATAACGATATGGAAAACATGTGAAACGTTTCGTACTTTTTGAAGTGACTAGATGCAAAGATTGAACGATAACGAACACTACTGAACAAATCCGAACAACTTGTTTCGAATCAAGGTATCAAATGTGTTTATATTCTGACATTCTTGGAAATGTATTGGAAGATTTCTTAAACGTTGTTGCCGGCTGCACGCATTGGTTTAATGTCAGATTGCGCGTACCTGGTCCACATATGTTGACAAGCATAAGACATGAAATATTTTGAAAAAAAATTACAACACTACTGCCCACAAATTTGAGTAGGCTTCCTCGCTTACTGATATGGGCGAAACATCGGCAAATAAACGAAATGAAGATAACACAAGAAGAAAGACTTCGATTGTTAAATGATTTGGTAGCTTCTGGAAGGTTTTAAAGTTATGATTCAGATATTTTCTTAATAACAATTACCATCGTCAATGAGGTGAAAAGAGAGGAAGCAAACTTGCTGTGCGCTTTTGTAAGCAGTAGGGAAAATAGCGCGGTATAAAAACAAGAAAAACCGGAAAAACTGTAAAGCAGCAACCTGGAGGCGGGACGTTTTATCAGTCACGTGACTCGCCAGGATACTCACCAGTTGTCATTGCATATGAGTCACGGCCGATGAAAGAAGCTGTCCTGTAGGTTGAAAAATGCACAGACGGATCGAATGGATGTGTATGTTGAGCTTTGCCTACTCGTTGCCTAAGAATAAGCTCTTTGTTCCTATATCATCAAAGATAAAAATAATCTACAGATGCGTTGTTTTTCGTGTATTGTTAGGCATGGTTCCAGATTATGGCAGTTGCAAAGAAACGCGTTTGAGAGAGCTTATGTCGGCTTTTGCAGCTCCTTGCGATACTTTAACAAAACGACCGAAATGTGCTTTTTGTCAATGCTTTTCACAGAAGATGGATGCATTGCTATTTCTGTGCTAGGACGCGAAAAGCTGCAGAGCAATAATCGTCTGCCTGGATACGAAAGGGTTGTAGCAAACCACGAAATGTTTCATGGTATAGATAGGCTTAGTCTGCCATGGCTACCACCTTGTGTTTAGCAATACCACGATAAAGATAGCGGTTCCGACACAGCACTCAATGCGCTGTGTTGTTCATTCGGCATACTTCAACTTCCTTCAAATTTGTAGTGTCATCACAGCCCCGCATTAAACTATGATTCCGCATCAACTTCAAACCCTAAGAAGAAAAGTAGGCCTACCTGCCTGTAGGACGAAACAACCTGGTGAACAGGTGTTTTTCGTTGTCCCAGTGCTTTGACTTTAACTTGCATGAAACTGTTGTGTTGGTGCCAGTAATCTCAATTGAGTTTTGAAAAACCTTTCTCAAAGGTTTGTTCGTTTGAAATACATTAAATAAATGTAGGAAAGAGTATGTCAAAGATACAAATTTGCTGCCATATGTGTGAAACTTTTTCTCTTTGGAAGTTTTTCAGTTAGCACTTTTTTACCTCCTTTGTTATCGAAAACCTGCCATCTGGACCACCGATCACAGCAACAGTTTACCACCTGCCTGAAAATGCTTATGAACAGGCGAGGCTGAAGCTTTTTGTTCCTAGTTGCTTTGCTGAGCTTTGTCACTCCGTGCTTGATCTGACTGCACGAGCAACATTGATCCAAGTCTGATTTAATGCTTAAGGTTTTTAGCAAGATATGTTTTGCTGCAGAAGGTCTGCTTTGGGAATTTACTGCATTTCCCTTGCATTGTGCATCGCCGTTCTCCACGTTCTGATTCCAAGCCCAACGTACCAAGCTCTGAAACTACTATCGAGGTAAGATTATAATCTTATTAACAATCTTATCAACAATCGCTCTGGTCTAGTCAAATATCGTCCGATTTCAAAGTGAATTCTAATTTGATGCCCCGTATCAGTTAGTTTTCTCAAACCGATCTACTGCAAATTTTTTGAAATTTAGTGAGCAAAGTTGCTTTTCACAAGAACCTATAATTTTATTGTTGAGCTCGAAAGTCGTTTTTCATAACAGTTTTTTCCATTGGCCGAAACGTTGAAAGGCAGGTTTGCAGCATCTACAACTACACTCTACAGTCACTTGGATTTTTGCGCTTTTCGATTTAGTTGCATTTATCTCTTGGCAAGTATTTAGTTTACCCTATTTTTTTCTTTGAAGCTTCTACCACATGCTTTTCTTGTCTGCAACTCGATCGAGCAGCCCAGCCGGTTTCTGTTTAAACACAATCAAACGAAGCAACAAGCACAATTTATCAGTCACATCTGTACTTTTTTCAAACTCTCCGCCAAACCGCCAAACGCAGTTTTTGAAAAATTTATTTTAGGTGACAAATTATTTGAACTGTGAAAAAGGTTTTTCAACAAAATATTTTCAAGAAATAATTCATGACCAAAATTTTTTCTAGCTCACTCTTCCAACAAAGTATTTTCATTGAAGTTTCCAAATAAGCCTTTTTTAAATTCACATTTTGCATATTCGTTTTTAATTGCAGTTTTTTCATTCCGGTATGGGTAAACAAGTGGAGCAATAAATGAAATCTAGAGGAAAAATTATCTTAGGATCAAACTTGACTTATCCCCATTCATACTTGGCACCCAAGGTTAAATGGAGGACAAATGGTTTGACTTAGGCTTGATTTTTTTCCGAAAAAGCCCGAAAGTGCACCCTCCCATCTGTGATGATTGTCTAAGTTGAATCAAAACCTGCCATACAAGGACAAACCTAGTAACGTTGTAGGTTATTTTCTGCAAATCCAAAGAAAAATCTAGGAATGTTGTAGGTTATTTTCTAGCAAGTTTGAGGTTATTTTCCATGACCCTGTCTTTCATGATCCTACAAAGCTTGTGTCCATGTGTTTTGAAAGACCGCAACGGTCCATCACAATGTACACTAAAACTTGCTTTACGACTATTTTGGTAGTGACGTAAGAGATTTGCTGTCAGAAATGTCACCTAAACGAAGCCTGCTTGTATTTAGAGCAATGGTTCTTTTAGAGCAACCGGGGGCATCAGTAAATTTCCTGGAGGGAACTAGCCTTTACGCACTCTACAACATGGAAAGTTTGATCAATAAACACATTTGTATTTACAGCTTATTTAAAGTGAGGGGGGATTGAAACAAAGGACAAGTACTTAAGGGGGGCGTGGTTGAAAAAAGATTAAGAACCACTGATTTAGAGTATAAAAGTTGTGCTGAAATGTAACTCATAACAATGGCATCTTTGATATTCTTAGGTCGGCCAAAATTATTCTGTATTTATCAGTAAGTTGAAGTTGTTTATTACTGAAGACACCAACGAACAGTACTAAAAAGAACAGACTGCAAAAGGAAACATGTACGTCCAAACGCTGCATTTTTTATCTCAACAGGCATTTGACCGGATCCATTGCAATTAGATAAGCGAGTTTTTTAACACAAAATAATAAATTTAGCAATGAAGCAAACGTTGAAGCATAACTAATCTTCTTCATCAGAGACAAATGCATGCGTCAGTGGAGTTAAAACTGTCTTTATCACAGCTTTCTCTGGATGCATTGGCAACGCCACTAATTGTGTTCGTTTTGCATCTTGCTGTGATACTTTCTTCCATTCCAGTAACATGCCTGGGAAGACACCACTTGCACCTCTGCTGATATTCGCTCTTTTTTCATATTCCACGATGCGTGTTGAAGCACATCTGCAACACAGCGGAGCAACACGTCAGAGAAGAATAGGCAATAACCTGGTTTGCTAGTTAGACATGGCAAAGGACAAGCATTGTGTGATATTGTGTGTTATGAACGTTGCAATTAGTATTTTAGACCAGGGGTGGCCAGACACTTTGACCCAAGGGCCGAATTCGCGACAGACGGCCACAAGAGGGCCGGGTACAGTGCGATTTACGTAACCTATGCAAAATGAGGGTGTTAAACCGTATTGTAGTACAATGATACACTCATACTATTTTGTTTACACCTTGATAGTGCTACTGCAGCAAACATGTCAACAAGAGACATGCGGCCTGCAGTTAGTCCACTCCTGTTTCAACAACTAGGTATTTGCAGAAGTTGAAGGAGACATGCCATCTTTATCCCAAATGAAAGTAAGTGCTTGGAACTGAAGGTTCATCACAACTGGGACAAAATTGCATGGAAACGTTGCTTTGTGCTCACACAAGCTCAGCCCTTTATTTAATCCAGAGGGGGTATATTTGCTCATATGAAGGAGTACTTTTATTGTTATGTAGACGCCACAACTTTGAGACATGAAAACATTCTACCTTTGTTGCGCCAAGATTCTATAAGTTATATTAAAGTTCAGTAGATTTTTGTGATATACTCAGCCTCTTTTGTCATAAGAAATTTTAGGGTATATGCTTATCTGTCGAAATGCTAAAGGGGTACATGGTTAGAGAAAGGTTGGAAATCCCTGGTTTAAACACATGCATGCGATAAATTGAACACTAGCCGTTGTAACACATTTTCTAGCGCTGTGTAACGCAAAACAAACTGCGGTTAAATGTAACTCTTCGTTTGCATCCTGAAATCTAGCGGTGCTGCAGAGGTGACCACGGAGCTGGAGCCTACGGTTTTTGCCGAAACAGGACTTGGAGTCATGACTATGAATTAATACCTGACCCGAAGTAGGAGGAGCCGGACTATAGCTTTTATTAAATTTAAATTTTCTCTGAAAAGCTAATTGTCACATTGATATCATGGATCTATTCTCTTAGTTACATTGGACAGTGAACGATTGACTGCAGGCTGCTGAGAGTTTGGGTGGCAGACGGGTGGGCTCTGTTCTGGATGCCGCATAGCCAGTGCTCAAATGCGGATTCACACAAATAAGTCCATTTGATTTCGTGGATACGTCATTTAGTGGAACTTTCACCAATGCTGTGTCGTTTAGCAGCATTCAAAATTTGTTATTTTTAGTGAATTTTACAAACAGCAGTGTATTAATCTTTGAAATGCAACAAGAGCAGTGCAGTTTCAGCCAAGCCAGCAGAAATGCGATCTACTTAAGGCTATTTTTAAAAATGCCGTTATTATCTATTTAATTGTGTAAATAAAGTGATATGAAGTGTTTTCAGTGCAGCTTCTTGGGCTTTATTTGTGCATGCTAATCAATGAAAGGTACAGCCTATTTTTTCTTATGAGGCAAAAGCTCTGGTGGGGTTGTCCTGCTTGTAGTCGAGCACATTTAGTTGAATTGGTCACGCGACAAGTAAATAAACAATGGGTTGCGGTTTGGGGTAGGGGCTAGGGTTTAGGAGTAAGGTTAGCCTACATTTTACAAGTATCGTAATTCATCTTAACAGGTTGTTGCATTATTTCGGTCATATTTTGTCACAACAAAAAAAAAACTGCAGTACTTCGTTTTGTATCTTTTTTTCAAATCCTCTTCATTAGCGGCGGAACGAAAATCTAGGGGTGACATCTTCGTTACTTGCTGTTGTGATAAGATTTCCACTGTCCACTTCCCGAGATACCATCAGCAGCTCCGTTAGGAATGATTTGATAGAAAGATTACATGATAGCGTTTTCAAATATTTCTGTGGTGTAGCACTGTGGTGAAAGGATGGTTGAGGTGATTCACTGAAGGGGTTGATAAGGTCTTTGTGGTTGAGTCTCTGAGCTACAACAAAATAAAGCCTGTTAGTCAGCAAATACATGTCTTTCCATTAATCGTCCAGACATGTTTACACAGCATACTGGATTCCAACATACAAAACAACACGTTTTGTAGTTTGATCCTAGGAACCTGATTATGACTACTGTATCATAAATAAAATTTTTTGTGTGCAACACTAGCATAACAATGTTTGCATTATTAGCACAGCTCACTTGGTAAGCTATGACATGCCACCTAACTATTCAACTTTCAAAATAATAAATAATCAAAACGAAATTAGGTGAACTGCATATATTTCTATACATATGTTTTTATGAAGTTAGAAACTAACATGTGTTACCTTTCAAGAGTAGCAAAATCCGTTGTTTGGAGTGTAAGACTTTCAGTTCTTTTCAGGTAGTGGGAAGAAATTTTCTTCATGTAAGCATCGCATGTCTGTGTATAATACTCTTCAGCAGCTACAGTAGGTTAGCCGCAACTTTCATGCTCTGGAATCAAGCTTCACAACACTGGTATGATCTAAAAATATGGAATATGCCATCCAGGTAATTATTTCAAATTACCAAAACTATGCCATGATGCAGGGTGAGCAAACTTGTTCAACGGAAGAGTCATTGGCAGAAAAACAAAAACACCAGTGAGCCACAAAATTTACTTTTAGTGTCAAATACAGTGCGCTCGAGAATGCGTGTTTCACATAAATGACGTATATCAAATTGTGAAAGTAGACTCCTTGGCAACTAACGCAACGAATTCATTTAAACACATTGGCAAAAGAAACAAACATTAAATGTGAGGTGACATCAATTTGAGATACTGCTATTTAACTAGAAGAGCCACACAAAATATGTCGGCAAGCCGAATGCGATTTGCAAGCCCTAGTTTGCCCATCATTGCTATAACATAATCGAAAAAATATTCTAAATCTAAAAATGAAATCAGAAAAAAGTGCCTACAGTAATCTTAAGTTAATCTTGCTGGCCCTCATACTTGAAAATAAGAATGTGACAACCAGAGCTGCAGAGCCAGTGCCCAAGCAATTTTGGATGGCTGCAGCCGGAGCCAAAAACTTTGAAATAATGGAGTCGGAGCTTGAAATATGACTTCTGGTTCCACAGAACTAGCTTGTCAGGCAAGCGAATCGCGCAAATAATACAGTGGCTTTAATTTTCAATTGAACAAATTGATTCCGATCCGGAAACTTTTGGATATTAGAGCTAGAGCCAAAAAAAGTAGATGCGTAAGTGGAAACTGAAATTAGAGTTCTGGCTCCACTGGAACTGGTGACAACTGATACACCAATGCTACGAATACATAAATTTTTAAGGTTGGATCTTCAAAAAATGTTTAAAGCAAATTGAATCTTCTGTTATGATATGAAGCAGTTCTTTCATCATTTTTTCAAATACTTTCTTAGATTACTTGAGTCTAGACATTTGTAATTACCTTATGTGGTCATTGGGTAAAATTTTAGGAATTTCATAAAAATGTAACGATGCTCATTGAAGCAAAAAATGACATTTTGAAGACCACAATCCTAAGATAATGGGGATTTTCCTAAAAATATTTTTTCTTTTCAAACTATTTTGAAAAACACTTGCTATACTATTTGAATAAGTTGCGTACAAGTGTGCCAAACTTCATTGTAAAATAAAACACTTGGGGTGTAACTCACTAGGCATGCAATGACTGCTGCAAGGTTATTTGTTTCAGTCAGTTATGCAGCAATAACCTGCTCAATCATCTCTTTTGGAAAGGTGTGTGTGTTTGTTGAAAAATACAAGAATACTTTTAACAAATTCCAAGAGAACAGCACCGTGGCAATTAATGCTGTTGCAATCGGAAATCCCGAGCGACATGTGCGCAGAGCTGCGCACCGTGGCAGCAAGCAACAATAGAGATCACCCGACGAGATCACTCTATTATTGCTTGTTCGCGCCACATACATATATTTTTGTTCTTCGCCCACATCCCGTTCGTGGTGAATCACACAATCAACGCAACACCACCGGAGAGGTTGCAACAATGCAAAGCAAGTTAGGCGTGAATAAACAATTTTATCCTGTTTATGATGGCTCTGCCATAACACAATGGTCAGGACATAGCTTGCAGTAGCATTAGCGTTATTTCACTGCTGAAGAGCAAAAGTGGTGAGAGATTTTTTTCATGTGCTAGTAATGGTTTTTGAATCAAACTAACGAGCAAGGTGAAAACTCAATTTGTTAGGGCTTTTTGTTTTTTGAATCAAAAATACAGACAAGGTAAAAACTCACACGTTTTTAGGGATATAGATTATAGCATGAGCACTTCACAATGTTTACTGCATGCTCAATGAATTGTGGCTTTTTGATTCACTTTAGTTTACCGTATTTGGACTATGAAGCACACTATTGAGAGCAACCCTATGCTGTGCAACAAGGCATTTACAGGGTCCCTATGCAATTTTCAGTATAAATATCTAGACTTTTTCCAGACCTCCAGACTTATCTGGACTCTTTCCAGTCTTTCACTTTTCAGAATAACATTACCAGTTGGGAATACAGGCACTAATACTGTAGTTAACATAAAAATAAAATTATCAATCTTATCAAAAATCAAAATAAAATACTGTATTTCATGGGCTAAAGGCGCAGCGGATGATACAGAGAGAATACAAAAAGCTGAGCGCATTTGACTGGTGTTCGCTAATGAAGTCAGGAGCATCACAAACTAATGTGATCTATGCTTCAACATTAAGGTACATGTGCCAACTTCTCAAGCAAGTAACCACATGCGCTGCTCTCATTGCTATTGTTGCTAGTTTATTATGTAACACGGTGGTGTGTTTACAAAAAATCATAACTAGCAATTAAATAAATAGCACCATTTATCATATAAAATTGGTCCTAGGCAAAAAAGCACATACAGATTCATACATTAGGTGCACTTCAAATTTTTATTAAATTAAAGGAATTTAAGTGCGGGCATGGCCTGAAAAATATGGTACAAGTCGCGCTAAGCAGCCTCATTAAAAAAAAAACTGTTGAACTTAAAAAAAGTTTTAGAGCATCTATATGTCCAACATGCAGCCAAGTTTAGGATTTAGCAATAGTTTAAGTAGCCTACATAATTAAGTTCAATCCATATTGCAATGGTTTTTTGTTTTAAATGGACCAAATTGTTTTGGGGCTGGAGCCCAAAATTTCTACATGTTAGAATCAGAGCTAAAAAATTTGCAGTAGATGTCTGGAGCTAGAGCGGGAGCCTGAAATTGGAGTTCCAGCACTAAAACCCTAGTTGTCAAAAGAATAATGGTGGGTATTTAAGTCAGTATGCAGTGCATATGGTTTGAAGTCAGGACATTTCTTCTGTGTTGCAAACAAGTTTCANAATNCCATGATAAAACTGAAAAGTTTTTCTGTAGTAAAGTGAATAATGATCAAGTGTTGGCATCAGAATCATGGCTAGGTATTTTAAAGNCAGAATGCAGTGCATATGTTTTCAAGACATTTTTTCTGTGTTCCAAAATAAGATTCACCATGCTGAGACTGAAAAGTTTTCTGAGGTGAAGCTAAGCAAAACTCACTTAGCTGTAATGTAGATATGTCTATAAATGTCTGGTTTTTAGTTTGGCTCTTACCATTGCAGCTTCCGTTTTGGTGGTAGTGGTTATACTTTTAAATGGGGCCGGCTTTTACTAATTTTTTTAAAAGCTTCCTAAATTGTGTTTACTTTCACAGTTTAGGTCAAGGGTTTTTATATTTAGAGTTTAGGTTGACAGCTAAGGCTTTGGGTTTAGGTCAGGGTTTTTTAAAGGCGTTTAAGGGACCCGATTCGGGTCCCTAGAATCAGAGAAAATTATCATCGGGTCCCTAAAATCAGAGAAAATCGGGTCCCTAGAGATCCATACCGGGTTCCTAACATTTTTCTTAAAAAAACCCTGGTTTAGGTTTTCATTTTGTACATTACTTCCAACTGTACTGCCGTCTAGCACATTCTTTGTGTGTTTAATTTCACATGGCAGGTGGCAGACGAATAATTTAAAAAAATGAAGGTTCAATGGCAGCAATTAGACACAATATAAACAGCTGAACATCCAATTTATATGTCATGTGTGCAAGATCATAAGCAAACGGCTGTACAAAAAATGAGCAATAGGAAAAGTTTCTAATTTAATTATTATTCCTAATTTAGATAGCCCAGGCAATCGCATTCGTACAATACAGTAGAGTTAACAATCAAACAATGAACACATTATTATAAATTGCTTTGTTGTGAGCCGCAGGTACAGTATTGAGTACAGATCAACAAAAATAAGAAAAAAAGAACGGAGTAAACAAAGCATTAGCAATGAAGTCATAAATAAACAAGCAACTCAGAAGGAAAGCAACAACAATACATAGTCTAGGTACACGCAGAACTGGAAAATAGAGAACAGAAATACTATTATTGGAATTGGACTTCGGGGGTTGAGAGCCAGATTAAAGTTCTAGCTTCTGACAACACAACCCCATTTTAAATCGCAAAAAAACGTATTTTCCTCCTGTACAGTGTTGTGAAAACACAGCCTACTAGTACGTTAATTTCCACTCAGCTTGCGTCACCTAACCAGTAACGCAAATTATATTATCAGTTTATAATATGATCGCGGGCTCGTAGCGTTTATCACTAACGTAATATGAAGTATTACCTGCTAAAACTTGACTGGCACCAAATTCCACAACCGTCCACAGTGTTGCTTTCAGTGTTGCCACTTGGGTCAGTCTCGTCAACATCAGATTGTCGCCTTCTTCAACATCAGATAACATCAGCTTTACATTACAGTTTCATACAAGCGAAATAGTGGTCCTTAAAGTTTCAACGCCTCAATACCCCTAAACAAGTCAAATTTGCGTCAATCTGGATACCCCTTTTCAACAGTTTAATGACAAAAAGATGTTAGAAATAAAACAGAACTGGCAAAGAAATACTGTTATCATTGCAGTAGTGAGGAAAGAGGTCAATGCAAGGGCTGCATCACATTCATCAGCACTAATTTTCTGCTTCATATGTGTACAGTGTTGCCAAATTGCTAAAACGAATGTAATGACTGAGTCTTAATACATTGTTGAATACCCCAACCAGTGCCGGATTTACTTATAGGCTNTACAGGCTTAAGCCTAGGGCCTCAAGATCCAAGGAGGCTTCCAAAGACTGTGATACGCATAGAGTCAATGGCNGGTATACGATCATTGAGATCAGGGGCCTCCAAACTTTTCTATCGGAGGGCCACATAAGCAAGTAAAAAATATGTCGAGGGCCGGACGTTTCAGTNTACGTAATGTGATTGTTTTTGGGGTATGTTATATTCTACCAAATCAACAAATTTTTCGTAAACACATTTCGCAGTTTATGTTTTCAACATTATTTTTTTCATCATTGACAAATTGGCTTCGTGGGCCGGATGAAATGGCTTCGCGGG
>JGI24021J15306_10008893_pt1 | contig 12391 bp, 6 predicted proteins | sample Ectturendosymbi1_FD_15306 | JGI IMG/M metagenome (IMG submission 15306)
CAGTCACAATTCCAAGTGAACGGTTAGGTTAAGCTACTGTCTATTATTGGTGGATTTCCTTTCTTAGTAATCAGTCTGTGTAGAAGTAATGGATAGTCTGCGTTTCGTTTATGCGTGGGAAGAATCTTCAGTTCTGCGAAAAGCGGGTAAGTTATGGAAATAGCAGGAAAACGAGGATGAAACTGAGTAATAGAACATCTGATCACCATTATCACGAAACGATCTTTCTAGCAATGTTTTGGCGGAAACTCAATTCTTATGTAAAATTCCCTTGCGGCTTTTCTTCAGTTACGATAAAAAGTTATTTATAAAAAACGTGTCAGTTCATTTACCTTGAAAAACTAACAAAAGCTTTTTTGAGAAAAAAATGTGGTTTTCGCACTGAACAAAACAAATACATTTTGAATACATCTTCTATAAATCAACATCATGCTGTGCAGCTGCAGATGAAAACCATTCAACGTGCAGAAGCATCTACAACGGACGAGGCCACCTGCTCTGCTGTGGTTCCACACTTTGAAAGCAAAACCAAGAAGCTTCACAAACGTTCTTGATCAAAGCGTACAATGATTAATACATATTTGTCTTATTTAATCGCAATCTATTTTCGCGTTCGAACCACATGTTCACAAATATAAGAAAGTAAGCAAGATCCCAAAACTGAAGACATGCGATGTGGCAGATCATATAGAGCATGTGTGGGCAGACCCCGCCACAGCGCTTTCAGTGGCCCGCGGAAGCATTCAGGAAAAATCTTCTAATCTGAAATTTCCTCCAACTTTCACAGTAAATATTAGTGCTGAGGCTAACTTAACCGGGACTTGCTTCTATTTCCATAAGAAGGTACGGCTCCCCTCTAAATGCGGCCTTTTGAAAGTGGCCCCCTAGCCAAATTAATTGGCGACCCTGATATAGAGTGTTCATGTGAAGGTCCACTTCGTTCAAACACCCAATCTGATTACTATATGATCACTGAAGCTTACATTTGCAGCCAAGTTTCGAAAATATTTTGAAACTTTAGATTTTACGTAAATTGAATGTCTTTCGCGATCATGGGTGCCACTAAGTAGGTGTTCAACTTCACGCATGTCTATGTGAGCCATGCACGTCACTCAACGACTACTAATCATGTGGGCAATGGTTACTTCTGACACAACTTTGTGTAAACCTTTTACTCCTTTATACCCAAGGATGAGAAACTTTTTCACTCGGGAACCAGGGTGGGTTCTTAGACTTTGTAGCGGGAGCAGATGGGTGGATTGTTTGTGTAAACAAATCTAATGACTTGAAAATTGAATTGATTTTATTTACTGGATTTATTGAAACAGAACGTACAAGTTCAGCGCGCCACATTGAAAGTTATATTCGGCAGTGGATGGCCCACAGACCCTAGGTTGGCCATGCCTTCTCTAGCTGATACCCCTCAAACAAATAATATTGAAGACACGGGAAAATGAGAAAGAGTTGGTTCAGACTTAGGTTTATCCGCAGAACACAAGAGTGCGAACAAAAAAGAAAATTTACTTTTGTGATTAAAAAAATGCAACGTCCATGAACTGTTTACTCAAGTTTTCCACAATCACTACACCTATGGTGGTGAAAGTTACTTAAACACATCACTTCCAAGCCACTAAACGAACCAGAATTGCACGAAAGCTTCTGCAGAACCTTCATCACTTTGAGCTTGATGTGCAAATTCCGATCAAGAAGAGCTAAAGACTTGACCAGAGTCTCTGATACATCACTCATCTCGACCATCTTCATGTTGTATTCGAGCGTCGCTGGTCGAAGATCCTGATGTGTTCATAAAGATCGGGATGACGAACAGCAGCGAAATACTTGCAAAAAGTAGGTTAGCACTTTGAAACTATCGACTTGTGTGCAGGTAAGTCACAGCGTGGCATGATTATTGGGGCGCATAAAGTCGCCGGTACGTTGTTGATATTACAGCATTGTCGTGGTGGTTAAAAGGACTTTTCTTCATGAAGTTTGCTTTAAAAAAAAACACAAACGCAGCTTTCATCACAACAGTGACATTTATGAAAATCTTCCGCTCAGATTGGAAATTTCAATGATTATATGATCTTTCCAAAATCGTTAAAAGACCACCTCAGCAAAGAAACAACAACAATCAGTTGCTTAAATTGATTGCTACGTTGTTCCTGCTGATACGCCTTTACAGGAATTCTGTGTTTTGCTCTGCACCTCAAAAGCTTATAAAACGCTCAAAACTGTTCCAGTCACAGAACAAGAAAAACCGTCTACAAATTTCTCTTCAAACTAAAAACAACTTAAACTCTGACTTCCAAGTTGCATACTAAGCATAACGTGAGTGGGTTTACAAAATTCGGAGACCAGCATCTGGTTTTGTGAATAACCCAAAAGCAATCGCAAGAAAACCCATAATGTCCAGAAATAATCACGCTACTTCTGCTGCACTGAATGAACACCACAAGCAGAACCGGTGCGTATTAACAACATGAAATATTTATCTGCGTAGGGGGCGAAAAAAACGGGTGGACTTCAGCGTATCAAAATATGTTCATGCCAAAATAAGCATACTTAATAAAAACTTTACAATATAACTTCTCGAATTGTATTTGAATAGGATGATGGGACTGACGATGCGTAGTGTTGCGTGAAATCGATTTCCTATTAAAAATCTGCGATTGATCCCTTGCTTGTTTTACCTGTGGAGTGATGTTACTTAACTTCTCGAAGTAATAAAAAGACACATTTGATGCAATTGTCAACCATTAATATTAGAAAGTGGTTTATTTGACAAAATAATTGTTTAAATAGATGACAATTTCGACTAAAAAAAAAACTTTCTTCCATTGTTAAAATGATTTTTGCCTGAAAACGAAATAGTTGGGGGTGCTGCAGCCTTCCATACGTACCCCGCCTCCAACGCATATATTTATCTGACTGTCTCAAAATGTTTTCTAAGCACGATCAGCCCTCGTTGCGAAAATCATTTTATCTGCACCTACCTCCAAGTGTTCGATCTTGGCAGGCGGATTGCAATAGATGCTTATGATTGTATCCGCAAGGGCGGACTGAACAGACGCGTTGGAAACTCGCATCAAATAGCCAAGCTGAGAAATGGACTCGAGCACAATCTGAGCGAACACCGTCTCATCAGACATCTTCTCCTTTAGAAAAGGCAACCTGAACATGAGCATGCAAATTTAGAGACAATTTCAACGAAAAACATTTTTTCTGGCAACTGAACATCAATGAAAAAAACGCAAAATAAAAAATAACCGGTCACTGGTGACGTATCGCTAAATCTACGAGTACAAACCAATTACAGCTCGCTGAAGTTTCAGCATAATCGGCATCACAAAGCAGTTTCCTTACCCGCATACATTTAGAAGCTTACACATTGGCTCGACATAACAGGACTGTTGTACGATGCGGTCGGCGCACACATTCAGGATTTTAAAAACTTGCACGAGGTCTTTCATGAGAAATCCATGTTGATACCTGCAGACAAGAACGCAGGGTAAAGACATTTGCAGCAAGACTAAATGAACAATCAAAAATACTTTGCACTGTTCTTTTGAGCAATTACCTGTCACATATGCGTTTCAAGGCGTGGACGTGTCGCTCAAATAACTGACTTGAATGCGAATCGGTGAGCAGTTTTGCTGCTCGATTGAGATCAATCGGTTTTAACTTCATACCCTGAAGCGAACAAAATTCGTTGTTAAAGCAAAAAACAACGACATTTTCACATGAAATCACATTTCATGCGAACTACAAACTTTCCCTTTACAACACAATTTTCAGAATTCCCACCAACCTATCTGCAAGTCCTTTTTTAGGGTAGCGTTCTTTCACACACTCAAGCTCAGGCAAAATTGATTTTGATTATGCAAAAATTAGTTTGCTCTTGCAACATACTATTGCCCACATGGAAGGTTGGCGAGAAATTACCACCATTCCGACGCAAGAGACATATATGATGACTGTTCAATCTGTTAAAAATGTACCATTGAACATTATTGCAACTTCCAAAATCTTTTTTGTACAAATGTCATGTGCATGAACACACAAGAGGAGTGCAAGACATAATCAATGGCTACGTTTTGCTCAATATTCAGAATAGTTGATTCATTAGAGCCAACAGTTTACATAAAACATAAAAGCAATGAAAAACACAACAGTGGCTTTCTTGTGTCAAGAAATGTTCAACTTGTCTAAATAATTAGTGGATGCCTCACACCTGATACACGGAAAAGCAGAGATACATTCGTGAATATGATGGGGGTTTATTAAACTGTGATTTCATTTGTTGTTTCTCTCATGCAAAAGATATTGCATAGCATGTTGATGACCCTCTGCACTCATCTGAATGCCTTTATCAAAGAAAGGTTGATTTCAACTCAAGCCAGAAGTGCAAACACCTCACAAGCAGTCAGTACAGGTGAAAGCTTGGTTTATTGAAGGATATACATATATACGTGATGAACTTGTCACTTGCAAAGGAAAACCTTCAAATGCTTCTGTCTCTTATATCATTTTAGGCATGACAATTTTGTCTTCATTTATTCAAGTTTGTACCAGATATGATTAACAAGAAACAGAATTTCACAGAAGGTTTACTTGAATGGTAGGGATGAAGCCCCTAAGCCACCTGTGCTTATGAACCTGGCAACAATTTTAAACCAGAAACCAGCATTTTGTTTCCTTGTTGTTGCAAAAAAACCTTTGCTACTGTTTGATGCAAAAACATATTGAGGTATACAATATACAATTCAGTAACATTCTTGGTGGAAACAAAGAAGGTGAAAAAATGAAAACTACTTTATATACCTTCACCAAATCAGCATCTTCGTCAGTTAAGACATGTGCCACTATTGGTATTGGTTCTTTTTTACTTTCCTTATTGCTTCGCAATGAGACATTACCCTTTTGCTGCTGTTGAAGGGCTGCAGTAGCCATGGCAGTAGAATACTGTGCACACAAAATCAATCATAGTTATAAACGTTTTTCTAGAAAAGTGAATCACATCAGTAAAAAACTATTCAGTAACATTGATGATACTTTACTGTTTGTAACATAATTTTAAAAACATTTCAATAATCTAGTCTCAAAGATTTGTCAAAGAAATGGAAATATTTATCCCTAAGGTGGCCAGTGGATCAGATCAATACTTTTTTCTTGCACAGGCAACACCGGAGATAATACATCTTAGGAGCAGCTAGCAAAACTGCCATGATCTTTGGCACTTGCTTCAATCAAATGTGTTGGGTCAATAGAATAATAGAATGTTTTAGGTTATGGCTTCACTGAACTAACATATATCAAAGTTACCAGCTTAGCAACAAACACCTCAGTCAATACATCAGCAAACTGATCAAAAAAATTTTAGTAAGTACATTGTGTAGTTCCCAAGATCTATAACACAAAACACAGTAGACAAAATCCACACCTTATATCTTCATCAAATTGTCATCAATAGTGAGGATACTCAACCAGAAGCCAAGGGAAAAGTTTTCATTCAAGTCACATTGAATGTTCAAACACAGTTCAACAATGACAAGTAACAGTACTGCAAAACAGCAATTCAATTTAATATGACTCAGAATAAGTGTAGCAGTTTAATTGCCTCCAGCATTATCCAACAACGTATAATTTATACCTTATCTAGATCATATGTAGAAGGCATCTGTTATGTGTCAAAGAACAACAATGCAGTAAGAGTGACAATATTTTTCTAATCGCAAAAAGTTTTCTATGTATGTGAAATTTGAGTAAATTTTTAAAATGTTTTTGTACAACTGTGTGCTAAGTTTGTAATAATTTTTCATATAACTACTACACAGGCACTGCAGATCACATGTGATTTCTTTTTATCTATGCTGCTGTTTTAAAAAAATATCAAATTGCTTTTTATACCTATAGTTCTTAAATAACATTTTGTAATGATGATGCACATGAACAATAACGTGGGGAAAATAATGAAGATTAGCATCCATTTAGATCACTAGTCAAAAAAATTACTAAGAAACAGAATATGTGTCACACTACTTGGTTGTTGGTCCAAGTTTACTCTTTTGCAGCGGTGGTCAAGAATGAAACAGTCAAAATAAAATCTACTAAAAATAAAATAAATATCCTTATATTCTAGCCTTGTAATTAGTGAATAAAAATCATGAGACTCTGTCTTCACAAGCAATGAATAAGATTTGCAAATCTGACTTCCAAAACATAATAAAAATCCAACAATATGTTTGGCTCATGTTTTCAGTTTTGTGTATCATCATTTAAAAACTATTCCAGAATAAGTGCAAAATCCTGGTTAATTACACAACATCTCCACACCCATTATATGCTAATGCAGTGGTTCTTAATTCATCTCGTAGACCAAACCCCTCCCACAAGAAAAATCATTTTTGCACCCTTAGCAGCACTAATTAGTCTCTTGCGTAAACACCTTCGCAAATACTGGTGCAAATTTCCAGAAGCACAAACAAGATTTGCATCAAAGGTGGGAATATTTTGAATGTCATGGAACAAAATAATGACCGCAATAATATTTTGTCAATGTTGGGTAAAATACTAATGCATTTGAAAATGAGGCAAAAACTTACTAAAAAATTTATTTAATTTTTTGTAGGAAAAATATTCGTTTAAATGCTTTTAAACTGATGGCATGTGAAGAGAAAAGTTTTATACAATAGATAAACAAATTAATTTAATGACATCAAGTTGGCACTGCTGAAGCTTTTTCTTACACCCCAAGAGGTGAAAAAACTCTTAATTAAAAATAGTATGCTAGTCGAAAGCATTTGTACTAGTTTGATAAAATTTAGTAGATTCACAACCTCACATTGAGAGTGTTAACCAGGCTAAATTCAAATTCCTATGTTGCTGTTGCAGACTACACATGGAATGTCAGGCCTGATAACAACTTTTTCTCAGAGTGCAAAGGGTCATGAGATAGAACAAAGAGCAAAGCGCTCTAACCCTCTTGCACGCACTAAGAATATAACAATGGTTTTCAAAAGTGCTTGCAAAAGCAGACAGCAAAGCCATTAAATATGCTCATTACATTTTTACAAGTCATTTGTTTCTATTTCAGCAAGTCTGCCAACTAAGATGATGCCTTTCATTTTTATTTTTGCACATCTTCAGAATAAAATACACAAATGATGGAAAACCTTTTACCAAAAAAATTTGTTATGCATCTAGACTGCAGAACTAGAGATAAAGCTTACACAGTTGCCAGTATTAAATACTATAGTAGTTTCATACATGGCCAGGGCAATGTGGAAGTAACCTACCAAGTCATTAGCGATCCTTTTACTATGATGCAATAGCTAACATAAAAAAACTGCATGTGAACATAGCAGAAGATGTAATGCCTTAATGAAATAAATCACAGATTACTCTCTACGACTACGATAAAAACCAATTTTTGTGGATAGTTCTTTATCAGTGTGATAAAAATAATTTATAGCTGTAAACATGCTAGCAACAAGATTTGTAAGTTTTCATTGAACTCATCTAAAGGGTTTGTTTAAATTTTTTTATAAATGTAATAAAAATGCAGCACTATTTGCTTTTCTTAGATACAAAATGTGTGATACTCTGAAATATTCTAAATAAATATATTATCAAGCTGTTTTTCAACTCAGAATCAGCAAACATTTTTTGTGACATAAAGCATGCAGCTCCTAAGTTGGTAAGCCAATTTTGATACCAAGCCATAGCAAAGATCAAAAATGATTCTTGCACCTGTTCCAGCCTTATGCTTGCCATTAATGGGTGAGCACAAGAGGAAGACTTAGTAATGAGCTGCCAATGACTTTCCACCACTGTAATTTTCACATAACTTGAAAGACGTACACAAGGATTTTTAATAAGCATTGCAAAAAAGGTAGGCATAGACCTTAGGTGAATGTAAACCATGGACATCCATTAAGGTGGATACAACTAACTGATTTGCGATGACATTAATGGACTGAAAGAATGCAGGCTTATACAATAAATAAAGCTGAACACAAAATGGAAAAATTAATTTTTCAATTGCATTTTAAGTTTAAGATCAACTGTTGTGAAACTCATTTTGTTAATAGTTCTCAACCTCAAAAATATACTTCTTTTAGAATATTGTAACAACATTTTCTGCAGTAATATTATTTTTACTGTGGTGCAACTGCTCACAGTAAAATATCTGCATTCATGACTCCAGGTGCATTATTTTATATCTACCAACACGATCTTAAGCCGTATCAGTCTTCGTCATAAATGTATTTGAATTTACCATCTAGTAATGATAAGAACAGTTCATGGAATTATGCCTTACTCTGTCAGGATAAATTTTACATCATATAGTTGTTGCAACATCTTGGTAGGTGCAGTGTTGAATTCACAATGCACTATGAACAGGATGTGCGCTAACAATAACACATATATGCAATATGCATATAACATAGACAAGCAAGAATAGAGTGATCTCATTGGGTGATCTCTATTGTTACTTGCTGTCACAGTATGAAGCTTCGCGGACTTGCCGCTCAGGTACTCCAGTCATAACATAATCATTTTTAATACTGATAAGGGGTGGATATTAGAATTTAGGGATCTGAGGCAAACTGTCATAGAAGGGTCCCAAAACAAGTTGTTGATGAGCTCCTTTTGGCACATACGCACATAATTTTTGCTTTATTTTGAAAAATAAGACTTTCTTCAGAGCTTATTAAATACGACTCAAAAGTAGTTTATAAGCTTTTTAAAAAAAAAACAATGCAAAAACTAGAGCAAAACTCTCAAAGGTGACCCCACAGTATCTTTAAAAAGGTGAGCCTGAAGCAACAACCTCGTTCACCTCCTTTAATAACCACCCTTGGCACTGACAATAATATTCCTTAGAGAAACAACAAAACAAACAATTAAATCCAATACAAAAACATGGCAAGGCCAACCTTATAATTTTTCACTACAGATTATCACCAATATTACTATGAACACTGCATCTAGCAGCATTCATATTTACCTAAAAACAACCAACAAGTACAATCAGTTCAAATGAATAAAAGCAATACATGTATCATCAAAATTAATATCTTTACATAGCTGCATGCCCAAGTATTCCAACAAAGATGAACATAAAAATAAAATGCAATATAAACATAGGAAACACAAAGTAAATCAATTAGAATCATAGCAAACACGATGAAAGGCAAGCAACATACATGAAGAGAAAGTTGAGAAATATATAGATGAAGAAGTAAAAAGCCATGCAACAACCATGATATGACATTACAATGAAGATACAGGTATTGGCAATGCATGAAAATATGGTGAAAACAATTTTAAACAATTCTGTTTAAGTAGCATTTAACATTTCCATGCAGTAACCATACAATAAAATACATTGCAACTTTAATAGTTCAAGAAAAAACTGCAAAATTGTGAAAAAGAGCTTGATTCATTTTCATTTGTTTATTCATTGCAAGTTCAACATCACATGGGTTAAGGATAATAGTACCCAAGAAATATGAAAGATTTACACACTGATTTAGTCATAAGAATCCTTAATACATACATACAACTAATACTTGCAAAGACAAACACTAAAAAACAAACAGACAAAAAACATGCAAGATCCTTAGCTACCATAGCCTCTACATTTACTGTAGAAGCTTCACATAATCATAAAAAAATAAAAGCTTGAAAAAATGCAAGTACTGTAGTTGGAAGTATTCAACCCTATGCGGTTGGTTTCAATTCTAAAATCACTGTGCTTTATAAAGATCCTGAAATATACTGTACAAAAACAATCAAATCATCATTGAGGAAATTTTTCGACTAGCAATGAATATATAGGCCTACTCTGATCAGTCCAAAGAATGAAAGATACCCGAATTTAGGCTGTAGTGTTAGCCTTCACTGTCTAGCGAAAACAAAGCAAAATATTTCTCCTCCACTAACGTTTCTCAATTTTTGTTGTAAGTGTTCTAGGTAACTTACCAACCACTGCTTGCCGACTTCACTATCTCGTCGTCACACTTCAACGCTTTGCGTAGTTATGGTTACGTTGGCAAGATATATTCCAACACAATATTCCGACATGCAAAGGGCAAACTCAGTGTAGAAGAGCTGTACGGGACACAATCCGAAAGTTCGCCGATTATCGAATTTTACACCAACGTTTATGATTAGACCAGTATTTTAAAAAATGGAAAAACAAGACAAAAGAGATGAACGTGGATTTGCAATTGGATTCAAATCCTGCCGAATTTTTGTTTTGTGATGGATTCGGATCAGGGACAGATCCGGCCAGTAAGGTTAAGGAGGGGAGGATTTCAGAAATATTTGGTAGTCAAGTCGCATCACGGGTTCACTACTGTAAGCGAGATGAAGGACTTCACACCACTGCTGTGACAAAATAGTGGATGGCAAAATGGCCTTATATCGCGAATGCTCTTTTCCGAATTGTATAAAATCGTGGTGAATAAAGTTACTTTCGTAGGTTTTAGGAGGGGGACGATCGCCCCCCCTGGATCAGTCCCTGACTCGGACAGGATTTGGATTTTATAATTTTTTCTTAACCGGATTTCGATTGGATTTGATATTTTTTTTCAACGTCTTCCGTTCCGTCACTGCACATTACTGGGTAATTTCAATTTGGTTCAGTGGAGTTTCTCAAGTCCGTCTGGATTGTACATCGCATCGTGTTTATTCAAATCTTGAGCGTTGACTACAGGCCCGTAACTAGCTTGGGACACCAAGGGGAGTGAAGGGTTTTCTGAAAGGGACCTAAACGTTTCGAACTTAGTCCAATAGTTAAAAATTTTGTCCAACGCATTTTTCCAGGGGAGGCGAAAAATTTTGTAGCGGGTGTTTCGCCCCCCTGCGCTCCCCCTAGTTACGGGCCTGGTTGACTATGACCAGTGATACAAGTCTACTCTCTAACGCATCATATCATCAATGTTATGGAATTGTGACTGTTAGCCTATTGATCCAGACCCTTTGCTTGACTCACGGTTGTTGTATGTACAATTAAACCTACTGCCCAGTAACATTTAGTATAGTTCATCATTATTTATATGTGTAGCCAAGTGACTCTCAACGTGGTCCACTAGGAAAGAGAGTCCCATAAATATTTGGTAAACCGTTCCTGAAAATTGTAACCTTTACTGTGCAATAAACTATGTAAGACCGATTGTTTTCAAAGTGGCGCATCGGATATTAAAAAAAAAGATGGTTCATGGGCCAAGGAAGGTTGAGAACCACAAAAAGATGGTTCATAGGCTGCACTGCAGCCTAATGTTAATGAGTCGCTTGTGCTTTATACCGGTTAACCTTTCTGATTAGATATCTAGCAAGCTATACAGCAGAAAAGCCCAATTTAGATTGCTATTGAGTAAAATTTTTAAATACCTAAAACTAGTAAAAGTAAAAATGATGTGACTTTGGGTTTGAACCAGAGATGAGCATTGGACTGGACTTGGATTGGACTGGATCAGACTATAATGAAAATTTAGGATCAGAACTTGATTTGGACTGAGTTAATGGAAAAGAGTTGCGATTTTTGTTGCAAATATTTATATTTTGTAAATTTTTTGGGCTTCAATTGGGCTTGGACTTTACATTAAAAAAATGTTGGGCTATGGTTGCACTTGGACTGAGTTTCAAATTCAAGACTGGATGTGGCGGCCTGGAGATGGTGCTACATGTAAATAATGGTCACCGATAGATGGTACCCATAAGTAACAAGTCACTGTGATAGTCACCACAAGGGAATCATCGTAATTCACTTATCCGTATGTAATGATACTACAACATAGTACCAGTAGAGGGATCTCGTCAGGTTAGCTCTATTGTTGCTTGTTGCTTTCCTGTTAGTAATGTCCCGATTGACCATCCTTCTTTTGTGCTTGGCTCAGTAGTTCAAGGCGATGCAGTTACCTTGCAACTTGAATTATCAAGCATGACAGGCTGCTTATATATGGTTTGAACAAGGGAAGCATAAACCAACTTGATATGTGTAGTTTCCAAACAATTTTTTCTTTTGATCTTTGAGTTGGATTACTGTTAGCCTAAATCATTCTCTTTGAATAAGCTTTAGGATTTTTATTTGAATAAGTGTAGATTTGAATAAGCATTTTATATTTTACACTAAATCTGCTTTGGTGTGAAAATGGCAAAGACAAGCTCAAAAGAAATCAACCTAGAAGCTGTGCATTCAGCTTTGCTTGAAGTAAAATCAACTGTAAGTAGCAGGGCTGTGGAGTCGGAGTCGAGGAGTCGGAGTCGGAAGGATTTTCAACCTGAGGAGTCGGAGTTGGAGTCGTAGAAAATTTAAACGACTCCGATTCCGATTCCGACTCCGGGCAGACCTTTTGCTCAGCAATTGTGACTGTTTGTGCCA
>JGI24021J15306_10008894_pt1 | contig 12391 bp, 9 predicted proteins | sample Ectturendosymbi1_FD_15306 | JGI IMG/M metagenome (IMG submission 15306)
ATTTAGATGGCACTTGCTCATTTAAACTGTAAGGGTGAATTTTAAGTTTTGCAGACATAAAAAATTGCTATGTTTGTTTATTAAAACAGATGCTTAACACTTTGCAAAGCCACGTGCGTTTAGGCGTTTTTTTTCCAAAAATCCCCGAAACCACCCGGGTGCCAAAGTGTTAATGTGATGATAGTATAGTTTTTTCTAGTTGCATGCTGCTTGGCATTTTGTTGATTGTTTGCCTAATTTACAAAGCAACAGCAATATAAAAGTATTAATTGTTGAAAATACATTGCTGATGAGCAAGGGTGATACAACACATTATGAAATTTGCTTTCTGTTGCATACAGTTGAGCTAGTCATGCTGTATTTCTGCTAGATTCTATAGCAGCTATGTCCAACCCAAATGGCTTACTGAGCCAAAAATCATGTCACTATCTCAACCAGGGCCGCACATTGCATGACAGATTAATGAGGGCCGCACAATGAATGCCATACTTTGATCTTAGCAAACTAAATTCAGCTAAGATAATATACTGAAAGCGTTCGAATCATAACTGCAATGGTAATAGATGTGGTAAAATGGCACATAAGACAACCTGCATCAAAGATGTCAAATTAAAGATCATCACAATAAGGATAGGTTGTCACTATGTAGACTAGTTTTACTATAGCGAAACCTAAACTGGGCCGCACAAAGCCTTCGACTGGGCCACAAGCAGCCCGAGGGCCGTGGTTTGGACATAGCTGTTCTATAGCGTATGTGCTCAGATCCATAAAAATGTGTTTTATAGGAAAGAGCTATATTTATCAAAAAGCAAAACTCACCCTGCACTCCATAAGCATTTGTATCTGGACAAACATTTTTTCTGCAGCTATTTGTTTTATGGTGTCAAGCAATGCTCTCCAGTCTCGACCCATCATCTTTGTGTGTGCTACCCTGTTGTAAATTAAACTGGATTGTCTTGTTCAGTAGTTGAGAAGTTGAATAGCCAGAACCCCTAAGTTTGTTGTTTTGGACACAGGAAGAACCAGTTAATCATTCCAACAGCTTGAATTAAAATTATTTTATTTACATAAGATAAGTGACCTTATAGTCTCAAATAATTGACAATATTCTACAAGGACACTTATTGACACAATTGGCAATGTCTTGAAGTTTACCTATGGTGATTGTGACTTAAGTTTGGTGTACTCTCAGTGTCTGGCTAATCATATCAGATTGTTGATGACATCACTNCAGCAAATTTTTCTGNACCTAGAAATTAAACCCTCTTATGACCAAAGCTTTACGATGAAGTGATCAAAATGCCTNTAAACATATTTTCAATGCTGAACAGTTGTTCAAAAACAATTTAATGGATTCAGCCCTCATCAGCATTTTGTGGTGTAGCATATTCTCCAATTAACAACTTATTTGATGCATGACATAATCCTAATAACAAGAAGTATAGGATTTAAGTTTTAGCTTTTATCAATTACTAAAATATGTGAAAAATAATGGAGGTCTACTGTAGCAAACACCAGCATCCTTTGAGGGTTCATTATATGCAACACTCAGCTACAGTGTACTGGTGTCTCCTTAAAAATCAGTATATATTGTGGTCACGTCTTTGAATCAGGGCTGTGGAGTTGGAGCCTGGAATGTGGCCATGGCCATTTTTCTATTTCAACACTTAACTGAATATATTGAAGGTTTTTTTCACATTCAGTGCAATTGGATGCTATGCATTTGCAGTACACAGCGTACAATGGAACGTATTAAAACGTATTTGAAGTTATTCTGAAGGGTTAGCCAAAAGTGCTGAAGCAACGTTATTAAACATGTTAAGAGACTCTTCCTCATCATTGTGAATAACCAAGCTTGATTTAGCAAGGGGTCAGTGAAAGGTGGCTTCACTGAAACCACCTTGTTTTTAAGAAACACAATGGATTAAGAGCAAGTCACCAGGAGTGACATGAGCATTTTGTGTTTTCAGTAGCCTTGAATCAATGAAGTCATCATTTGGTTGTTATGAATTTTGTCACTATTTCATTTGCTTGGTTATGAATCTGTAACATCAGAATTGGGAAATTGAAAGATTTGAAAAAATCCTGGCGTTACTTAGGGATGGCTGGTTTTCCATACGTGTACACAATTTTCCTCGTTTGAATATAGATAAAAGCTTTTCAAGCTTCTTTACACGGGACCCTCTGTCCATGGAGTATATATCATGGCAACACCTCATCTACACTAGGGTGGTCCTTATTTGGAAAGTTTGGAAAACTGTACGGGAACCTGGTTAAATTTATTCATTATCGGTGAAAAACTATCTGTGCAAAATATCTCAGAGAAAAATCTATGTTTTCAGGTTGCACATGAGCAGTGAAATTTCATGGGTCATTCCATCCCAACTCAACCAGTGCTTCCATTGGCACCATCTCAGATTTTGCTCAAAATTGCACCAAATGTGCCCTTGTGGGAGCAATGAAAAATCCCCAAGCTTCAGATCAAAATTCCAAGTGGTTTAGATCTTATGGCCGTTTAAACTGTAAGGGTCACAACTTATTTTTGCCCTCATGGATCACCGTGTTCATTTTGAAAGGTGTTTGGAAGCCCATAACTTAATTTTTGTACAAGACATATGTCTGAAAATTGGTACTCTAGATATTTCTGGCCCTCTCGTTCTGAATGTGCAGTTAGAATTGAGCTAGGAGGTGTGGATCAAACGTTGTAGGCATCTCAAAACTAAATATTTATCAGGCAGAGTATATATTTGTCACATTTTGACCACCCGCTGTGAGGCCCTCTCTTGGTCAAGATCTAAAAATTCACCTAATTTATGACATTTAGGAAATGTTATTTGAGTACAAGGAAAAGATCTTGATACAAATAGCAAATAATGGTTTTAGAGGGTACTAAAAATGGTAACAGCTCAAAAAATAACCCTTAGACCCCCTTGTTCAGTGGGGTAAATAACTGCACAGATGGGACAATCGCACTGAACAAACTTTCTGGTCAGCTCTGGTACCTCTCTGAGGAGTTAGTGGCTTTGGCTTTTTTGACCAAGAGGTGCCAGATGACAAAGCGATGAATGATTGCAGCACTTGACAAAGATGGAGATGAAGATCCCCAAACGTGCCCTGAGGAAAGACTTGTCAAACAACTGCTTGGCTGATTTTGTAACAAAAAACACACGTCGCTTCCTAAAAATGAAAATGGATCAAAAGTTTCTAACGGAGGACCCTGGCTCATGGAATGATCAACCAGGCTATCTGATGGCCAGAAAGTTGGTACAAGGTATCCAAGTCACAAATGACTCCAGAGCGTGGGGTGGAACTTATTCAAGAATACAACCGGCTTGTAACGCATGATGAAGATCAGCTGCAGTTCCTCATGTAGATTGTGACAGAGCAAAGGTGTGCCTTTCCTAACAGTAAAAAGAGTACACTACTCACTGGGCAACAATGAGTGCCTCTGAACAGCTAATACTCTGTAAAGAGGGGGGCCCAGATATCAACAAAAGTGCCTATTTATAAGAATCTTCATTGTTCATGTGCAACCTCTGAATGTTCTTCTACCTTGGAGATTTTTTACACAAGATAGATTTAGCCTAAAAGGAACACAACCACCTCGGTTCCCATAGCATTTTTTACTGTTTAATTTTTGCTATGCGTTTAAGGACCACCCTAATCTACACTGGTGTAAAAATACAATGGTTAACACAAGCTAACCGAAATTCCTTCAGGAGTTGAAAATCATGTCACTATCTTACTGAGGGCCCGTAGATTGAATGAATTACTTTGATCTTAGCAAACCAAAACTTAGTTTCAGCTGCTGTACTGAAAGAAAAGGGCTCGAATCGTATCTGCAATGGTAACAACTGTTTGGCATCTTTAAGCACTCCGTAAGTGTGATGCCAGGTTTAGTGCCAATGGAACAACAAGGGTGGAAGTCAGAAAATTACTGTAGAAATAAGTTTTGCACCAAGATGTCGGTGGACACGTGGAAATCTCCCACTACGCAGTACGGACGTGATCAAGTGGCACTGCGGATCGCTGCACAAAAATTTCAGATTTGATATCAGCAAAATAAGGACAAGTTCTTCGCTTTTACTTAAGCTACAAGGAAAAACTAACCGCCGGCCACGGGTTGGACATAGCTGGTCTACACTGCGGTTTTAATTGGGCTAGATCATTTTTTAGTCAGATCCAGAGCCAATTTTTTTTCAGATGCCGGAGAAAAAATTTTGGGTTCCGTCTCCATGGCCCTGCTTTGAACGCTAATGTATATCCAGTTTCCTGCACAAGTATTTTACAATCAAGGGTATCAAATACGGGAATCTAAAATTGAAACCTTGCTAATTTCTTGGAAACGTAATAAGAAAGTTACCTGTAATCTGTAAGTTCTTTTTCGAGCGCATAGTTGCTTAAATATATAGTTTCAGATGAATTGTTTTGGACTGTAATGCCGTCATTCACACAGCATTGAATTTACAAGCAATAATTGAGTGTTGATGCATCCGCTTCTAGGCTGCCAATCTGACCTATAATGCTGAGTGTTCTTGAATTTTGAAGTTGTTGGCTGCTATTCTTTCTGTTTTTTAACGTTTTCCCGATCCATGAGATGCCTGTAAAAATATCGTTCTTGACGGCATTTACTGCGACTGTAAGATTTCGTGTGAATCAACGTTTTGATCCCCAATCCAAGTTTTTGTCGTTGAAGGTATTGACACTTTGCGCGATGTTGGATGTTTTGGATTAACTGAGCTGGGCTACGGAAACAACGCTGTCGAAATGGAAACGACTGCTGTTTACGACAAAGTAAGCTTCTCCCTGTTTTGTGTTTGACATAGCCAAAACGTGCCGGAGTAGTACAACAACGAAAAAACTAGGTTCTTTGCAAGCCTTTTTTTTTCTGAAACGGAGATTTGCAGGGCGCGCGACGATGAAATTATGACAAAATTACTTAAAACACTTTACGGTGGCTTTAACAGCACTTTCAGTCCATTTTCACTCACGTTTCCATTTAAATGTCAAATGTTATGTGAACCTTGTAATCACGAAGAAAGCTAAATGTTTGTGTTGGTAAAGAACGTAGACAGGGTTTCTTTACTACGCTGTTTTTCGCATGTTTTTGCGCCGGAATGCCAGATCTTTGTCCGCTGACATCATACGCTCTGTGCCGGCGTATACTGATGACTACCCAGTGTTGTTTGAAATGTTTTTACTTTGGGGGCACCCCAACGGCCTCTCAAATTTTTCCAACGGTCTCTCAAAATGCAGTGGAACCTCACTACATAACCACCAACAAAATACACTAAAACCTCGCTTTATGACTACCTCGATATACAGATGAACTGGTTGCGGTCTATCAAAACATCTTAACGGTCATCAAACTCACACCTTTAAGAAAACCTGACTCGGTCTACGTGTTTTGCGACGATGACAATATAGGAATTGGACAGGGCTCAATGATTTGCTACGGTTTCGATTTGTTGATGCAGGACACGAAAGAATTTATCATCAACACTCCCACGACCCTCGCTCAAAAGTACTGGATCACGAACGGTGCGATTCATGCCAAGCATATCGTCGTCTTCGCACAGGTTGGTATACTTATTGTCCTGTCAATGCTTTTCTGTTTAACCCGATAATATCATAAGAGGTTTGCTTTATCTTTTTTATGTAATATTTTAGTGGGTAAAATCTCGAGAAATTACGTGAGGCCAAACTTGGCAAAAAAACGTTTTTAATTATTATTTTTCTACCCCATAGGTCAGGAAGTGGCGTCTAAATCGGTACGTTTACCGTTTGGTCCACCGCAGGTAGATTAGACCCATTGTTGTCTTTTGACAAAAGCACGCCATTCACCCTGACGCTACGGGCTTAAGCAAGATCACAAGACATTGATGCGCAAAGGCGGTTTTTAGTCACAATACAAGTTCAGTTCGTTCTTGAACTAGACTTCGTAATGATTTGACAGATCCTTTGTGTGGTATGCACTGCAGTAAGATCTATGCGCAGAATGTACACCAGGGTTGCGGAGTCGGAGGTAAAATACCCGACTCCGACTTTCCAAAATTTCCGACGCCGACTCCTTAACATAAAGGGAATGAATTTTGGCTATTGAAATCAATGGAAATCGTGGTACACAGCAAGAAATCTCTGATTCAACAAAAGTTTCAAAAGAAATCGTACCATTTCAACAGGAATTCCCAATTTAGGAGTGTCATGCAAAAAATGATCCAACCGCCCATCCGGAGTCGGACAAAAAAATCCGACTCCGACTCCCCGTGTTGTTAGGAATCCGACTCCATCCGAAAACCTCCGAATCCTTACGGCTCCGACTCCACATCCCTGATGTACACCGCATTTGCGACTGACGAGTAATATCTGCTTTGATCAATCACAAAGTAAATATTTTTTCATTACAGTAGTATTGTTTGTTAAATCTGTGTGGATGATCCAGCCACAACTTTACGACCCATTCAAGTAATTAAAAGACCTCCCAAGCCGGTACCCAAAGCTAAGTTGCAGCATTTCCTGCGTTAGACCTTCTGAAGTGCGATAGTTGTATAAAATGCTAAGGCTTCACCCCGAGACCCTGAGATTTTTTGTGGCGTTGTGTTGCTTTCATTTACTTGCACCAGACATATGTTCTGGTAATGAGTAAGGCTGAGTGGGCCAGGTTGCAAGTGTGTGCGGGATAAATGAATGTAATTTGACTGAAAATGCTGCTGTTGTGGTTTAAAAAATGTAAAATCATGATACAGTGATCAGACGAGCCATGAGAAAGTTTTAAACACTATTTGGTGCTAAAAAACGGTAGACATGCCACAATTAAAACCGGAACCCAACTGGTTTGGAAACGATGGGCAGATCTCTACTCGGACGAGGTTTTAAGTTTTGTAGTGGTCTGAAAATAGTTGTTAGAAAATGTGTGTGAGACTTTCACTGTTGCTTGATTTCCGTTCGCGATCAATCACTGCTGTTTCACTACCATTCCTTTGAACCCGCGTATTTACCATCCCGATGGCTGCCTTCACTTCGCTCAGTTTTCTGTGTCGCGTCATGGTGCAAAGTCCACGTTCAGTCAAGCTGAACGTACAGTGATCAGTTCACCTGTTTGCGTAGCGGTGAACCAATGTTTTCTGTCAATAAACGCCGTCGCCTCGGATTAAGTACCTGATCCGTGCGAGAGGTACCGGTTCTGTTGACTAAATTCCACGTGTTTGAAAAAGAGGAGCCATAAGTTTACCGATTTTCAGCTGATCCCAAAGTTACGTGGGATACGAAACTGGTTCAACGTGACCGCGGTTGATGCCTGGCAACGAATAGGTGTGAGCAGGGACGTCGTGCCAACAATAAGTTTGGGAGGCAGGGATATTTTTTGAAGTGTGGAGCAAGCATAAAGTCTTCGACTTTTCACGCACCGCCATCGTCGCGTCCACCGATGACTGTGGGCAACGCGAAGCAATCCGAAAAATAATTTTGTTCAAAAATTCGTGGAGACAGGCCTCTATGACACGACGCCACTGATCATCCTTGAAACGTAGTATAAACATGGCTTTGTTTTCAGTAAATTTCATTCTGCAAAGATTCAATCACGATCAGTTTCGTTCGTTTTAAAGTATGATGCAATAATGAGTATATTAACAGAGAAGATATTCCCGCATTTGATAGGGAGGCGGATGCTAGCAAATTGCGGACTGTGTCGTAGCTGCAGCTAGTAGCATGTTCATGGGTTGAACTTTTGCTTTGCGATTTTGTTAAATAGGTTTTGGCAGTGCTCGGAGTAAAGTACTTTATTTGAAGGATAGTGTATCAAATTATCAAACAGACGCAACTTCCATTATATTTTGTAGCATGCACAAGCAGTGCATGACCGAGTTCAAGGTCGGGCCGGTTCGGACTTAACGTTTGTCAAAATGTTTCTAGCCGATTTCGGGCCTGCGTACAAAAGTTTTTCGCAACGACGGACACTTTTGTCGCCAGTAACTGTTGAAGCAACCGAGTTAAGTCTTCAATAAAAACGATTAATTGTGAATCATTTAGTCATGCGTACTTTGCTGCGCCACCAATGCCGTGCAGTTACACACATCATGACTCAGTGGGTAAGTTCGGCTTTCGGGCTTCAAAAATTAATGTCGGGCCGGGCTCAGGCTTCAAAATGAGGCCCGTTTACAACTCTGGTGCATGTACATCGCGAAAATTACACAAATGATAACTAGGCGAGGTGTGTGCATGAGAAATTACGTGAAGTATAACCATTGTTGTGTAATTTACTGAGCAGATTACCAAGTCTTATCTTTCATTCATCGAACCAATTTGTTTTGGTGAACAGTATTGATAAAACCCATGGAAAGTTACATTTAACTACCAGAAACATTCCCAAACCTCAAAAATTTCGATCTTTGTTATATAGAGGAGTTCTCTAATGAATGTTTGTTAAATCTCTCATTGACAGTAGTTCCAAGTTGTTAGGAGGTTCCGATTTTTAAGTTGAAAAGCTCTGCCGAGGGGGTTAATTTTACTGCATGGGTAGCTGGGCACCCCAAACCTTCACGTGACTCTGAAAGTACCTGATGAAGCGTTTTTTGTTTTTTTTTCTCAGCTTACAGTTGACGACGAGGCACGGGGCATCCATGCCATACTGGTTCGCATTCGAGACGAGGACATGAACATCATGCCCGGCGTTCGAGTAGAAGACATGGGTCACAAAATCGGTCTGAATGGTGTCGACAACGCCAAGCTTTTTTTCGACAACGTCAGAGTGCCCAGGGAGAATTTGCTAAACAGGTTGGGATTCGATTGGTTAAGGCGTCGTTTCTATTGTCGATTTAGGCGCTCCTATGAGAAGATTCGATGTAAAATGGCCAGAGCTTAAATCGTTTGACTCTACTGATGGTAAGAGCAGTTGGTGATGTGGCGTGATAACGATAATGATGATGTAGCTTCTGTTATCATGAACGTCCTGTGAAAGCTGCAGCCAGCATCACACACACCCGTGACGTCCTTACCATGTACTTCACATCAAAGTTATGTTTCCATGCCGTTGTTTTTGTTGATGTGTGAAAAAAGTGACACCGGTCGGCGGTCAATAGTGCTTGTCACGTTTCACCGCGAATGATAACTAGATATGGCTGCTTTTCAGTAAAAAAAGAGGAAAATTTGTTGGCGAAGCACGTCTCAAGACGAAATAAGCGAAAGTAGGAAAACCTGCAACGAAATTCTGAACTTACGATTTATCTATATACTTGCAACCATGCATTCACTTGTGCTTCTTACAAGGTGTTGGCATAAATTGGTTACTTTTCACTGCCACAGTAGTGTTTAGAATCGGTAAAGTTATATACGTCCGTAATCCACATCCCGCTGATTGCTTCACAACTTAAATTTCCTATTCATTTTCTAACAGTAAACTAAAAATGCTCACAAAGTGTTGTTTTTTACAAGGTCTGTTCTAATACATGAAGTTAGAACGCGTTTTATATGTTGGGTATGGTACTATTTCGGCAGAGAGAGCGAACGCGATGTGTCTAAACATCTTCAGTCAGCAACTTGACAAGTTTTTCAAATTTGCTGTTTGCTGAACGCTGCTCGTACTCCATCAAAACGATGCCAAAAGCTGGTCATATCCAACGGAAAAGCAGCAACGATGTTCCGCTTGTTCAGCGCGTCGCTTTTGCACAGATACTCCGACGTCGATGAAGAAGGCAACTTCACTACTTCAATCAAAGGCACTCGGGCCCGGTTCCTGGTGGTCGCCGACCAGCTCCTCTCAGGTCGCATTTGCATCGCTTCGATGTCAATTGGCGGGTCAAAGGTTGGACTTACGATCGCTCTTCGCTACGCTGCAACCCGGCTCACGGTCGGGCCCCAAGGAAAATCGGACATGGCCATTCTGACGTACCAGGTAGCGTGAAAACCTTTTTCGTCGTTTTGTGTTATTTTGTTTCAAACATTTCACAACTTAAGTTCATCATCGTGCTCAAGCTGGTCGCCCAGCATCTTCCGAACGTGGTTTGATGAGCAAAAAATAGATCTTCCGAACGTGGTTTGATTGAGCAAAAAATATACTGTTTGTCTTTCGAAATCCTTCGTCCGGATTTCAGTTAGGTCCTGCAATGTATCTACTCCTGCATAACTACTAGAGACAATAGTGGTCTTGTTTTATAACCACTTAACTGTATCACATAATTACCAGCTTGCATTTGCTGGCTTTCGATGGGGCTGGTGACTGCAGTTGTAGACTTCACGAAATCTTCAGGTTTATATCCTGTAAATTCAGTCATTGGAACCATGTCCTTGCTACTTGTAATTTCAATATCTTTTATGTTTTTCGCGTTTAGAGTGTTCATTCAACACTATTGCTCAAAACCGTTGTTGGCAAGTGCTACATTTGTATTTCCGTCGAAGTGACATTTACATCCGAGTTTTTCTCGGTCATCCATACGACTGCTGTTCCAATACAGAGCTTACACACGTTTGACTACATTTTTATGCAGTTACAACAGCGTGCTCTCCTCCCGCTTCTGGCGCGCACGTACGCCATGAACTTAACGCTGGATTACGTGAAAGATCGTTGGGCGGCACAAACAAATGCCGAAATTCCAAATCCCAAGGAGCATGCCGAAGTGGTTATCCTCTGTTGCGTTATAAAGGCGCTGGTTGGCTGGCATGTCGGGAAGATCGCCACCGTAGCACGAGAACGCTGCGGAGGCCAGGTATGTTGCTGTTGTCCACACTGACTTTTCAACAAAATGATTGTTCCTCGCATTTTGCTCTTATTTCGTTGCAAGATTTTCTATAGTCCTGAGAAATATTTACGTAAGTCGTGGGCATGAAGATGAACTGCAGCCGGTAAATGGTCTATATTTCCAGTGTGATGAGGCTTGACAGGGCTCCAGCTATGGATCAAAGTGTCTCTTTGAGAAAGCAACCTCAGCTCTTCAGCCATGCAGGACAATCAGTCTGCGAATAGAAACAGGTGGAGAATATTGCTCCACTCTGGCAGCCCGGCAGCTAAACCTGGCTCGCTTTGGGATTACTGTATTTCAAAGCGATCGTCCCCTCCGGTACAGCTTCTGCATCATACATCTACGGGCAACTTCTGTTTCACTTTGTAAATGTTGTTGGTTTTTATGGGATTAAATTTAGAGCAATGAACACTGCACCCGAAGTTAATTGCACACTCTGTGGAATAAACTTGTATGAGGGCGGCTTTAGGTTCAATCGCTACGAATAAAAAGTGATGGACTTGCAGTTCTTCCTCTCTTAAGACTCCAGTTGAAAGTAATACCGTCCTCACCGAACAATTTAATTTAAACGCTGCTCCTTGCAGGGCTACTTGAGCTGCAACAGGTTTGGCGAACTGATCGGAGCCGCCCATGCGTCAATGACTGCCGAAGGCGACAATTCCGTCCTGATGCAGGTGAGTGAAAATGTAGAATCGAATTCGCCTTTGTGTGGCAGGTCGTCAACTGTTCTGCGGAGCGCTTCGATTTTCCGCCCTTGAGCAGCTGAAACAAAAACGCGGGCTCAGTTCAGTGAAGAACAAAACTGTGTGATACGCGAGTTGAAGTATCTCGTAAATATTCTTGACAAAACCTGAATTTGTTCCTTAGGTTTTACGTGAGATTTTTTGCTCGTTCGCCTCGACCCAACCTGTCGTATGTTGCGCGCACAGCAACACCATCTCGATTCTTTCTTTTATCTTTTTATTTTGCGCGCAGAAAGTTGCAAAGGAGAAGTTGGGTATGTTTCAACCGAAGCAGCTAACCCCCGTTCCTGAAGGTAATAATACGGTTTGTTCAACTTGTCTTTTTTAAGTAGATACCACGCTCTTGCCAGTTATTTTCCTTCGTCGCCTTTTTATCGAATTGAGAAGTGCACTTTGACTGTTTGCTTATACGTCTGGGTTTTATACTGAGCTGTTTTTTTTTCAGATTTGAACAACGATGAATATCTTCACTTCCTACTGGAGGCCCGAGAAACAACCCGCTTCTCCGAGCTGGCAATCAAGCTCATGCAAGGAGGGAAAAAGGGCCTGTTTGATACTTGGATGTTAAAAGAAAGCGACCTGGTGCAGGTAGGTGTCTGCTTATCGCACTTCTCAGCAACCGCATATTCTCATTCGTTGACGTATTTTGACCACGTAGGACGTTGGTGATGTCTCCTTTGTATACCCTTGCTGGAGCCTCCTTTCGTGGAAACATCGTGATTTTCATGACAGATGTTGAAAATAGTTTATGGACTGCCATACAAAAGGTCGAATAGACATTAGTTAGTTTTCTGTGCCATAGCTTCTCCGACATGGACTTCCACTCCAATAAACGTCCAGCATTTCCCCATCGGTAAGCCAGCGTTGATATAGAGTACACTGCGAAGGCGATGTGGAATAAGATTTTTTTTGGGG
>JGI24021J15306_10008896_pt1 | contig 12390 bp, 5 predicted proteins | sample Ectturendosymbi1_FD_15306 | JGI IMG/M metagenome (IMG submission 15306)
CGTCCCGTTCCGATCCAAGCCAAATGTCTTGCCAATCGAAACTGCGTGTGGATCGCACCACCTGGGAGACTGACGGGTGCAGCCAGCTTCTCCAGTCGCTCGGTAATTTGTATGACTTCAGAATGCTGCGACCCGTTCGTTTAACCAGTCGACGCGATTTTATTTCAACACAGTTTACTGGTCTGGCGACGAATCAAGTTTTAACGCGAAGTCTTGCACTTGTTCTGCAGTTATTGAAAGCTCGTTTTTACTGCCTAGTGCAGAGTATCGTTGTAAATGCGAATGTGTTTCGTTCGGTTGACGAACGTTTTTTTGAACAATTTGAAAAATGAGCTTTTTTTATTTGAATTAGGAATGACTAATGAATAATTTCCATCGAGATTGATTTTATTTCACTTAATAACTTACGGAGGCTTATCATTGCTTTCTCTTGCTAGAACTGAAATTCACTGTTGTCTTGATGTGCATGGTTTCCATAAATGTTACTGGCCGTTACAGCTGCGCTACTGACTGGTCGATTCTCATTTTTAGAACTCGGCCTGTGTCTGCGTTCGATCCGTTTCGTGTTTCTGAAGCGAATAAAACTGCTGTCTCGTATGCTCGCACTATTGTAGCAGATTCATTATAGGAATTTAGATGACCGGAGCTGAAGGCATCAAGTCACCGTCAGATGATTGTCTCTTGTCTTGTGCAGCCCTCCAGTAATTCTCGTTAATGTGCTACCACCATATTATTATCTCTCTTTTTCTTGGCTTTTTAGTTAAAAAGTTCGAAGATTGTGTGCTTTGCATTTTATTTATGCAATTGCTAACGCCCATTTTGGTGTCAACGCCCATCTTTGTGCAGGTAATTAAACCCGACGCCAGAAATTGCGCAGAATTTTAATGGTTTTACAAGTTTCTGATCACCTCTTTTGGAGTCCAATCTCCTCGTAGTTGCGAGCTGAAGTGCTATTTATTGCGTTCGACTGGTGACTCACACGAATCCGCTTCAACTCACTTCAAGTGCTAATATCCCACTTCAGCCAGGATCCCTAAGGTGAAAGTTGTAAACCGTATGTCAGCAAAGCTGGTAAATTTTTGTTGTATGTGACACAGGCATCAATGCCCTAACGGTCAATGAAGATAATGTTGAGCTTTCTTTTGATCGGAGCAATTATACTGACGTCATAAAAGCGACAACGGAAGCGCTCCAGTTATTGTTTGGTAAGGTCGTTTCCATCATTGTGCTCGAGCGCCTTTGTTCTACAATACCAAGGAAGTACTTTACGTCAACTCGCGTATTTCAGAAATACTTAGCCATTTTGATAGCTTATAGTGGTCTGGGTGATTGCTTACCTAAAGACGTTTTGCACTTTCGAATTTAACTCCTGGTTAAAAACTGCGCTTCTGTCGACGAAGATGTCCATAAACCAGTTATCAGTTAAAGGTGGAGGATTCTGTAGTTACTATCGTTTGACTGCGTTGCAGGCGACCATGTATCTTCGTCGTGGCAAAGCGATTGTTTGGCGCATCCGACGAACATCCACTCATCTCGTAGAAGCGGATCTGTGCGCTCTTCGGTATTTTCACCATAATTTTATTTTATTATTATTTTTTTAAATCCGCAGTTGGTTTTGACCGAAATTATCTTATCGAACCCCAGTGATGGCAAGAAATATTTTATTTCATGCCCATTCAGAAACAGTCAGTGATTTCCAAACTTGGTTAGGCCGAGACGAACTTTTTCACGCAAGTTTTGTGTGCGGCTTGCAACTGAGACACAGGTGATAAAGTTGTTCATAATAAACGTCGTCAGCTTGCATTTGATAGGAATGAATCTGTATACCATTACACAGGCAGGTGATGATGTTCTCTGATCGCAAATTTTTAACTCACCCATACGATCTACGTTTTGGCGGATAGGTCAGCAAACATGAGATTACAACCTCACGGTTTCCAGCAACCTCTGATAGTTCTGCTGGCTCCAGACCAAGACGGCACCAAGTCAGGTCGGAGATGTAATCAGGCCGCCTTGTCCTTGGATGGTCTCTGGGTCGCTTTCCCGTGGGTGTAGCCAGCATGATTTGTCTCTCCAACATTTTGGGGGCATTATGGCCACGTGGTTGACCCACCACAGCTGCATCGGATTTCTATTCGGAGAAGCGACTCGACAGTCAGACCTTCACGAGTTTCACAGCTACACACTTTTTCGCGAAGCGTCACATCATGAACTCTTCGCAAAATCACATTTGGCAGCTTTTACTTGCAATATCCCTCTTTCAGTCATTACCAAGATTTATGACCGTAGGTGAGGATTGGAACAAGGACCGATTTAAAAACTGACAGCTTTGCGCTGTTTCAAAGTATTGTGACCACGGAGCGATACAGCTCACTTAATACCGCGTTTACTTTACTAATCGTTGTATCAATCTTCTTGTTTTGTCTTCTGTCACTCCCGAATACCACCTCAAGTTACTTAACTTCTCGACCCGCTGGAGTACAGTGTGGCTTACTTTCGGCATACACTGACTTGAGTTTCTGGAGGTACATAGTACTTCGATCTTTTTAGTGGCAGTTTTCATTACAGCTTCGTTACACGCAGCTGAAAACTGATCAATTGCATGTGGAAGATGCTGTTAAGAAAAACAGGCAGCGCCAAATTGCCTGAAAAGAGCAAACAGTTGAGCTTGCACCTTTTAACAGTGACACCCTCGTCGACTCGGCTGTTACTGTCTATCCAATTCATATACTGTAGAATATGAAGAGAAGGACCGACACACCCTTGTCAGTGTCCAACATTCACGGCGAACGATTTTGACTTTGGATTGCAATGGCTAGATGACCAATAGCAGGTGGCTGTTAACAGCGGACTCATGCAAAACTCCCCATTTTTTGAGGGCCCGGGTCGTGTCCTTTTCCAAGGTCGAAAAAACAAGCGTAGGCATTTCAGTGCTCCTAAGATTTTTCGAAGATCTGTTGGTGAGTGAAGATTTGGTCTTCAGTGCTACGACCAGCAAGGAAATCGCGCATTATATTATGCATAGCTAATCAAATGCACCATGGCGGTGTTCCCCAACTCTTTTTCTTTAATGACTCAGAAGCTGGGCTAAATGGAATGTTCCACACTATTCAAAAGACCTTACTAGTGAAAAGAGACCCGCACTATCCCCTTCGTTGATCCGCACTATCCCCTTCGCGTTTAGTTACTTTGGCCCAATGACACACTGAAAGCATTGGCCTATGATGAATAAGAACGTGAAAAAAAAGGTGCTGATATCATTTATTTTTAGCTGACCACATTTTTGTTTTGAAAAGCAATTGCTATTGTGAATACTTTTTCAACTTGCCCTGTAACCCTCTTTAAAACTACTTTGTTGCGAACCAACTGGGGGACACTGCACTATATAGCAATTATTGCCCAAGAAACGATTAGCGCATCTTTCCGTTGAACTGAAGCCTGGCACAGGTATATTCGTCATAACGAAACAATCTGCTAATTTGTATGCAAATGGTTTAACCAGTTCTGTTTCATTTCTCGAAAATTTATCGGCTTTTAACTACTTCATCGGCGCACTGATCCACCACACCATGCCACGGGGAAAAACCAACATGAGTGTGTGCTTACGAAGCTGAGATCGACCGAGCTTGGAACCCTTTATTTCTTGCAGGTCTCGGCTCTGCACTCATCCTTTTCTTCAGCGAAAAGATTGTCCGTTGTTGACTTTCCGGTAAATGTGGATTTCAATGTCTCCTTCCAGTCCGTGGCAAGCGAAGGAAGCTCTCAGCAATTTGGTTCATCGGAATATAGTGCTGTGCAGAACAGCGACTGTGGAATCTTGCCGCTGGGCGAACCGAAAGTGTTCACCCAAGAACGTCCGAAGAATGCTGGCCTCCTTGCCCCAACTCCTATTGTGCCACCGGTAATTAACTTAGCTTCATTTTGCGAGATGCAGTATGTCTGGGACACTATTGCTCGCCGGAGTTGTTTTTTGGTCCGCTTTTGACATTTAGTGTTATTCTACTTTGAACGCCAGGACACGTCTCCTTTAATTTCGTTTCTCTGTCATGTCAATTTAAAAAAGCGTTTAAGCAGCCTGACTTGTTTCCAACTCTTAATTTTCAATCTTTCTGGTTGTAACAAGGTAACTTTGCAGTGCTTGTGGGTATCACGATATCCTGTAGCACGGCGCAAGAGTTTATTGTTGAATTTCAGATTCCGACGCTGTTTTCACAGAAAGCTCCTCTTGCCAGCCCAGCAAAGATATCGCCCCTTGCCTTCAGTCCTTCGAAGAAGGTGCACTATTCTGCGTCACCAGATAAATCGTCACCGATGTCGAGGTCGTTTGTGAAACCAACGCTGAAACAAGCGGCGGACGGACGTGGCGATGAATCTCCCTCCCCCCGCACAGAACACGTTGTCGGGAAGGCACACAGCAACCTTCCATTGTTCTATCAAGGCCACCGCAACCCGGACACCAAGGTCTGCGTTGTCAATCCAACTCCCGGCGACAAACGCGTCTCGCAAAGCTCGGAGAGCCGTTACATGTCCGTGTTTGAGAGCTTGCTCGCTAAAAACCACGAAGACCAGCGATCGTTTCGAAAGCCGACAACCAGCCCTGAATTGTCGTCTGCATCGCATTCAGATCAAGACAAGTACCGTTCGAGCGCTGGCAGCTTAGACGCCTCCGGCTGTGCCGGCGCGTACAAGCCAGCGCCGAGCGCTGCTCGCGCTCTCGGCGTGCAATCCCCCCAGAGCGAGTACAGCGACATTGTCGACAAGCTGAGCGACATCCACGTTTCCAGTCAACCCTCGGAAGACCCGGCACTGACGCACACGCACACAGCTTATCGATTGGTCCATTCCGAACGCAACGGTCACGGCACTACTCCCAAGCTTCAAGCGTACAAAGTACAAACTGTGTTTGTGCCCATACCGACCAGCGACGCCGCCGTCGTTTCAAGGAGTTCTTCGTCTCACTCCGCGTCAGCCGCGAGAACGAAACGCCTTCCGCCGCCGTCCGCGACGAGCCGAGCGTCGCCGGCGAAGTCAGATATTTTTCAACACTTGGCGTCTGTGAATAAACTGAACACTTCAGAAGACCGAGTGCACTTTGTTTAATCAAACGCCGCGAGGTTCGGAACTTTCCTTCGTACTCTGACGTTGCTCAGATATTTGTGAGCACGTCGGTGGGTTTTGCAAACGCAACTGTGTGCGCGAGCGTTCAACACTCCAAAGCTGTCTATGGTAGCGTTAGGTGCTTTCCAAGAGGCATGAAAAGTAAGCTCGTACAGTCAGTGCGTGTTTCCTCCGCGTTGAACATTTCTGTCGTTAGTTTTGAAAAGGCAGTTGCTACCAGAATTTGAAGCTTGATTTTACTTCTACATCTTTTTATATTCGTAATTGGAAAAAAATAATGCATGAAATGAAATCTTAAATATGACACAAAACCTGAAAAGATTGTAGCCTGGCTTGAAAAACACCAATTTTAATAGAAAAGCGTAATGTCGAAACGAAACAAACATATCGACTGTCTTCATTTCGTGAATCGTTGCCCTCTACCTCGACCTTTAGCCTACGTTCGCTACTTGTTATTTTTAATGCTGGTGGTTTTTATTTTATGGTTTGTAGCTTGGTGCTTACATTATCGACAGTTCTTCACGTCGAGTGCAGCAGTAGAAGATGTACTTTCCATTGCACAGTTTTTTTACTTCGTAAACTCGCCTCCGCCAAGTCGATCCAGGTTTTGTTGCCACTGTGCGCAGTGCTTTTCGTGCTGGGCTGATACACTGTATTTGAAACACTGAAAAAATATATTTTTGCTGTTTTTTTATCTTTGCTTTGCCATTAAGCGTAGAGGTAACAGACGAAGCCATGATTGTCAATTGAAAAGCAGCCTATTGTAGGCAGCTTTTGTGACGCGCAGCCTTTCTTCACGCTGACACGCTCCCTAGTTCGTTGCAAAAGCCGTTAAGTGTCGGATGCATTGCGAACTGAGTCAGAGGTGCATCGTCGATCGTTGCCCGCGTTTGTCAGGGAATCGACGCACGGTATTTTGTATTTTCTTATTTTGACGAAAGTTGACTGATGTACTTTGACTTGAAGATTTTAGCCCGGTAGCCTCCATTCTGTTGTAGGGCCGACGTACACCGGTTGCGTTGTGTGCTTTCTACGAAAACGTACAAGAAATCGCGATGTACAGTGATGATGAATTTTATAAGTTTGCGTTACTTTCGTTTTGTGATTGTATGCGACCATCTTTATTCCACAAGTTTTTTGAGTCTCTTGCCATTAATTAGGCAGGTTTCACTGCTTTTATTTGCATGTGTTTGTTTTGTTTAATCGGAGTTATTAAATGTCTTAAAATGAATGTTGTGTGAGAACAATAAGCATTGGTGCGAGACGCTAGGCAGAGTTTTCGTCTCGAATGTAGCATCGAGCGCGAAATTATTCTGTTTTGGGTTGAACGTTTTGACATGAAGGAAACAAACCATCTGTACAGTTATGCACCGATCATTGTGCTGTTTACTTCTACAAACGTAAATAATTAACTTAATTCTTTTATGCTTGACAATGCGGTCTTTCTATAATTTCACTTGAAACTCAGTCATTGTGCTTGAGCTCCTTGTTTTTAATTTTGTGATGATCACGCTTTTCCATAAAAATTTTGACTCGTCAATTTCCAAGATTGTTAAAAGCAAGACCATGTCGTACGTGCGCTTCTTGTACTTGAGCGGCGGTGTATATAATTTTGGGTTATACTGGATTAGTTTCATTTTTTGATGCCGACCCGATGTTGAGTTACATAGTTTGACGTCATCGTTAGACACTGGCTCAACTAATCGTATGACAGCCGCAGGAGGTCGCAAAAGTGAAACTACAAGCTATACGTAAAAACGCTGAAGCAATGCATATTTTGTAAGACGCATTGGTAGACGTGTTTTGAATGTGAAAAAGAAGCTTTGTTTGGAGTGACTTTTAAGTCTTTAAGTTTTCTGCAGGCCTGTGGATATGTGCAAAGCAGTAGCCTACCTTGTTCATGACAGTCAACTGTTGACGTGCAACAAGCTTAGGAGTTTTGTACCAAAATGTCTGTGTAAAGTACCACGATTGCTTGGTCTTTCCATTAAAATACCAAACTCTCAAACAACTGATTGTGTAATTCAACTAAAAATGATGAATTCGCTTCTAGTCTAATCGATTTTGCACGAGACATTAATATTCTCTGCGTTAATTATCTGATTCGTTTGTCAGGTATGCTTCGATGAATTCGCTGACGATGGAGAGTTGCTTTATTCCTCACGATTTTATTTAAATCAGTAGATTTTTCGTTGTTATACGTCTGCAAAACTTTCACTTTGTTTAAAAATCTGGTTTGTATTTCAGGCATAACCGTTAGTGAAAGTGCGTGGCATTTGAAAATTTGACAGTGCCTGGCTTTGAACTAGACGGAAAGTTATTGGTGTTATCAGTCTTTAATTGCGAAAATTAAATGGAAAAGGTGAGTCTAACTTGCAGAAAGTTAATGTAATTATTTACCCATCTCATAAAAGCGCAAGTCTCCAAAAATTCCATGAGCTATGAGTTACAAGTGAAAAAACGTCTTCAGGTGTTACAAATGTACACCACATGAAATAAGACAATCTTCTTGAACTGCATCGAAAATTTCCAACCCTGTCAGAATTAGAATTTTATCTGAAGCTAATGCCACACAATACGTGGTGAACTGCAAGGTTTTTCTAAAAGTCAAGTCATGTTTGCTGTGAAGTGGGCAACAAATAACGCATTTCAAATGACATTGTTTAAACGAACAGCACAGGTTGAACGAAAGGCGGCCAAAAGAGTCACTTGATCAAGTCAGCCTATATTTAATGACTGCCAAATTTCAGTGGTGCAGGTGAGGCGCAGAACATGAGTTCAAAACAACAATAGGCTCAGTTTGAGGTAAACGATTCAAAAACATGTACAAATCACATATATATCTCACATGAGAATCAATACCCAACAACCAGATGCGATTTCACTTGATAGGAAAATATATGTCATGACAAAGTTACATTTCAATGCAACAGGTTCCACATACTGCCGCTTTTTTGCCACAAGCAGTTCTAACACTCTCATGATGAAAATTTTCTGAGAGTTGTTGCCTTGTGCCATGATCATGTATGTTGTAAAGCTTTGAAAAATAGATGTCAGGATATTGGCATTACAGTATACTTGTACATAAACTTTGCCAAAGCAAGTTGGTACAAATCAGACACTTTGAAAATTTTCAGTATTTTAAAAATATGTTTGCACTTGATCTTGTGTTGGTAAAGTCACCACAAACGTACTTGTTTTCTTACTCAACAATAGGTTTCAGTTTTAAGGAATTGCCCACAAAACTGATGATAGAAATGGGAAAGCCCAAAACCCCTCTTTGCTGTACTCCATCAATTCACCGCCCACTGAAGTTAAATCCATCGACCCTGCATGGATATTGAATACTGAATTTGAAACACAGTTGAAAATCTACAAAGACAATCTTTCGAAGCTTGAACTCGATGGAGGCTACTGCTTCCACTTCTGAAACCACGCTGTAGATCAGGATGTGCAAACATGCAACACTGCCAGGCCAAATGCCCATCAGCAGATTGGTCCACGGGCCACAGCTGTATGCAGTGGCTTAGCGAGGCTAAGTGCCTCCCGGGGCCGACCACATAAGTTCCGCCTTTTCCACCCCTCAAAACTTAAAAGAATTTAAAATGAAAGAAGATAATGTTTCTTGCTTATTTGAAGATATAAAGGTTACTAAAACATCTTGAAGATCACAATCAAACACACACGAACTGAAATGGGTCTTGTTTTTCATTGTCGATTATGAGTCTTACTTTTTTCCGCTTGTCGCTCTCTTCGTCATTATTACATTCTTATATTTTTCTTTTTTTACATTAAGGTTGGCAGATGCGTTTTGTAAAAATATCTGCCATTTTGTCAACAAAGACGAATCTAGACTGCATTCGTAAGTGCATATTTAATGCCACTAATTCTCGAATAACATTTTTTGACAAGAACGGTTTTTCGACAATGCATTTATTTTTTGTGTTATTTTCTTTACAATTTCATGAAGCTCCCAAAATGGTAGGTTTGAAAATTTATCAAACAGTGCATAAACCTACGCTTTGTAAGAATAGTCTATAGCCCTACGCTAAGCATTAGCAAACTAACCTACTGTGAATTAAAAATGATAACCGTAGTGTTTTGATGTGAACGTCGGCGTTTTATTAAACTCTAAAAAAAATAATGCAATTTGAAAAATAATGCAGAACTTCGTAAAATTCCGATTTTACATGTTGTATATAAATTTCTGAAGTGCACATCTTTCCATAAAATTTGGTGGTATTTGCCATTCTACGGTGGTATTGCCTGTATGAACACCACTACACAACTAATAACTTTTTGCGTTGTACATTCTCTTCAATTTACAACAAACATTCTCTAGCTCACCTGAAACTCTTCAAAAAATTTCTCACTACATTCTGGACCACTAAGACTGGCTGAGAGATGACCTGCCGGTTGATTCGTTGGCCTTTGCTTGAGCCAGTTATAGTCCACTGACGAAATAATGTGTCTGTTCCATGCAGCTCACATGGTTGTGACAGGTTCGTTAGTTTCTACAACAAGGGTCTGCAACCTTTCCCTTGTCGCGAGCCAAAAACAAGCTCTGCAAGGTCTGGCGGACCGCAACCTACTAATTTTCGACTAACAATTCCGTTTCCTTCATGAACACATGGTGTTTCTGAAATTTGAGAATATTTTAATCAAATGAACTCTGGATTTTCACAGTTCATAATGAAAGCACAAAATAAGACACCATACATTTAGAGTACAGCGCGGTTTCTCATAAGTAATTATAAGTATGCAATACAAGATGTTGCAATGAGGGCAGATTCATAAAATATAATATCACTAGGCGGCCCATACAATTACTACAATTTGTAAGGGGGCTACGGGCCGTAACATTTTGCTTGGCGGGGCCCACGAGCCAACAATCAGAAAAAATTGCGAAATGATAGTGAATCTGGGTGTGGATGTATGGACTGTACCAAAACCACAATTCACGAGAAAACACTACGAAAAACGCAACGAAACCATATGAATACCGAAATATAAGCTAAGCAGGGGCCCGATTTTTACATTTAGCTTGCCAAATTGTAGCCAGGGAGCGGTTCTCTCCCCTGTCAGTTGCGCAACCGGGTAACGGTGCTCAGTTTCTATACAATTTTTTCATTTAATCCTTTATTTTTTAGGCCAGGGACCGAGTTTGCTAAAAAACTTTGGGGGACAAAGCTTATTGTTTGCGTTTCGATGACGTCACCATGTTCGCTCAACCGTAGTACGCATTTGATATGAAACACATTAATTCTGAGAATTGGGCTTAAATAGACAGAACGATGATCAAAGGTTGTGATAATGAATTCAAATTTAGCCAGTTCCGATAAATAAAATATACTGCTACTAATAATCACCACATACATACAGATCAAATCAAAAATAAACCGCAAGATCCTTTGGAAAATATTATCAGTGCAACCAGGCACGTAGCCAGAAATTTTTTAGGGCTGGGGAAAACAACTGAATTTCAAAATTTAAATTTCTTTAATGCTCCTTGTTTTCGAAGCATCATCCATGAAACGTGCATGTTTCTGGCGTTTCCTCCTAAACAATTGTGTTCAGAATTAAGCCGACAAATCAAGCGTCTGCTTTCACTGAATTGACAAGTTTGAAAGTTTTGATAGTGAAGTTCCAAGCTTCAACTTTGGATCACATTTGCTCATAAAACTTCTTGCAAAAACGCTAGTGAACCTGCCAATATTGCGCTTGAGCAAGAAGTCATTGCGGCCGCCATTACGATTGCGCTTGTGATACTGTATTTACACGCTTCTGATGTACACCAACACAGCACGTTCAACGGAAGCTGCACAGTGACTTTTCTCTGAGGCACTGACTTCCGAAGTAGGCCTTCACAAAACTTTCGCGCATGTAAGAAGTGGATCGCGTTGTCACCTCATTTTTGAGCGATTAATTCATGTATGTAGTTGATAACCGTAACGCTAGAGTCTTTCAACGCGTTTGACAAATGTTTGGGTTTTTGATAATCCGTAAGATCTTTTGGCTATGTTCAACCTATTCCGTAAAACCTTTGTAGTAACAGTACTTTAAACTTACTTCGTTTAAATTGTTTGTTGAGACTTTGCTAAATTTAACTGACTTCATTGAAACTTAAGATGGAATTAAACTGTAAACATCATCGTAATCCCAGTATTACACAACTTATTGACCACGCTTAGCTGCATGTGAAGATAGCTTAGCACTGCACGTGCTTAAATTTGTACAAATCACGGGTCTCTTGAGAATACAATAACTTATCTGCGGAATTTGAAGCCCTAACGGGAAAAACATTCAAATTTAGTTTCATTTTAGTCACATGCGTTTTGCCAACAAGAGAGATTGCAAGGTCAGTGATGGATAATAAGGAAGGATAACGAGGCAGTCCCCTCGGGCTCCTCTTTTTCAGAGATACCGTGCCACCCCCTTAAGAAGCTCTGAAGCAACCCATGCGTTTTTCAAAATGCAGCAAAAATTAAGAGAAAATGTGCCATAGGAGGCTGCTTCAATTTTGTAGCTGAAAAACTGTACAAATTTTTGTTCCTTTCGTATGTGTCTTATGCTCTTGAATTTAGTTCATCAATTGAAATGTGAAACAAATTTAACTCTTACATCCACATAATCCCACATCTACCTTTCGCAATGGCGATGTGTTGGGACCCCTTTCTGAGAGGTTGCCCCTAAACTTTAATATCCACCCCTGTGCTAGTTATCTCAGTATCTGTAAGTGATGGCAGTGTCAATTCCCTTAACACTTGCAAAATAAAAAGCATCTGACTACTTACGTTAGATTTCGTTGCTGACTCTTCTCGGTGCAGTAAAAATGATTTCAAATAATTTACAGAGGATATGGTGACAATTAGCATCAGATGAAAGTTGAAACATTGAACTTATGAACAGCAGGACGGAGTCTAATATCTCGAAAAGACTGATCTTTTATTCGCTGGCAAGGTAAAGGGAAATCATTGATGAAAACGTCGGCTCCACATAATTGTGATTGAACCGTCACAATACATGTCATCACAAATAAATATCTAGAATCAATTCTATTGTTGCTAAACAGTGAATGTGGCGCAGTGAAAAAGATGATAGGAGCAGTCCCGTCGCCACGGAGGGGGCTTTTGTGAGCTTAGCACCCCCAAACAAAGCTCCAAGGCCCCCCAAATTCCAATACGAAACACTATGAATTAGTAGAATTTTCGTTAAATTTGAATGTCAAGCCCCCTGCACGAACGTAAAGCCCCCCCACACAAACTCAAAGCC
>JGI24021J15306_10008898_pt1 | contig 12388 bp, 6 predicted proteins | sample Ectturendosymbi1_FD_15306 | JGI IMG/M metagenome (IMG submission 15306)
TCTGTGCTTTTGCGAATGACGATACAGCTGTGGAGAGGATGAACTGATTTGCTCCTCCCAGTGTTGGTCATGTGCTAACACCGTTTCTGTAATGTGCACTGATGTACAGCAAAACACTTTTTGTGCTCTTTTGTCTGTGATATGGACCATGAGCCCGCAATAAAATATCATTATTATTATTATTATTATTATAGGGTTTCATGTGAAAGTGCGTTTGTCGGAAAATTTGAAAAAAGTTTTCTTCATGGTTGTAAGGGATCGTTGTGTGCACCAAAAATATTAATTTCCGCCAAGGAAACATGCACTTCATACACACACAATTAACAATGTGAAGCAATTAACAATGTGAAGTGATAAGCATTTCCAGTGGGCCAACATGCTCGACGATCAGCCAAAGCAAAATTTAAACTGCCTGCAAACATTTTTTGAGGGTTGATCTGTCAAAGATAAACACATTTAAAACTATTTTCACACCCCAAGAAAGTTTGTCAGCATTTGCAAGGACAAAACCTCTGTTGCGATCGGAAATCCAGAGCGGCATGTGTGCAAAGCTTCGCACCGTGACAAGCTGTATCTCATGACGTGGTAATGATGTCATCACCAAATTTGGTGTGCGACCTTCTCTCACCACCAACTTCAATCGATGATGTCAATAATGACGTAAACAAATGGGAAGATGGGGAGGGCGAATTGTACATTAGACCCCCCACGAACGAGTTGCACTTCTCAGATCCCACTACCTCACAAATACGGGGGAATTTGGATTAACACCAACTACTGATATTACATCTATCTAACTGTAATTGAAAGGCAGTGAGCAAGAAACATTATTATTAATACAAGCACAAAAAGAAAATGGCAAATGTTTCATTGAAATTTGAGACCCCACCAATGAGTGGGTATTTCCCATGAGAAACAGCAAAAGCATTGTTATCTAGTTGGAGATTGGTGTGTTTAGTAGCAAGTCACCACGCTCTTCCGAGTTCAATCGGTTCTTCTGCTTTAGGAATGCATATGCATGACTAACACCAGATTCAAACATGTAGGAAATTGGGAATGCAAGTAAAAACGGCTCTACAGCAGCACAAAATTTTAGGTATTTAGCAGCGGTATTTGCATGGCACTGTAACGCAGACTTTTGCGTTTAAACAGCGATTGAACTTTGAGATCCACACGCATATCAGTGAGTTCATCTTGCAACTGCGAATTAATGTCTGCATTTTGCACATTAAAATCAAATGGCGTAACAATCCAATCCGGTACACGCATTCTTAGTAGGTCCTCAAAGAGTACCTTTCAAAGTCTTCACTAAAATTTTTAAGGTGCTTTGCATATATCTCCAAATAACTGTCAACAATGCTTCCATCTTTTTCCAATTTAAGCAAGTTGGAGAAATATTTCAAATAATTGCGTTCCAATTTTGAATAGACTTAATTTGGTTTGAAATCCTGATAGGATTGTTCCAGATTGAATAACAGCCATTTCGTTCATGCCACATTGTGTCAAGTCTGGTTTGCCAAACTTATGATCAAATGAGATTTGGTTGGAGACAGTACGGGACCCAGAAATGGTGTGCCATCGGAAAAAGTTTGGGAACCAATTTTGTATGGTTTCTTCTGTTTAGGTTGTAAAGATTAAGATTTGCTATGTTTTTCTCAGGCATTGCTTGTACTAGCTAATCTACTATCTAGTGCAAACGTTTTTTTTTCATTTTGAAAAAGTTATGAAAAATAATGTAGACTCCCCCAGCAGAAAACCGGGAAATGAATAACACAAATGCCTGGACATTATCACCTGTACATGCCGTGTAGGCCTACAGATTTAGTATAAAGTGAATTATGTGTTGTGTTTGTTATCTACTTTGACAGAATTGCAAACAGTAATACTAAATTTTGTAATACACCATCATGGACGTAGCCAAGGGGGCACTTGGGCCATGGTCACCATATCTCATTTTCATGTTTGCGAACTTTGCAAAAAGGTCATACTACAGTTGAGTGAACATGGTGACATCATCATCAAAATGCCAACAGAGTGTTTGGCTACTTATCTGTCATTTTGGCTCCTTTCAGAACAGTGTTTGGCTACTTTGGGTTAAAAAATCTGGCAACCCTGCCCAACGCTTGTTGAATTATTGTTTATTGTTAAACTTTTTGTAATCTATTTCTACCTTTGCCTCTTCAACCTCATTTTGGTGATGCTATATGCCTGGTAGGACATCACATGCAACTGTGGTACTCCATTATGGTCCATGGGTTGTTGTATTACTTCACGATTTGTGTGGATCAACATTCATTGTTTTTTGCCTTTGCTACATGCCTTTGTTCTGTAAGTTGTGGTTGCTGTCTGCTGCATGATAACCTCAATTGTTGCTTAGTTCTTTTACCTATGTGCATGCCTCACCTGTTCATCTGTATATGCCTCAACTCTTCACCCATTGCTTACCCACCATCAATTGAAATGTCTTGGGATGTTATGTTTACCATAACCTCCTTCATTTGTTGTTTTCAATTTTGTCATTTATTGCTTGTTTTTCCTTTTTTTTTGCATATGATGGTACGTCTCATATACCTTTCTCTGTTTATATTGGTTTTCTTTGCATTTTTGTTAAGTGTCTTTGCAACAGCAGAGGTGCAGTACATATAATCTATGGATAAAACAATTCAGAATATGATTTTTTGATTTACATCACTGGTGATTGATGGCTTATATTGGATCTTATGCACATTTTTCAGATCAACCTTTGTTACATTCATGTTAAATGAAAATTTGTTGTTGGCAATCCTATTTTTAACTACGTTGTTGATTTATACTTCTGACCAGTTTCTTATGCTGTTCAATCCAGTTTTTGGTAAACATTATGTGCTGTCCAGCAAACCCGCAGAAAGCTTATCCTTGGATAAAGTATGCTATCGTAGTGTATAATCTTGGCTTCCAGGTACAGTTATGCATTGTACTGTATATTTAATTTATTCTAGTTTTTGCTGCATTCTCCTGTGTGTTAGGATTTATTCTCATCAGTGCATGTCACTTCCAAACGTATGCGGTGACTGCTGTTGATTAACTTATAATCATATAGTCAAATGGGGTGAAATAACAAAAATGTTAAGTTTGTATTATCTCTAAAACAAGCTAAGGTATTTTATTGGTCTTTTGACAACAGGTAAACCCCATGTCAAAGTATATTGTCACATTGAAATTTTTTGATTATCTTTTCCCAAAGAAAAATTATAATAAAAAAATACTAGCTTTTTTTACCCAGGCATAGGGACAAAAAAGCTTTTTCTGGGTAAAAAAAACTACAACTCTTTCATCCACAGTTGACTGTATTCTGTACATTAAAAGTAATGCACATTTTTGCAGAAGTATTTAATCATAATGTAGACTTAGAATGGTTTATTTATTTACAGCATGCTTTCATGCAAAAACAATAGGTTACAATGATCATTTCAGTTCAAGCAGTCTTGAGCAGGTCATCAGTATTCTTTTCCAAATTTACAGAGGTTGGCAAACTTTTTGGACATCATGCTCTCAATTTAAAATTAAACAAGCCTTTCCTCTGCATGAATTTGAAGGTATTGGCTGGGCTGGACCATAAAAACAATACTTATTGCAGAGAAGAGAGTATCCATGTTTTTCACCACAGTAGGCCAGTTCTGCAACAAGCCACTTGTATTAGTTGTACTCTCAATTTTGTGCAACAAGTTATTTCCACACTTGTTGGGGTTTCATCATCAATACCCTCAAAGAAGACATAAAGTTGTTCCCAGTAGTAGGCTTAAGGCTTGGTCAAAAAACAGCATAAATTTCCCCATATTTCTTCTTAACTGATTTTTATGTCTTCAGCTTTACTCTTATACATGGTACATAGGAAACTTAAACAGATTATTTAGTGGTGCATTGGTAACTGCTTCAAGAAACAAGTTCCTCATCTGATTTGACGTTCTCTTTTGACATGCCTTTCATCTTTTTCTCACTTTGTACGTAAAAAAAAATTCTTGTCTGTAATGACTTTCCATGCATAAACATGTCCTTTTTTGGAGGGTGAAATTTTAAGCTGGCCTGCCTCTAGACTTGTCTTTCTTAAAGACAAACCTGATGTGGTGTGATTCCAGCAAAAACGAGTCTTTTGAACCTCCCATTCTTTTTCTCTACACAACACTGTTGTGATGCAGTTTAAGAAATGCAATTATGATGCAGTTTCATCACCACTGTTTTATTACTTTCTGGACTAGACCCTGAGTTCTCAAACTGAGGGGGATCAAAGGTTTGTAAGAGGGGCATGGGTGTGGTAGCAACATCTGTTGGAAAACAGGATGGCAAATAAAGTTTTTTTTCCATTTTTTGTGTTTGATTGTGAGGTTAGCTGAGACACAAGTATCAATGATTAATGCCAAAGGAGGCGCACCTAAAATAGTTTAAGAACCTCTGTTCTAGACTTAAAACAAGGTAATTGGCAATTGTGAGCTATTATTGTAATCAAGTACATTTACAATATAGCTGAAACACCAAAAATAAATTAAGGTTCTTGTTTTTTTTTCAGAGCAGTTCTATAGAGAAATTTACTTTATCTGTGTTACAGTAAGATCATACAAAAAATGCAAACATGCGGTAAAAAAATCTTCACTGGGATAAAAAGTAATTAGTTTTTTTTTCCCAAGTCAATGCATCCGTTTGGGGTAAAAACGAACTAGCACATACAACTCAATGTGAAGTTGTCAAAATTGTTATTGGTATGGGTATGCTGAGACATGCATTATCAAAGAAGTTGCCAACTTTGTCATGTTTATGCTAAGTACTTCTAAAGCAGCATAAAAGTTCATGAAAGTTGTAAGGTCCTATCTAATATCAACATCAGTTTTCAAACAAATCTAATCTTATTTGACGTCTTGGGTTGGAACAAATATGTTACAAACAATGTCTTAATAAATACTTTTGTAGCACCAATTCATTTGAAAATTTTTTCTTTTCAGTAATTTTAATGGGATAGTTACTTTTTAACCCAACATTGAGAAATTTTTTTTACCCAACTTGACTATAGTTGTGACATGCATCCATATGAAGTGTTTTTTAAATGTGGCCATCCTTTGTTTATATTGATGTCATTAGGATTCGTATCACATGGTTAGTAGCAGGGTTGTTGTAATTTTACTCAACTTAAAAGGAACACCTAGGGTTTTTAACACTTTCATTACTGGTTCAACAAGTAACAGTAATGATGAAAGCATATATTTATCAATGATAAATCTTTATCCTCAACATCTATCTGAGCCCTCCCTTTCATCAATTCCACCTCCTCTGCAGTAAACCCAGGTAAAAAGCTCTCAAACCAAGCTTCCAGCTATATCACTTTAAATAACACTTGTTTCCAGTTCTTTTTCCAATGAAGCAATCTCTCCTATTTATATAATAACTAAAAGATGTGAAGCCTATAGTGCAACAACTGACAGCTTGAAATACAAAAAACATCGCTAACCTATACTTTATTGTTATTAAATTTGCTAACCTTGTCTAAACAGTTAAATAAATTACTGCAGGACTTTAAATCTGATTTGAGCTAACCTATTCTAATTCAATAACAGAATGAGCTCAAAATACCTTTTGTTGTGTTAAAAGCCATTGTCTCAAACTGCACCAGTGACTTGCTCAACCAGCATCAGAAAATGTCCTTGTTTATAAACCACGGTTTTGTGTTAAATGGCCGAACTATGCTTTTTCAATCTGATTTAATTAAAATCAATAGGGTTGATCATGTTTTGCCTGTGAAAATATGCAAATAAACTATGCAACTAGCAGATTGGCTACTTCATGCAGATTATCATCACATTATGAAGCTGTGTGATTATGAAATTGCATCACTAACAAATGCAAGTTAGTGGAGGATGAAATACTCAATACCAAAAAACATAGTGTCATTCAATCTGAGATTAAAAAGTTTGTTTAAAAAACATATCTGAGGTTTTAAGTTTTTTGAATTATTGACTAATCATACTTCATCACAAAAAAAAATATTTTGAAAAGCCATTGCAAACACAGGTTTTCGGACAAGTTTATACAGCTGCTAAATTTTTTAAAAGTGGCAATAATTTTTTTTTCTGATAATATTACACTAAAAAAATAACATCATATTTGAAATCAGCATGTCCTGAAATGATGGAATTGATCCTTTGATCACATCTCTAGCATCAGTGGATCAAAGGGAACAGCATTTTGTTTTTGGAGCGCTCCACACCACCTAGTGTTGACCAAAACTTCAAATACCCTTATCTCGGAAACCGATGGACCAAATTCGATATTTTTTTTCTTAGATTTTTCTAGTGAATAACATCTGAAAACAGTGAAAATCTGAGAGTATGGGTTACACTCATTTGTTGAATTATAATGGAATGCCCCTTAGATGATAACCTAGATTCCAAAAAAATTGAGCCAAAAAAATGGCCTGATGGTTTGGCGCCCAGGGCCCGATGAACTTGGCCACAAAGGCAAAAACATGTCCTCATCATGATGTCACCCAAAGAAAACCCTGCGCCCAAAGCGAAAAAAAAATTTTTTTCAGTCTGAATTAGAAGACTTGCTGAATCTGTAGAGAGTTTGAACAGCTCCGTAGCCCGATTGGCTAGCGAGTAATAGTGTTGCAAAGCTTTGCCAAAACAGTGGCTCTTTTGGTCCTTGAAGGTAAACCACCCGATACCTGTGGATAGCGCTGCAGGGAATCCACCCGGTACGGAAAGTGTTAAAAAACTGGTTGAGCAAGAAAAATACTGAAAAGATTAAATAGGCCAGTAGCGATGGTCACTAGTTCTTAGCTGAACAGGCCACAAGTGCCCAACACTTTGTGTGACTCATAACAGTGGTTGCTTAAAGCTAGTCAACTCGTAATTGGCATTAGTTTTGTTTTTAGGCTTTGATGATAACGGCATTATGGTCATAGCGTGTGTTTAAAATAAATTCACGTGCTTTTTCTAAGTTTTACATTATCTTTTTATCATTGCACCATAAGCTTTTGCTTGCAATTTGTAGGACTGAAGATGTTTAAATGAAATGAAATTGATTTCCTAGTAAAACACTTTGCAAGCAGTTTAGCTGCATTGCCCTTGTGGAGACTTGTTGGTGAAATGCAGATATGTGCAATCGGAAATAATGCGAAGCAAACAAAAAGAGTTGAATTGGGTGGATGCTTAAGGTTGGGGTTTTTGAGGAATGTTGTGGATTGATGATAGGGTCACAAGTGTTGTAGTACCAACCTGTTTTCTTGATATTTTCATGCAGGGAAGGTGAAAGGGCCGTGAACATCGTGAGAATTCAATCGTTTTTTTTCTTTCTCCCTAAGTCTTCTGTTGTATACACATAGCTGACAGGTGGTAGGACTGTGCAGTAAAGTCTAACAAGGAAGAATTGCGAAGATATTCAATCAGGTCTTTGTAGAATGGTGTTATTTCAGATGTAACAACGTCATCACCTGCTGATACTCCAGCACAGCATTATAGGCAGGGCTGCCATACCGTCCTTATTTCTAAGATATGTCCTAATTTTCCAGTACTGTGTCTTAGAAAACATTCCTGTCCTTATTTGTGACCTGCGTCCTTATTTCTTATTTTCTAAAGCGTAAACAATTTTAGATAACCATGAGCTGATGAACATACAGACCATTACTACCTCATCATAAACATTTTGTAATCAAGGTTTTGTGGCGTCATAAAAGTAGTATAATCTTGCAGCACAGAGACATAACGCACTATCAGGCATTGTGAACACTGCAAGCTGTTGACCTCTCGTTAGGATTCTTAGGAAAGCTGGTTTTGCACCAGTAGCGAAGGTTTAACATTTAATTGATTCAAGAAACAAGCAAACGAAAAACACATTTTCAATGACAATTACAGGAAGTCGAGAATAAAACATTGCTAAAGCAAATAGTTCCTGGAGATAAATAGGCAAATATATGATCTGACGTTAGTCGTGAAAAAAAACAACTGTTTTCTTTTTAGGTAATAAATTCAAATTTTCCTCAGCCGTCCTTATTTTTGGTTCTAAATCGATGGTAGCCCTGATTATAGGATACATTGCTCATAGGAACTGCACTCAATTTTTGCTGTTTCCTTGGGTCTCCTATATAAGTTGCATTTATTATTTTTTCCAAGCATTGCAAAGTGCAAAGCTTATCATTCATATTGTGGGTTCACGGCAAATATATCCACTGAGGTGAAAACAAGTCCACTTTCATAGGAGGGCTGAAGTCCATTAGTGGTGTCATCAAATCCATGACATCATGGATTTAATGACACCAGTAATGGACTTTAGTCATAGCATGTATTTAAACGAAAAACTTACTCATAAATCGAAATACTTATCTTATAATTATTCAAATAACAGCTTATATAAAGTGTAGGCTAATGACACTTTCAGACATCAGCCTGCCTTAATTAACCATTGAATGAAATATAAGTCATAATTTTTAAGTCTGGTTACTTGCAACAAGCATGTAGAAGAGTTAAGAAGGTTTTGAGTATAGTTGGGTTTTTGGGCTTTTTGATTAAGGCTGTGTAGTTTTTGATAATATTTGTATTTATTTGAATGATTGCACTAAAGTGGGCAAATAAGCTGATATCATAGTCTCCTGTGGTCATTACTATGTACAAAAGGGCATTGTTACATATGAACATGTTTCTTATTTATTGTTTGCAGTTATTTGGATGCTTATTTTTGTTTTTGGGGATATACTCAGAGGTGATGAGGTCACAATTTACAGAAGCTGACCATGTTTTCTTGACTCCTTCAGTTTTTCTCACTACAATTGGAGTATTTATGCTTTGCTTCTCTTCTCTGGGTTGTCTTGGAGCTTTACGTGACAATATATGTTTTATTAATTGCGTAAGTATAAGCAAATGATTCTTCATTATGTGTATAATGTGCACCATAATTAAAGAACGTATAATTGTAGACCTGATTCCATTACAGAGATTATTTAAATGTGTGTTGAAATGCTGAATATGCACAATGTACATCCTTGAAATTTATGGCAGAACCTTGGTTAAATAAAAATACTTATTGAACACAATGTTTATGCTTCAAGCAAAAATGTTTTAATCAATGATAGCACATTTTTGCAATTTAACACACTTGTTTCCAGAATTATTGGACTCTTATCAATTGCCGCATACAACAGAAAAATTAAATATAGTAGAATTGCTCTGTAACATCACTTTAAGGGACTGGAGAAAAGTGTCATTACAAGTGAACTGTCGTTATAGCTGAACTACAATAAATTGTTCCTAAAATGGCTTTTAGTTCAATGCCAAAGCCTGGCAAGGGTTACATGTGTTCTTTAATTACTATTGTCGCTTGCTGTATCACGTTTTCACATATACCCTGATAAGAAAAAGTGAAACTATTTTGTCTTTATTTGTTGAAACTGCAGTCAATGTCGTGGTTGGAATATCGAAATCTTTTGCAAGTATTGCCACTTCCGTACCATTATCGCTATTGATTGAAACAACGATATCACACTTTTTCCATAATGGGATACTGTTTCTTTTCTTTGACAATTTACACACTAATCCACCAAGACTATCGATCAAACTGACTACAGTTGCAACAATCCCTAATACTGTACAGTAAAACTCTTGTAACAATTTGCCTGAATTGCTGCTGATGATGCAATCCTTGATGCCATTCTGAAGTCAAACCTTTCACGGCTCAACGATTGGATGCTTAACTGCACTCTTATTTGGTCATAAAAGCTTTCTGTGGTGGCTCCATATAGACAAGTTTACATTCAAACTGTACAGTAAACTAGCAACTGTTGTTATAAATGAACAAAATATTCTGCTGGGACTGACAAAAAACGTTGCAATAGGTGAAGTGATGATATAGCCAAGTCGTTACAGTCAAACTCGGATGCATGTAAAAGACAGGAATTCTGCTGTGACCGACAAAAACGCATCATTATAGGCAAATTGTCTTTGTAGCTGAAGTCATTATAGGCGAATTCTACTGTATTCATACAATCCAGACCACCCCACCGAACGGGGACAAAACTGGACTACTACTACATCACATGTGCAATATAAATGGCTGTTCTTGGCACAGCAGTTAAAACTTGTCATTCAGTCTTGTTTCAAACCACTTGTTTGATTTTCAATAGTAGCAATCTTGAACAAACACTGGAACTATGCATCAACAACTACTGCATTTGACCATTATCTTGCAGAAGCACTACCAAAGGTGAACAAAAGGCAACTTTGTGGGTTCCGCTCCATGGACTTCATGTTTTTCACACTTTCAGAGCTGGAGTACAATCTATTTGTACTTTGAAATCGGCCTAAAACCAGCAGTTGTCGGTTGCCTTACCAACGCCCTAGCTCCTCTGCCGATTGTGCTAGGGAGCTGTTCAAACCCTCAAAAGATTCAGCAAGTCTTCTAGTCTGCACTCGAAAAAATTTTTTGGATGGGGGTTGCGGATTTTTTGTGAGTGGCATCATAAGTGAAGTAGTCTTGGGGCCATTTTGGCTCATGTTACCTGGCCTAGGGCCCAACCGCTAGGCCAAAGTATTTCGTTGAAGTTTTCATTAGAAACTAGGCTCGAGTCCAGTCTTTTGAGCCTTTGATCGACTTTCTAGCATTTCTGGTTCAAAAGTTATGATCTAAAATAAACAAATTAATTAATTATCTCATTAACTAATTAATCAAATATTTTTATTACTTTAGGTCAGTGGTGCTCAAACTTTTTGGCTCGTGGGCCACATTTGTCTTTGAGAAAGCCTTCGTGGGCCACAAGAATTGATAATCTCAATAACAATTATCTAAAAAATTATCTTAAATGATTAAAGCTTTCTTTCCAATGAAAATTGCTTCGCGGGCCACTCCAGAGGGCCTTGCAGGCCACATGTGGCCCGCGTGCCACAGTTTGAGCACCACTGCTTTAGGTCATGACTTTTGAACCTGAAACCCCAGCAGGTCATCCAAGGTATCAAAAGACTCAGATTGTAGCCTACTTCCCAATAAAAACTTCAGCGAAATACTATCATCTAACATTTTGGGGCCAGGTGAAGTGGGTCAAGGTGGCCTAAAAGTCGTCCATTTATGACGTCACTCACAAAAAATTTGCAACCCCCAACCAAAAAATTATTTTACGAGTGCAGACTAGAAGACTTGCCGTGTCTTTTGAGTCTTTGAACAGCTCTCTACCACTTTTGGTGCCTGAGTTATGCAAGCGCAAAGTCACGTGTGATCTGGTTGTATTGGCGCAAACCGCTTCATTTAGACTTCAAAAGTGTTAACAGAGGTCAGACCTTAAAAAATATTTTCTGCTTCAACCGCTTCATTTAGCTTCGAAAGTATTAACGGAGGTGAGACCTTAAAAAATATTTTCAGGCTAAGGTGTGGTGAATTTGATTTTTCCTTGTGAAATTTTATTGAGTTAATTGCAACATGCTCTTTGCTGACACAGCGAACTTTTTCTGAAGTTCATGTTGAGGTATGAGGTGAGTGGTGGTAAGATAGGCATTGCAATTCCCGTCTGAAACTATAGTTCTTCAGATTTATTTCTGATCATTACATTGCCATTGCCCAGCTGTTAGTGATCAGTAAGTTGTGCAGCTGTAAGTGTTGGAACTGCAGTTAACACCAACAATAAAAACAGTTTCATGATGGCCTTCTTGGAGTTTGTTACTTCAATCATGCACAAAAAGTTCTTTTTCAACAGGAAAAAGCTGTGCAGGTTGGAACTGAATAAAGCAAAACTGTCAAGCAGCATGTGAAAAGAAATTTAAAGTGAGTGGATGAGAAAGTTACCTGAAGATGCACATTGTTGAACAAAAGCATACAACTTGTTTCTAATCAAGGCATCAAAAGTCTAACTTGATGTTGGTGAACACCTGCATTCGATCTACAACAAGACGCACCTCAACAGATTATTGCAATAAACACAGACTAATGACGAAGATGGTAGCAACAGAATAAATGTAATCAAAGTGAGACTGAAACAAAGAAACCCCACTGTGGTAAGCCAGATGAAACAACATTAAGGTGGTGAGAAGAAATGTTCATGGCTTTAATACAAGGGTCTCCAAACTATGGCATGCAGGCCAAATCCAGCCCACAAAGCCATTTCATCTGACCCGCGGAGACACTGTGTCCAAAATGAAAAAATAAATTTACAAAAGCTTATTGATTGGCAATATGTAACATACTCTGAAACAAAGACATTACGTAAGATGTCTGGCCCTCAGACTGTTGTATAATAGGTTATGTGGCCCTCGGACAAAAAAGTTTGGAGACCCCTGCTTTAATATGATGACTAGGGCAAGTTTTTGTTGCAGTAAAAAAGTGAGAAAGTTGCATTTATTTTCAACGAAAGTTGCATTTATGCGCACATTTGACTGCGAAAGAC
>JGI24021J15306_10008901_pt1 | contig 12386 bp, 12 predicted proteins | sample Ectturendosymbi1_FD_15306 | JGI IMG/M metagenome (IMG submission 15306)
GCATGCGCTGGTTGAATCCATTAGCAGCATTACCAATTAGTGTAGCATGATGGAACCGTTAAATGAACTCAAAGTCAGCAGTTGTTAAAACATAGAAGTATTCAGGCATTTGATAATATCTCAGCAGTGAAAGGATAACTAAAAGTTTGCCGAACTCCTACTCTACGACAGTGGTTCTTAACCTTTTTTCTACCACGGCCCCCTTAAGTAATTCTCCTTTGGTTCACAGCCCAGTTCCACACAGTGAAGAACTTTCTGTTCCAATTTTTGAAGGCTTGCCACAACTGGAATCTTCTCTTTCCAGTGAAGAGGAGGACGTTTCGATTGACAGTGATAACACCCTAGCACAGTGGTTCGTAACCTTTCCTCCACCACGCCCCTATTAAGCAATTTTTCTTTGTTTCACGCCCCACTGACTTTTAATAAGTTGTAAAAACAAGTGTATTTCTTGGTAAATGTATTTATTTTTTTTTAATTTAAGGTTTTGTAACAGACACGAAGTCCAAAGAGTCCAAACACACACTCTGCACAATGTAGATTGATAAAAACAGACAGAGCAGAACGATTAATAGCGAGTTTGGAGGTAGAACAACAGGGTTACAGACACTTTCTTAACACTATTGTTAGTTAACCGGTAAAACTTGGTACAACACTACATCTAGAATAGGAAAATGAGTTCAACCCTGGTGAAGGTTCAAGTCAAGTACGAAAGTATTGTGGTATGCACACGCCCTCAAACAAACACTGTAACGTCCAAGCACTCAGTCGCAAAGTAAAATGCGCTTGTAGTGTTCAAAGAACAAGGACGAATGTAAACAATCTGACTGCATCAAAGCGCGAAACCATATGTTGTTAGACTTTCTGCATCGTTCAAGAAAGATCACAATAAGGCCTCAAAGGTAGGAATATTGCATTGAACCTGATGACTACTAACACTCGCTCGCCACGGCAGATTGTATAGAGGCCTGCACCCAAATTTATAGGCCACTGATTATTTGACAATTTTTGGCCAGTACTTGGTGCAACATTATTTTGCAGCATTAGATGGAAACCACTTTCTTTTAAACGCTATTACCGCGTTTCTGCATAATATTCCAGAATCTCAAACCAAAACAATTTATACGTGAAAAAAATAGTCAGGTTTATCGCATTAACCGGATATTCAAATAGAAATGTTTTTTTTTATTTGTAGACTTAAACACTTACTCCGCGCCGCTTTAATGTGAGTGAAAGACGCGGTTCCGAGATTAAGCAGCTGAGTGTCGCCATCGAGATGGCCAGAAAGCAAAATTACTATCTTTCTTTGGCCGAGAAGTCGACATTGTATGGTGGCCTGTAGCTGCCAATCCGCAATTAAAACCTTAGTCTCACATTCAACAAGAGTGTGGCTCAAGTGCAGTTGAATCATCATAAATATACGTTGCCTCATCCCGGAAGAACACGGCGGGAATACTGTAGAAAATGAGGGTCACGCAGGTGTACGGCCACATTGCGGCAAACTCGTCGAATCGCAAAAAGCCAGAGCGGTTCCCACGCTGCATGGAGCTGTGCAACGTGCGTGGGCGTCGGAAAACTTTTCCAGAGGGGTCACTAGGTGATTTTTCCAATTTTCTAGGGGGGGCCAAAAAGTGGTGGAATTTGTTTTTCCCCACTCGAAACCAAGAAAACAACCTTTTTGCTAAAAATTTCAAAATCCAGGGAAGCCCTTGCTCCCCTTCCGACGCCCATGCAACGTGTATGCGTTCATGTTTCTGGAAATAGGCGAACCGCTCTGCGATGCAGCGGGCTACCTTGAAATTGTATGTGCACCATGCTGTCCTCAAATGCGAAAACGTCACAGATGTTATTTTTAAAGGGGCTTCGCATGCCAACTAAACAGTCCCCAAGTTGTGCCTGAATGTCTGCATGCAGGCTCGAATTCGGTCTGCAAAATTTCACGAAACTTAATCCCGACTGCCATCTCTGCCGAAAAGAAACCAAATAACATGTAGTGGTGAAAAATTAGCACTGGCGTAAAGTTTGGACGGGACACATTCCTGTTCCTAAACTTTCCATGTTGCAGAGCATGTAAAGGCTCGCGCCCCCCTGGAAATCTCTTGACGCCCCCTTGGTTAAGAACCATTGCTCTAAGAAATACCGAGATGATTCTACGGAACATGTCACTGTATGTTCTCACGTGGAGGCAGCTAGTTCTTTTAGTGCTGAAAGTGCGTGTAGTAGTAGCACTGACATCAGAAGCTCCAGACAGTTTAAAAAAATTTCAGGTGTCTAACCAGCCACTAGAGACAAATTAGTGAAATAAGATTATGGTGCAGAAAACTGTCTCGTGTGAACGCCAGCGAAAGGTCAACTGATGTACTGAGCAGCATCAAATCATGTCGCTTTGACGCTTTCCCAAACATTTTTACGTTGCTCCATACATAATTAACTCTTCCGGTGACAACGTGTACCAGTGAACGATCTTTTTCTACCTTACGCAGGCTGAAAATGTACTTACGAAGTACAACCAGTGATACCATATTGAACGGGCTTGATTTGTTAAAGCATTTTTCGGAATTAAGCTCTTTCCCCGGATCATGTAGATCAGTGGCGACTCCGGCACTCGGACTCCTCGAACTCAGCCCGAGTCTTGGATTGCGATTTACATTGTAGAACGTGAGCTTCCTTACTTTGCATGTTTGTGTCACTACTCACTTCACTGATTAAGGTTGTTAACTTGGGCTGTTTTCATTGGGCTTTGTCAAAGTTCGTATATTTTCTTTTCATGTATGGCCTTTCGCGTTCATCTTGCAGGTGACTTGAATCACAAAATATCATTCGTAGCAGGCAGTAAAAGCACTACGTTTTATGTATGTCATCGAGTAATCAGCCGACTGCGCTCTGCTTTCATCTCTTTTGTGGTAGGCTTTCTATCGAATACATTCTCTCGCAATTTGCTCGGGCTCATCCGTTAGAACCGGACTGCACTCTGCGAGTATTTTTTCAAATATAATTCACATGAGATTGAATGTGTTTTTGAAGCAATGGATTTACATAGGGCATGGAATTTAAATTCCAATCCAACGGACAGACTCCATTCGAGAATATTTTCAAACAAACGATAATTGTCCAGTAATTCGGGCTAATATAAATGACCCTGTACACAAAGGCTCACTCGGGCTCATCCGTTAGAGCCCGAGCTGCCCTCTGCAATTAGGTATTTTTTCAAATGTAATTCATATTGGATTGAAAAATTTTTTGAAGTAATGGATTTGCATATAGCATTGAATGTGAATTCCAATCCAATGGACAGTTCCCATTTGAGATTAATTGCAAACGAACAAAAAATTGTCCAGTAATTCGGGCTAATATCAATGAGCCTAGTACGCAGAGGACGAACTGGCGTTGTCATTGCTCTGTGACGTGCGTTACGTAACAATGGACAAGTTCTCATAAGAACTTCTCATTCATTGTTGCGTACTAACGTCACATAGCAACGACAGTGTCCACTAGAATAATGGATATGTCAGTGACATTTCGAAATTTCAGTGATGCAAACCGCGGCTGCATTCAGTCAGTATCAAGCAGTGGTGCCACTACCTGTGTTTTTCCACTACATCTAGTGCTTTTGCATTTCATCTAGTGTTCTAGTGTTTTTTTTATAGCTATCTAGTGTTATTTATGAGTGAGCTGAATGTAATTAATTACACAATTTTGCGTAATTGTAACTGTAATTGAGACTTTTTGATTTTGTACAATTATAATTTGCTAAAATTCTACTTAATTACATCTTACATTGCACAAGAGCATATAATCTGTTTTGAGTTAAACCTCTACGAAGTCACTGTGCTCATCTGTTAAAAGTTTCAGTGACTTGTACAAACAAACACAAGGGTTGCTGCTATCTCCCGTTTTCTTTGTCTCTGGTTTACAATCAGTTGCGCAATGTCTTTGTTTGCATTGCAACGCATTTTCTGGCCATTTTCATTGTGTGCAAGTTTGCTTGTTGCTTTTGCAGCTAACTTGTATTGAATTAGTTTAGAAAACTAACCAACAGTATTTAGTGATAAAACTTAGTATTATTCATCCTCATTATTGTACAGCCTAGTTAGCATTGGCAATAACTTATAAGTACTACTTAGTATTGTTAAGCTGGTCTGAGACAAATAAATAGATGTATAACGTTCATCAAACACCTAATCTACACAGGGATGTAGTGCTGATAAAAAAGGTCTAAGAACGCATCAAAAAATATAGGCATTAAAATAACTTCCAACTCATTTTAAAGCAAAACGTGAAAAAGGTATGGGAACTCCGTTCCCACGCGTTCCCGCCCCACTATACCCCTGAATCCAGATCAGAGGCGACTCCAGGTCAACAGTGTCACTCGGGCTCATCACAGACTTGATACCAATGTTGTCACTCTGTTGTTGCGGAAAAGTACTAGATTTCATGATAAAAAGCCCTAGATTCACAAAAAAACACTATATTACAAATAGTGACAGATTTGTCAGATTACAAGAAAATTGGTGTTGTACTTAACAGTCTAAGTGCTAAATCGAATAGGCGTTTACATATGAGTTTGTAACTGCTTGACAACACTTGCGTATTGTATTGCTGTTTGCTTTATATTGTTTCTTATCATACTTTCGTTTTTGTTCTAAAGTCAAATTTTGGCATTATAACGAGTAAGACGTAATGGGCCCCTGAAAAAATTTTCTGCGTATACGCCACTGTTCTCATAACTTCAACGGGCTCTAGAGCATATTTTGAACATTCTAAGATTATGGAAATGAGAACACAGCAGGAAAACCTGTGTTATTACAGTGTGCGACCCTATAAATATACAGTTCAGAATTTCTTTTGCTTAAAAAATAATGTCAGAATGTAAGAAGAATCACATCGTGCAGATGAAAAGTCACCTATTGAAGAATTTTTGAAAACGTTTAACTGCTACTTTGTAGAAGAAAAGAGCCAATACTGACTCTACAAAAATTCCCTGGAAGTAATCACTCAAGATGCTACCAGTAGTAACTTTAAAAACCTCTTGAAAAGGTCACGTCTATACTCATTAAAATGGAGCAATTCTTCTCTTTTGCCAGATAAGTGCACAACGTTGCAAAATTGCAGGATAACGCAAAGCTGAAAAACGAATATTGCAAAAACAACCTTGTAAAACAGCGTGGAAAAATTACATCAAATCACTGATTTGTATTCCAACAGTTTTTATATGAATGATATCTAAAAATTACAAACCTAGCTGTGGAAGCTTCCCCGCCGTATCTCGCTGAAAACAAATCAAAAAGTCCGTAAGTGATGTCATCGCGGACGCGACTTATGCCTTCAGCTCCTTCAGAGTTTTTGATGAAGTATCTTGTGGTAACGTTGACCAGGTTTTGCAAAAGCACGTCTCTCAGCGGTCTCGTGCCTGGTGCTTGATTTCCGCAGGTCTTCTGCAATGCAAGATGATAATTTGTCAGATGTGACAAATACTCAACTTCAAGAGGCACATAAAGATGGAAAATCATTTTTTTAACTTGTTGGAACTTCCAAATCTGAAAATAAATCCGTGAGACAAATATATGTCGCAAATCGCGTAATTTGTCCAGGAAAAGAAGAGATGGTGGAACGTTTGAAAAAAATTGAATGAATCGGATATTGCATTCCTCGCAAAATTCTTACCACACCGTGTAAATGTTTACACAAAAGTTCGACCTGGTTTTCAGGAACATTTTATCAGCAACTGGTGTGGCAACGTGACAGACAGTGAGGTTGTAGCGAAAAGCAAATCGACGTGACATTCCTTCTTCGCTAGCACAATAGCCATTCTTGGGTGNAACTAAGCTAAAGTCAACCCGACCTGGTTTGTATGACTAGGATTAAAGTCATCCAGNTTTGTGCAGTACGGCATCGATGATTCGATACGATGACTATGGATTTGGTTGCCATGGGTGACCTAGTGCGTTTCTGTCTGAACTTAGTGGGTGGCGCATCAATCTCTTGAAAGATGCATGAATGACAGATCAAATCGTAATAGACAAAGCATATTTAAACTCCCTAGTACTCCCCACGGAGTGTCACGAGTGGTCCACGCCTACGAGCGTCCATCTCCGCTCTGATCTACGCCTGAGTGACGGCTTCCCCTCTCACAGCCCACAGTGAATCGAAGGTGTAACAACTAATAATACAACGGTACGTCTTCTGAGCCGGAAAAGTACAGTAGCTTTGTTAGCGTTTTCATGATGCGAAACTCGTTTTAGTCGTGATTTGTTTCAATTTAAATTTTCTTCAAACTACTACAAAATTTATGAATCGCGAATCGTTGATAGTCATATTTATCAAGGAGGACAGATAAGGAAAAATATATGTGAAACTTATGAAATACATAAGCTATGCGTTTGGTCAAATATTCAACCGTAACGCTTTTAGTCGGTGCGCTTTTGGAAATTAAATATTCTGTTCACCTAGCCAAGCATGATTTCCACAATTCTGTGCCATTAAACGCTTTTGCGTCGCAGGAAGCGACAAACGCAATGATCGCGGGCTGCAAGAATTTAGAAAAAATTTATTGAGCGTGCTTTGACAGCGTCCATGTCGTCATTTTCGGACGTGCGCAAATGATTAGATTTTCACAAACTCGTAATAATGGGAGGAGAGGGGTCTCACAAGTGGATTGGCCCTACTCTTCGCATCAGCTAAATCCGGCCCTGCCTGAAGATGGTGTTGATTTTTTGTGCACTGAAAATCTCGTGTTATATCGGTCTTTCGCGCCCCCAAGCGTTTGGGCTCCAAATTCAGTTTTCTTAAATATCGCCAAAGCATTATCTGCTTCTGCCACATGCACAAGGCATACGATCAATTGATGCAAAAATGGATCATGCTAAACAGGGGCGAGTCCAGGTCAACAGCGTCATTCGGGTTCATTATGCACTTTATATTGACTGAATGCAAAACTTCGACTTTTGCTTCACTGAAATTTCCCTCATTCTGGCTGGCAATATCTTTGCTCTGTGTCGTTGGTAACGTAGCAGTGAATGAGAAGTTCTTATGAGAACGCCTCCATTGTCATGTAAAGCACGCTACAGAGCAGTGGCAATACCAGGTGGTCCTCTGGGTAATAAGCTTTTTCATATTAGCCCCAGTTATTGGACAAATTATCGTTCGTTTGAAATAATTCTCCTATGAGGACTGTCCATTGGATTGGAATTTAAATTCAATGCTGTATGCAAATCCATTGCTTCATGAAAACATTCCATCTGATATGAAATATATTTGAAAAAAATACTTAACCGCAGGGGACAGCTCGGGCTCTAACGAATGAGCCCGAGTAAAGCGCGAGCGAAGGTATTCAAGAAAACGCCCGCTACGAATTAGGTTTTTTGATTCAGGTCTCTTGCACAATGAAAACGAAAGGCCAGACATGAAACGAAAATGTATGAACACTGACAAGGCCCTGTGAAAAATCCCAAGTTAACAACCTTAATTATTGAAGTGGGCGGTGGTACAAATATACAAAGCAAGCAAGCTCACATTCCACGATGTCAGGCGTAATCGACGACTCGGGCTCAGCCAGAGGTCGACGACTCGGAGCCCGAGTGCCAGAGCCGCCATTGATCAGGGGTGGATCCAGAGGGGTCGGTTGGAGCGATCGCCCCCCTAAAATCTAAGAAAGTAACTATATGCACCATGATTTTTTACTATTCGGAAAACAGCATTCGCGATATAAGGCCATTTTGTCGTCCACAGTTTTGTTACAGAAGTATTGTGAAAGATACTTCATCCCTATTACAGTTGCGATCCTTTTATGAGACTTGATTACCAAATATTATTGAAATGGCCCACCTAAGCTTACAGGCTGGATCCACCCCTGCCACTGATGCTAAACTCAGTTTGACTCGAATATAAGCAGAAGGGTCGTTTGTGGATTTTTCATCAAACCAGCAACCATGGGCGTCCGCAGGGGAGCAGAACGGGCATTTGCCCCCACCTAGAAATTGAGACTAAAAACCGAAAAATTCTGAAAAGCCTGAAATCAGCAGCTTATTCCGATTGATTGATTTGATTCTTGCAATAACCGTATATCTGCCGGTATGCCACACTGCGTAGGAGTCAGGTTCACTGCTTTGTTGTCATGCAGTGATGAGCTTGCAGTTCACTCATGTACGCTCCTTTGCTTGTAGAGGCAGGTTGAGAAACTTAGAAGCGTATTGTTCTACTAATGGTGTTTATTGCGCAACAATAGCATAGCAGCAAATGTTCAAAGGTTCCCTTAAAATTACGGTAGTAGTCGGCAGTGCCGTAACGAGGTTAAAAGGCGTCCGGGGCAAGAAACAAGTTTAGCGGCCCCATGTTCGAACCTAAGGTCATCCGGAAGCAAATGTGTTGTTGAAGAACGTACTTGCGACATTGTTGAGATTTTTCGGCGCACCAAAAGAGATTCGGCGAGCGAAGAATGGCGCCCCCTCGACACCCCTCGTTACGATACTGGTAGCAGGGTTGCCAACTTGGATTTTTTGAAGCCAGGTTTTGAAATTCCGGTTTGCTTTTGACGTGCTTGTTTTTTTAAAATCCAAAACAGCTAGACAAAATCTGGATTTTTCTGCCTTTTTTGTCGGAGAAGCTTGACCCTGAAAAAGGATTGTTAGAGCTGCGTGTTCAACATTGCAAATCTCTTCTAACGAAGGTCTATAACCATGCAGGGTGCGAACTTCCCCTCTTCCGCAGGGGCAGATCCAGCCAATAAGGAGGGGTGATTTCAGTATTTGGTAGTCATGTCCCATAACGGCTTCCCTACTGTAAGAGGGATGAAATATACTTCACAACACTGCCCGGGAAAAAACAATGGAAGACAAAATGGCCTTGTAAGCGAATACAGTTTTCCCAATTGTAAAAAATCATGGTGAATAAAGTTACTTGCTCTTCCGTTGTAGACAGGGCTGTAGTGAGGTGGGAACGCGTGGGAACGGCGATCCCACACCTTTTGTGGTGTGGGAACGTTTTTGCACTAGTAACGTTACGTGAAGATTCAGATTTTCATTTCAATTTCTACGTGTTGCGCCTGGAGCAGCATAAATGAATAAACGACAAGTTATCGCGTGTATGGCATTGTAGCATAGTTTTGTACTTACTCTTTGTGACATCAACAATGTTATTTGAGTACTCCACGCTTCGTCTGATTGTTTGCATTTATTATAACTCTGCTATCTTCATTTCGGAGAAGTTATTAGTCTTGGATTTTCAGGCCGTTGCGGGGTAGGTTGCAGCTTGCCTGAGTGGATTGAGAGAACTGAAGGGGCATTGGCGTGTGAAGGCATGTGAGCGATATTTGGTGTTAGAGTTTGGTTTTAACCTAAATCAGGGGTGAAGTGGGGTGGGAACGAGTGGGAACGGCGTTCCCACACCTCTTTTTTACATCCCTGCCTATAGATATTGGTTCCAAATTCCTGTTTAAAACTTACTAATGTTTATCGATACGAAATACGCATGAGGTAGAAGAGCAATATAGAAAACTGTTTTTGTTGATTCGGTAAACGAAGTATTTTCAGACAGTATATATCAAGCTAAACATACGGGAACAGAATTACAGGTCGGTGTGAGAAAATACAAAAATGCTGCAGGAGAAAGCAAGTTTGATAAGGTTGCAATGTAAGCAGTGTCTTGCTTAGGATTGCCATTTTCAAATGTAGATGGAACAAATTTTCTAAAGTGTAACTTTAATAAAAATAACGTTAAGGAATCGAATAAAGCTTAGGATGTTAGATGCATTGTTATGTACCAAAACGAATCTCAGTTTTGAAAAAAATATTACAAGATTTTAGTGTTAGTCTAAAAGTGCTCGATTTATTTAATAAGAAACAAACGTATGGCGATGTAATCACGGAAGAAGAAAATGCTTTTGAAGATTTGGAATTGTATTGCATCGACGACTCTGACAAGTTGAAAGCAATATTCATCTTTTTATTGCTATGTGGCTCTTTTATGACTAGGTCTGTCTTTTCTTGGTGGAGACATGTTGGCAACCCTGGAAGTAGGCGAGGTAATGCAGCGAGACAGATACTGCTGAGAGCGGTAAGCTACGTAGTTTCATACTGTGTAAAAAGAAGCATGAGTGAAGAGAAGGCATTGCTGGCAACGAAGAGCATTTTTGTGACACGGGGCATTTTCTTTGGGGTGTAGAAAGGGCAGGGCGGCAATCAGAGGCGGTAACCGGAAAACTAACTAATGTCCCACAATTTTAAAAACAATGTTTAGTTGTTAGGTACATCATGATGTTACTATCATTTTGCCACCCCCCAAATAATATCAGCTGGTTGCGACCCTGAGAAAGGAAAGGGGTTTTATGAATGTCCATTGGCATTACATCATCAGCAACTTAAAAAAGATAAGCAAATGTCGACGTTGACCCCCTGAAAAAATTTCTGCGGACGCCCATGCCAGCGATGGTCATGACTTCTAGAACTGTCGAATAAAGATGACTCCCACAAAATCCATTTTAACAAAATCAACCTCCACAGTTTATCAAAACAAGTCTTATGATCATGGACGCCCACAGGCTGGGTAAACTGGGAATGCGCCTCCTCCGCCTAGAAAGAATGTTGGGCACTCTTGTTTACAACCAAACGATTTGAAACAGGCCGCACAAAATAATACTGCCCATTTTAATTTGTGCTACTGCGGTTTTCTTCAATCTTCTTTCGAAAAGTTCAATCTTTGGCACATTTTGCAAAATGTTTTGGGAATGTTTAATATTGATTGTGGGTAGCTTTTCCTTTAAATGGCTAATTTCTTTGTAGTATTTTCATTGTGTTTACGTTTAAGTGTGTTGATCTTTTGTGTGTCCAGTATTTCCAGTTTAGACGCTTATTTCTGGATTATCTTCATTTTGTCCATGTTTCCCACGAGTTCGTTTAGCGTCTGAGAATTTATGTTTTATCTATTTGTTTTTATCAAATTACTGCTTTTTATCACAACGCTAGCGCACCAAAATTAGTTAAAACACACATTGCAAAGATCACGTCTCGCTTGATAAGACAGGAGGCATACGTACGAGCAACTAGGCCAATGCTCTGAGCAATAATGAGATGTATAGGGCACCAACAGAGGCTTTGTTGTGCGAAGCCGAATTGTATGAAATTGATGTATATGAGATTGGTTGTGAGATGTGAATATACGTAAAGCTGAGATTTGTCAGCGCGACTTATGTGGCCACCAAAAGAGTGACACTGCCGCTAAACTCGTGCAGATTCACTATTTGTGGCTAGCTTTTTACAGATGCAAACAGCTTAGTATAGATGACAACGCTACAACATGACACAGGTTTTGACACTTTTAAAGTCGTTAGAAATCCAGAAAAAATTCCAACAATGATAAAATTATATTTACAACCTCGGTAGACTTTACCTGAGCAAGCGCATTGCGCCCAACCAAAACGCAAAGCAACAAGGATAAAAAAGCAAGGCGGTGCTTCATCTTTTGTCCTGCAAGCTGTTGCCAATGATCAGACGAACAACAGTACGTTCATGTAGTATTTTAGCAAAAACAAAATTTTCGGCAAAGCTGGAAAACATCAACAAATGCTGAAACGGTTTTTGGGTCCAAAGTTAATGTAGATGATTTGACACATCTTGGAAAAGTTCATCCTTAGAAATCCTTTTCGTGCCAAACGACTGGTGTTTCGACATGAAATCTTTGTGCTAAAAACGCTCGCTCTGGCCAAACTGTCTGGTTTATCAGCATTTTCTACTTCGCCATAACCATTCGCTGATCACATAACGGAAGCCAAGCTGCAAAGAAAGGCTTACGTCACAGTTAGAAAGAACCCTGTGCGCGATATCCTAACATTTCTTTCATTTTCCTCAGGCGAATAGGAGGTAAGCAAAACACAGAAAACTTTCTTTTTTCGTTACCAGGATTTTTATAACCGAAATGGCTTTAATTCAATTCTGGCAAAGATTGCGCTGCTTTAAAGGCTTGCGCACTTTTTCCTTTCGTTTACCGGCTGCTTTTCGGGGCGAGTCTTCGTGAAACATGCAGGCGCATATCTTACGCGGATGGAAAACGATGCGTGACACCCCTACGCATTTCTTGCTGTTCGTTCGAAATCGCCAGCACTAAGAACACATTGTTCATTTGAATACCGCGCATATTTTCTTCATTCAGGTGAGTGCGCATGCCAAGGGAAACATTCATGTTTTTGTGCGAAAACACAAGCTGGGGCGCACACAGTAATTTTTCAAGGGGGAGGCTGAAATTTTGAGAAAAATATTTTACTTTCACCAAAGTACAGGCTACCTTATTTACTATAACATTCATGTCGTATATGCTATTTCAATTTCAACACATCAACACTTTTCTTGACCAGGTCCAGCCGATACGTTGGTTTTTCTTTGCCCGTTTTCCCCCGTTAC
>JGI24021J15306_10008902_pt1 | contig 12385 bp, 9 predicted proteins | sample Ectturendosymbi1_FD_15306 | JGI IMG/M metagenome (IMG submission 15306)
CTTTTGTGGTTATCGCCACTGCAGAAGTCATGACCAGTAGCTAGTTCATTCATTCATTTTCATTCATTTTTTCCGCTGGGGAGGGTCGCGGGGGGCAGCAGCCCTACAGGAGGATTGAAATACCTCGCGGTTTTCCAGTGGTTAGTTTCGCAAAAAAATATTTATTTTGGAATAATATTGCGAAAAAGGGTACTGTTTTTTGCAACTTATAGATTGCCCTCTGACATGACTTTTGGTTTGACTTGACACTGACCCACTTTATTTAATGGCATTTATAAAAAACTTTTTCCACTAGATTTGCGTTTTTCCTCTTGAAACGCCTTCTTCATCACACACAACGCGCTTCACTCAAATAACCTTCGTGCCAGAATTCACAATAATACACGCTTTGCAGAAGCGGTCGACAACCAAAGTGGTTTGGAGAAGAAACTTGTGATCGTGCCATAGTATAGTGAAGTCGAAAGATTTACTGAGGAGGAAAAAATGTTATCTCAATCTACCAGGTGTTCGATCTGTTCCCAGTCGCGTTGATCACCGCTTGGCAAACAGAAAAACATTAAATCTGAAAAAATTATCGTTGCCAACTTCTTTAGAAAAATTTTCCTTCAATGAAAAAAATGTAAAACAATTTATAATGAGGGGATTGTGCTGGGACGTTATGAGGGGGCAGCATAAGTGGTTATAAAGTTCAAAATTTCGTTGAAAAGCTTTCCCGAAAATTGGAATATGTGCACATATAATATTTGATATTATTTTTAAATACAGGAGCAAAACTCGCAATCCTGGTAGTGACCCCATAGATTAGCACAGTGCATAGATTACTCACCTGCAAAAAACTTCGAGAATATTGCTAAATAGCCTCCCAGAATGTTCCTCGGGAACTTTTTGAAGAAGCAAGGGCCTGCATCAGCTGCATAGCAAAGGGGAGCCCCAGGGATTCCGGGTCCCGGACAGAATCTTCGAGGGGTGGCAATTAAAAATTAATTTTCAAGAAAGTTTCAACTCTTTTAAGTTTTTGTGCTTGAAATCGCAAGACACGTAGCCTCAAAAACTTGGAAATCTGGCTGTGGAGAGAGCAAGTTGATAAAATATCTACTCAAATGTCTAGGTCAAATGCAGGGTGCTAAATTATCCCCGAGTTTGTTTTGAAATCAGGTTTGTTATTTAACATATTCACTTGGGGATAATTTTCCCAGTTCCTGCGCGTTTCTCCCCAGCCAAAGACATTTTCCATCACCCAGTTGCAAGACCTTTTTGAACAAAGGACAGAGATGACATTCGACCGCAAGCTAACGAATAACACTGGTACGGTAATTCGAGGTTAAAATAGCGCCCCCACTCAAAATCTAATAAAAAGGCCCTGCTTGAAATTACGGAAAATAGTGAAAGCTTTCTTGATCCTTTTAATTTTATTGTTCGATCTCTAGCTACGCCCCAATGCCACATAATTAAATCATCTGACACTCACCGGCATTGGCGACAAACACTTCTTAACACGTCTCATGCTTCCTATTAATGTTGAGTAGGAGATTTTCAAGAAACAAATGCCACAAGATATAGCCTAGTTATTAGGTGGGCTTATCAACATCAAATTTTGGTGGGTGAAGTGAAATTTTTTGCAAGTATAAAATTGCTCAGTGTCAACAGAACTGATGTTTTTCTGTATGACGTATCGGTATCGGAAAATGACATTCTTGAAGCGAGATAGTGCAGTTGGTGTATTTTCGTGGGTAAGTCAGAACACAAGTTGTAAGCTTGTACTGCAAGTATAATGAATCAGTCGCAGCCGATATGTCAGCTATGTGAGTTTCGTAGAAGGTTTGACTCTCGTATTCAACGGTCCCCTTAACATTTACAGTCATTGAAAACGTCATTTCAAAAAATCAGTTTAGGTAAGATATTGCTCGCATATTGATAAATTAACGGCGATGAACTTCAGTCTGAAAATCTAACGCAAGGGCAAACGATATGTTTAGTGTTCAGTGCAATTACCGTTGAACGCAAGGCGTTGTAACCACGGCTGTGCAACTATAAGCTGGATGTTTTGTTTTTCGAAATAGACGGATGATACTAACGAACGAAGGCCAGAAATAAAAACTATTCACCTGAAATGATATGAAGCCCGGCCCAGCAATTAGACTACGTGTGCAGGTCAAGATGGAAGCTTGCGAGCTGACACCCCTCAACCAGAGACGGTTTTAAACCTATTTGACAAGTGTTTTTGTAAATGGGTCCCGCACCTTAAGACGGCTTTGTGTCAGTGGCGACAGAGTTAATGTTTCAGGCATTTTATATATTCTAAAAGAAATAACCCACTACTGATGCGTAAAGCGAACAATTAAAAAAATTTTACGTTAATGAGATTAGATTTATTTAATTTATTATCATAGCCAACTATATCAGTATATATATTGTATTTTATTTGAAAACAGGGATACTACACGAAAAATAAAAATAAATAAATATTTCTATCCGTAGAGATAGGTACTCTCCATCATTTCTCTAATTTTTCCCAGCAATAACACATTTTTTTGTTTGATCCCATAAAACAGTGGTTTCCCAATTATGTATTGGGACCCGAGTAAAATGGATTTTTCTGCCATTGACTTGAAACCAGCGCGGCTTTCACTACGAAAGCAGCCCCGTGGCCCACGGTGCAAGCAAGCTGAAATGTGCGCCGCAGATCACTCGTGACACTCCGAAAGGAATACAGAAACTGAGTATAAACAAAACTGAGCTGAACTGCTTAATTTAGTGTTGGTAACCTTATCTAATTGATGACTGATTTGGACGGTAGGTCTGTGCATGCTGCTGCCCAATTGAAGCAGTTCGTCATTAATAGTGAACGAACGTTGGTAGCCAACAAATTAATTACCTAACAAGGTTTTGTAGTCGTGCAAATCTAAAAAAGTCAGTGAAAAACAAATGTCTTCGTTTGATTTCTCACTGTCTGAAAAAGTAGTAAACGTGTTTTTCTCACTCCTGGCTTGGCCTTCTTGCACACAGTCGATAATGTCGTTTCATCAATCCTTGAAATTATTTTAACCCCTCACGAAGGCTCACCAAACGCTTATTCATCATTTCTCTGTGACATCAATTGACCTTAGTTTGGGAGAACAGGAATTAGTACAGAACAATGAAAGATGAAGACCTCCAAACCTTGCAGTTACACCAAAGTATCGCTGGCATAAACCACTGGAGTAATCTGATGATGAGCAGATTCAGTGAAAGAGGAAGGAGGTGTTATTGGGGGTTGGTTGACTAGATGACCGCCATGGTCCTTCACCTATTCTCTATGACACAGTACCACTCTTTGTTTACATTGATCAGCTGTTATGGCATTGTATTTTCATTTGCTCTAATCTTCACTGACAGTTGGTTTACTTATTGCCTATTGCTTCTGTTTATTAGCTGAGTCATATGAAACAATAACCCAATCAAACCAAGCAACCAATCAATAAATATTGTCCGCTATCCGCAACATTGTCCCGGGGCTTGCGAAGGCAAAATAAAATTAAGAAAAAATGAAACAAAATAAAAGTAAAAACAACTAAGCCATGCATAGGACCAAACCTCGAGTGTCAATCTTGCTCTGTTTTTTGTTTTTAAAGACAAACAGATGTCAACAGGGCTTTATTTCGATTATGAAGCTTGAAAGATATACCTTGCAATATAAAGGAATGAACAATTTATTTGGAAATCTCCATCACACTGTTGATCGCGATAACCTGTACTCGCAATATCGATATGATAGCTGCACTGGACTCACGATGGATTGCTCTGAATTGCAGTGACTTTGTGTGAACTTATTTTAGATATTTAACAGCCTTTCTCTGACAATGAGCAACTGGTTTACTTACGAATTTCAGCTCAGACATTTCATGTTTCAGGACTGCTCCACCATGCGATTTTACACATCGCAGGTAAGTTAGTGCTTAATTATACTCCACATTTGAGGTTGCCACTCCTAACGACTTTATTAAGTTGTGCTATTTGAATAAGGCTTAGCAAAGCCTTCGTGGGTGATTGAAGTAGCTTATGTATTTTTTTGCATGTATTGTTTTTGTGCAGTGTTTTTCAATTGGGTTTTCCGCGGAACCTCAGGGTCCCACGAGTGGCTGCCAGGGGTTCCGCCGAAACAGACCGAAATATCCTGGGACGAAATTCGCGACCATAGTTCTGTGTGGTTGTAGCAATAAAAGCACTTGAATCATTGCATAGGGTTCCATGAACAACGCAATCATTTGCGGAAGGTTCCGTTGCAGCAAAAAATGCTGAAAAGCATTGTTTTACTGCACTCTTTTGAGAAGGCATGGACTCAGGTTGTTTAATTAGGTTCATTCCCTGAAAGATATTTCAATTTAACTTTGAACTAAGGTTAAATTTGTTGAATTGTTCAAGTAAGAACTCTCCACAATGGGGGTAAGCAACGAATCGATCGGCAAAATTTTTATGGGAAATCGATTTCACGTGAAATTACGCATCCTCAGACCTGGAATTCACAAGCAAATCTTGCGGGTGAAAAGTTGAAAGGCCAAAGAGTACTTACTGTACTTGAATATAGATATGTGCAAGTTTGAATCACCGCAAAGGGATGAAAGCAGAAGCCAGTCGGCTGATTCCTCGAAAGCTTACAGAAAACCTCGAGCTTTCAATTGTCTATTGAATTGTTTATTTTACGTCTGCATTAAAATTTTCAGTACCACAAACGCTCCATTTTGCAATAGCGATCTGCTCTAATGACCTTCAAGCATTCATGCGTGACAACATAATATCGACAAAAACACTCTACGTATAAATAAGACACGACGTTTTGAGCGAAAAGTTTAGAAACCATAACCGGCATTTTTGATAGTAAACCTAAAAACTAAACCAATCTGCAGGTTTTGTAACCAAAATGGTGTGTGAATCATTTCAGCAGAAGCGTTATTGATTGATTTGCCACCAGTTACCTATACAAGAGATCGGCGTCAGCGGTTCAAACTGCTTCAGACAAAATTGTGCTTAGCTTCTTGAAACGTGTGTCAGCCGTCAAGTTCAACCACCTGCTGTTCATGTTGTAAATGGTTTGGAGTAAATGATTAAAAAAACATCAATCACATGCTTTTTGCAGTGGGGAAACAATATCTGGATCTTCACTGCTTACAAATGCTTGTTTTTTCTTTACTGGTTCGGATGGACTGTTGGGGATATCATATCTTTTGAATTTAAATCAACTTACGTGTTTTATCTGACCACCTGGGCAGCCTGGGCAATAATGCTCTATATTGGAGTGTCTTTTGGAGTTTGCATTCACGGAATTGTCACCAGAAACTCATGGAGATGTGATGCCAGGAAAAAGTTCAGCAATATTGTAGCAATCGAAAAATGCGATACATGTCCAAGTTATGCTGTTCCAGGTAAATGTCGTGCGTTGTTTTTTTTCGAAAGGGTTTTAGGTTTTGTTCTTTTTCAAAGATGTTGATGGTAACTGAATATATTTAATTACATATAAACTTGGAACGTCATGTTGAGCGAGTACATTTCATTGCACCTAAAGTAGAAACTTCAACCTCCAAAATACAATCGCAATACCTTAGTATACGTCTGCAACAGTATTGATCTGTAATGAGTTTACGGAGATTGCGTTGTTTTAACATATCCCGATCTTAGTGCGGGCAAGGCACTTCATCCCCTCCTAGTGGACTTTTATGGGCAGCATTTCACCTGAGATGTAGACTGCTTCATTTGTAACTCAAAAAAACGCACAATATTTAGAAAATCATATCCATTGGCAGCCTTACACCAATTCTTGCTTATTGGTAAAAATCACCGCCATCGAATTGCCTAACTTTTGGTTTCAACTTCTACCTCACATACTACATGTGCTTTGTCAAAGTAACGATGGTCGTACGATTTTTGTTTGATCCAGGGGAGACACAAGAGGTATACAACTTATTCGTCACGTGAGGATAAAATGTATTTTTGTTCTGATTCAAATTTGGTATTAGACGAATTCAGCTGGTAGCAAACAAGCAAAACGCATTTCCAAATAAGGCAATAATCGCGCGACTAGATATCACGAGACAAACCTTACCAAAAACGGCATGGGTCCGACTTAACCGCCTCCGTACTGGTGTCGGTCGTTTCCACTCCTGCGTATACAAATGGGGTATGGCCCCTTCTGCGGCTTGTGATTGTGGTGCAGACGAACCGACCGTTGACCATGTTGTCCATCAGGGTTTTTTCAAGTTTGACCTTGCTGACCGCTGAATCATTCCGAGAGACCGCAACTAATTTATCTTAATACCGAGATGATCGCGAAAAATGGTAATGTATTTTGATGGTGGTAGTAAAGAGAGTTTCTTCCGTATTTTGATAGACCGTTGGAAAAATTTGAGAGACCGTTTCGCTCTCTCAAAATACAGTAAAAGTGCAGTGTTTCCCATCACTGTCTATGGAACGACCTCGCCGTATAACGCATACCTGACGGTTCTGGATGACGAGACAGTCGAATGGCAGCTCAACACGTGCCCCGAGATCTAGCGCGGCCTAGCGGTGGAACTACAGGAGCTAGCTGAAACGATGAAGAATGAGAAAAAACAGTTTTTTCAAAAGCTCGACCATATTTTATCTTTACAAAACATTCTGGAAAACACGGTTTCACAAACTGATCTTGGTTGTAAGTTCTCTCGGAAATGATAAAGATTGTTTGGCAATCACGCAAATTTGTTAGAACTAGGGCTTGAAGTTAGCGTGTGGCAAATGATTCAAAACGCAAAGGCGCACAGCAGACGCTAATAATAGAAGTGCAAAATTTATGTTGCATTCGGAATCTTACTACTGATATTTGCGCAGTCAACTCAGTCGTGACAATCTGTCCAATTCATAAAAAACATGAAGAGGCGTGACGACAGCACACACCGTTGTCGGAATCCAACACCCATGGTGAACAGTTATGATTCAACTCCGCCGACACAGATCCCGCACTTCTGCGCAGTAGTAGAGTGACTTGTCGGCAAGTAGCAGACGGCCGTCAACACCGTACTCCCGCAACACTTTCTGGAGCTTTCTCGAGAGACCCGGTCGTATGCTTTCTTGAGGTCGACAAAACATGCGTAGACATCTTTGGCATACTCCGAAAGATATCTGGAAAACTTGTTGGAGAATGAAAATTTGGTCTGCAGTTCTACGGCCAGGACGAAAACCGCACTGAAAATCCTCTAACGTTGGTTCAATTATTCTGCAGCATTTTTTACAAACACTTGGCTTATACTCTTCCAGAGCGACTAATGAGAGTTATTCTGCAGCATTTTTTACAAACACTTGGCTTATACTCTTCCAGAGCGACTAATGAGAGATGCATCGGTGGTGGGGCATTCTTTCCTCTCTACCTTCTTGTGTACGTGGATGATCACAACAATTTTGCCAACCTTTCGGTCCGCTTCCAGACCACCAGTGTGCTTAACACACACGAATCAGCCAAAGAGCTCTTCTGCTAGGCTTTGAGCATTTCAGGTCCGATTTCATCACAATCTGCTGCATTCAGTGTTTTGACATTTAGAAAGACTTAAATCGCTGCATGTGCGATGATATGAAAATGACTGGGTTCGAAAGATCTTAGAAACACCCTCTCAATCTTCCCAGGATGCAACCATCATTGCTGCGTCAGACACCACTTTGGTCGTTGATGCATCTAGCAGCATTTGACTGCGAAGACGCCTGAGGATTTGCCATCACATTTTGATGGCTTGCCAGTAATTGGAATCCAGTTTATGTCTGAAATTCTTCTCACGATGGCAATGTGGACTTTTTTACCATTTCGCCGCACTGCAAATGCAAAGAAGGTTCAAATTTGTTCTGAAGCCAGCAGGCCTTCTAACTAGGCTATACTTTCTTTGCTCGAATAACATCTTTCACCTCTTAGTTCCATCAAGGGATTCCGTCCACATACCAAGCAGTGGATGAAGCTAAAACTGTATTGAATTGCCGCCACTCCACCTCTGCGTCGGCAGAGATGCCCATCTAGGTTATCGTTAGTGCGTTAATTATTTCTATACTTTGATGACGCCAAGCATCTCCTCAAAGCGTTCAAAATCAGATTACTTTAGTATTAAAAAAACGTTTTATTTACCTCAACATTCTGCTCATAAAATAGCAAATAAATTCAGTAAAGACGAAGAATGCATTGAGCAAACATTGGAAACCGAAGTGCACACAAAAGGCACGCGTAAAAAAAACTGTCGATAGTTGCGAAAACGAACAGGAAAGAAAACAAGATGAGTTACCTGCAAGGGTGCCTTATTTGTTCAAATAGCACAGGGTTTGCTATTCCATTTGACTTTTTTCGTGGGAAAGATGCGCTTTGATTGAAAGTTTTAACGAAACTTGCTCCAGTGAGATAGCAACTGTTTGCAAAACCCAGTGAAAGACATTTCGTAAATTGTATAGTCACTGAAAAAAGCCGCTGAATTTCTATAGTTCGTGTATATGTTTAATGGTAATGTATAAACGTTTCAGTGTTTAAAGTGGATGTTGGTAACATTAACACAATACAAACAATATCAGGCAAGCGTTTACTGTACCAGGCAAACATATTTACTATGACATTATGTAATAGTAAATGTTTGCCTGGTACTAAATGCAATGGTAATGCATATTTTCCTGCACTTATTGTTTGTATTGTCTTAAACATACTGCACAAGTATTTAAAATTCGGTAGTTATTTCTTACTGCCAGTATATTTCACGACCTTTACGTACTTTAATGAATACCGATATACTCAGGTTATAATTTATCTTTTCGCAGTTATTAGTACATTCGTACATTGTTAACAACATCCTTTATGTTGCCAACATCCATGTTGTAGTCTGTGCACAAATTAAAAATTAAGACTAATGTGAACTCTTTCAAATTAGACAAAGAAGATTTTCAATAGCTTCATTAGTGCGATCAAAAACAAACCTGTTTATGACATTTGAACGTGAAATCTAACTGTGAAGTTATGATCAGAAACTTTGAAAATACCTGCGATTTTTGAAAGCACGTATCGGTGCAAAACTCACTGAATCTTTTCAACTGGCCTGATTTTAATATCTTTTGCTCCCAATTCCCACCCCAGGTTAGACGTTGTAGTAGGCCAAACGCTTTTTCGAAATTTCATCTCCAGCAAAAAGTGTTTATTACTTGTCTTATAGTGATGCCATTCACTCAAAATATTACACAAAATTAAATTAGGATGCCGTTTGAAGTCTTGTTTAAAAATAAGCAAAAGGGTTTTGATGCTTTCAAATTTTTTGAAAACCAAGGTGAAAGGCAGCTTTTCTCATAGGATAAAAAAACATTTTTTCCACAAAAAAATGACGAGAAAAGTGTATCAATACTTTCAGGATTGGTTATGTTTTTATGACAAGATATTGATATGTGTCTAACGCTTTCTGCAAAACTATTGCTTGTCTTAAAGCCATGCGTGTTTCTCAACACTTGTAAAATACCATCGAAATGTTATTGAGATAGTGCATGAAAGTAAACCTACGAGAACAATGTTTTACGCAATATTTTAAATTCGAGATAAAGTTCATAAGAGTTGTTTCTCTTTACCAACGCGTAAAAAAGTATTTGGAGCTTATACGGATTGCAAAGTTAAAAATAAGTCACACGTATTTCATTTGTCTTATGCTTTTTATTCCAGAACAACGCTTACGCTGGTTTCATATACTCAACTGGCTATTGCACACTGTCGCCTTCGATATTGCTTTGCTTGTAACCATTCTCTACTGGGCACTTTTATCAGGTTCTTCGAGGAAGGAAAACGCGTTTTCTATCAATAACCATGCTTTGAATTGCATCGTGATGGTGTTTGACTTATTTGTGAGTAACATTCCTGAACGGCTTTTGCACGTTGTTCACAGCTTCACTTTCGCTATAGTATATATTACATTTTTGGTGTTACTGCACGCAAGTGGCATCAATTCCAGCGTTTATCCGGTCACAAATTGGTCGACCAATCCCTGGCTTGCTGCTGGAATGTGCATCGGCGCTGCATTTTCAACCTTGGTGCTGCGTTGCCTTGCGTTCTTTTTGTTCAAGCTCAGAGTATACACCGCAAAGAAAACCGGGACGTTTTGGGCAAACTCGAGAACAAGGGAAGAGCATCTGGCTGCTGGCTTGGTTTTGAAAAATGTTGAGGAGACGAAGGGAATTTGTGTTGAAAAGTTTAACTTCGATTCCAAAGAATGCGGTTAACATTACGTGCAATGCAAATGAATTGAAATGAAGCGATTTTTTTCCCTTGCTCGTTTCGCCAAGATCCGTAGAATGTTTTACTTGCTGCTGCTCTAACGAAGTTCTTAAACTGTTTTGCAGTAAAATAGTAAAATCACAATCTGTCAAACAAGTTGAAGATCTTGAGCATGAGACGACGGAATAGTAGAAATTTGCACAGCTTATGCACGTTTACCGACTATCACTTTTGCGAAGTTTTTAAAGGTTAAGCAATTTGTCTGCGCCTAAGAAGGAATAAATAGAAAAAAGTTTGTAACAAAAGTTTAGTGCTGCAAAGATGACCTTTAGTTTCAGCACAAAGTACCAGTTTCGACCAATTTGTAAATACAACTCTGGTGTCTAAAAACTGTTAACGCAATTTAAGTGGCAATCATTTTCCTGTATCCAACAACTTGTGAGATGTTTCTGCGAATGCTTTGTGATTCATATTATGTTTGTTTGTGAAAAATCTACTCAGTGCATTTGCTTTGCGTAAATCTGTAACATGATATTATATTTGAAGTCAACCTTTTTGAAACGATTGCTTTTTTTAATCAACGCCAGAGGTTGTGATTTCGAAATAATGCCATTTTCTAAAGAATATTGTCAAAAGTGCAAGAGGTAGAGACCGCATAATTAGAAAGAGTTTCATTGTTTGGTTCATACGAAGATGTACATAGCAGTGAAGGCCGTAATCCCTTAGACATCGAACCACGTCTCAGCACGAACAAATCTCAGTTGCTATGATATGCGATCATAAATGATCTGCTTAAAAAAATGCTAACGAGACAGGTTTTGTTGGCTGCCCCACTGGAGCAGACCCTTGGTAGGACAAAATACCACAGAAAAAACTACTTCATTTTGTAGAGTGCATCTTAAGTACAAAATAGAGCAAGTACATAATTTGAACCTGTGATACCAAAAGTAGCTTGTCCTATTTAATTATTACGACAGTGGTTTTCCACAGTTGATGAACCCTTTGGTCGATATGACTACAGTATGTTGCATGTTATTTCGCTTAAACCAAAGCCTGTGGTTGTTTGTATTTCTTTCTAATCGCCTCTGTTTGTGCGTATCCTTTTTCAAATTGGTATGTGATTTGTGCAGCCAAAGTTTGCGCATATTTTGCCCGAGCTTGGTTTTCAACGCTGAGCTTCCTCTCAATGAGCTCAATCCTGGTCAAACTCGCTGTCATTGTCAATTAGTTGCACTGCACAACCAATCCACTGACGAATGCCTGGTACCGCAGATACGTTAACGTTTTAAGTATTTATTCCAGCAATTGTGGCCAGATTGAAACAATAAGCAATGCTCAGTTTGTGACAAGCAGTCTCTCATCGCGTGTAGCTTGGTTTGATAAAATACGCGCAGTCCATTGTAAGATATAAACCCATTTTTCTTTCCGTATTGCGAGCGATTGGGTTGGCTGCGCGGCAAAGCAAGTTCAGCAAGGTTGAATCGCGTAATTTGTGAGGCGCACTGACGATCAAGTGTTTATTTACCTTTTAGCCAAGTAGACTTAAAGCTTGAGACCAAATATCAAGGCTCGCAAAATCTAAAAAGAAACGATTTGCAAAGGTTATGCAAAATACTCACTGCTTGCGTTTTTCTGGCATGCCTGCAGGGCAATGCTATAGCGAGGCGAGCCCGGGTTGAGTTAGCAAATTGACTTTGACTCTGGCGCAGCCGGTTTTTGTATCAGATACTGTATTGACTTTAGTAAAACAAAACAGATCTGAAATTTTATGTTGTCTTAACATGATCTTGGTTTAGAAAAGGTTTTGCAAAAATTTTCCTGGGCGTTCGAGAGCGGATCCAACCCTAAAATACGCCTGCTAGCGCAAAAACGCTCCTGTTTTGACACGGCCTGAGAGAAGCTAGGTTGCAATAAATAAGACCATGTCTCTTTTTTGAAAACGCAATATAGTAGTCAGGGAGGCGTGATACAACAAAGCAAATCATGCATTGAAGTAATTTCTGCTATCGTTCGCAGGAGCTGTTGCATTATGTTTTAATGCGCAGAGATTATTGTGTCGGCACTTCAGGCAGTCTCTGCCTCTTGCACCTATTATTGCAGCATCACAAATTTCCATTTTTCTCCCACTGCGCTTCTGTATGACGATGACCGAATGAAACAATTCCT
>JGI24021J15306_10008903_pt1 | contig 12384 bp, 7 predicted proteins | sample Ectturendosymbi1_FD_15306 | JGI IMG/M metagenome (IMG submission 15306)
CTATTGACCCCCCCTGGAAAAAAATTCTTCCGACGCCCATGATGGCCACACGTGAAGTGAAAAGCTATTTCCGAAGTCAACGCGAACAAAGGCGATCTGAACAGTATCACAGTCGGACTTGAATGCGCATTATGCAGTTACAAGAAGTAATGCGAGACACCTCAACGACCGTGTTTTAACGTAAGCGACGTGGCAAGTTCCAGTCAACTCAACACAAGCGCTGACAACAGCAGCTAATGGCCTCGTTGCTTTGATTTTCTAAGTGGCACATTTTAAACTAAGTGCACTGCGCATCTCCACGGGGCGTCTTTTGTACAAGTCAGCTTTCTTGCTCACTGCTTCAGCGCGAATGATGTGACTGTTCGCGTGATCTGACACTGCAATTTATTGGTCATCAACCTTTTTTAGTTATGTACCCCTTGGGTAACACAGTACTTTGTTTATGAAGTACCCCTTCACTGTAATCATGAGCGCAATGATTAGAGGTGTACACTTTTGCGACAAAGTTTCATTAAGAAGACACTTAAAAATACGTGTACCCCTTGGAGCACCTTTGCGTAGGCGAAGGGATACGCGTACCCCATTTGCGAACCATTCCTCTATTACATCACCACGTGCCTCAGCGTTGCAAATGCAAGAAGTGACTGAACAAATCGAAATCGGTCTGTCAGCGGCGGAGTTGTTGACATGATTACCGCGAGTTTTAAAGACCCGGAACCAAACAGACGCACAAGTGAAAAGAAATGCTAATAAAACGATCCATGCTCCAACGCTTCGCAGCAGCCGCAAGCACGCCTCGATTTGTAAACCTGGCTTCAGCTGCAGTTCGCAAACACTGAGGCTAGACACTGACAACGTTCACCAGTTCAACAGAAGGCAAAATAAAAACAGAGTAAGGGTTGTGCGAGAAATGGTGCGAGCCACAAAGCACGTCGCGCATGATCAGGACCACGCCTTCGCATATCGAAGGATCGTGCCGCGGCACTGACCAGAAGATGCCTCAGTGGAAGGCACTCGACCTTTTGTTTTGCACCCGCTTCGAGAGCCTGAGTGGTCAACTGCGTCGATAGGGGGTTGCTGGCGTTGTTTTAATTCTAATGTCTCAAGCTGGCGATACAAAATTCACGCTGTTCACACCGTAAGATGAATGTTTCACACGCGCGTGTTGAAAAAGATGGACCCCAATCGTAATGAAAAAAAAAAGATGGACCTATATTGTGATTGTAAAAAAAAGATGAAAAAGATGGACCCCGATTATAATTGTAATTGTAAAAAAGATGGACCCCAATTGTAATTGTAAGATTGAAAAAGATGGACCCCAATTGTAATTGTAATGCCTGAACATTTTTTTTGGTGAAAAAATAGATTTTACGTCTGAAGTGCAGTAGTGATTTCGCGACCAGGCTCAGCAGCCCTGGGGAACATCCAACTATACCAAACTCAACTCTTAAGAAAATTCTGTTTATCACGACGGCTATTGGCAAACTCCAGATCGGAAAAGTGATGTCTCTCTAATGACGAAACCTTACCGCCTAACATCAACATAAAAAGGTTGTGGGCATTTTCTCTCGTTGCAACCATCACCACTTCGCGAAAAAGCGAGTTTGCATCACGAACAAATGAACATAAATCAACAAAAAACAGTTTTTCCAACGTCAGTCTACAACCGCTTTGCCGCAGGAAATTTTTAAACATAAAATCAACAAACAATGAATTGCTGGCAATGAACTGTACAACTCGAAATTCAACGACACCATGTCACTAGCTTGACGACTGACAGCTATTCATCCGGACACCTCGAGATATCTTAAACAAGACTGTCTCTGCGCTAACCACGGAAAAGTTGAAAATCGAAAATACATCATACTTAAATGGTTCTGCTTGTTGTGCACTCCATACTTGATCCGCTGAAATTTCTCGAACGAAGCACAAACATACGACTCTCCGTCTTTCAAGTCTTCAATGTCTTCTATCAAAGTTCCACCTGATTGTTAATTCCTTCCGTAAGCTCAGATCAACAACAGTACAGCAAAATTGTAAAGCAAGGGCCAAGTCAGCGCTTTACTAATTTTCGATGTGAAAATTTTATATAAACGAGTTGACTCGACAAAAACATACATGTCCAGTAATAACTTTCTTTGCTTGTAAACAATTACGAATCAAAACTTTTTGCAAGGAAACACAAAAATCATATTTGTTGTAATATCAACCGAGGTGCCACGCATGAAAGTCTGCAAAGACCACCACAGACAAAATTAATTTTTCACACACTAAAAATCAAACTTATCTTTGGGTGCGCATAGCCATAAAATTAAAAATCTACTTCAACAGAAACCCAGATCATTGTGTTGGTGTTTGATCACATAAAATTTCAATGGAATCCAGCGTGAAGTAAGAGAGTGGGCTACGGCACATGAAGATAAGCAGTGAGCATGCGATGAACAAGAAGAAAAACAAACCTTTAAATACGCAATCCACCGTGACGGCGCGATAAGAAAACTTGCGAAACAGACAAATTGACTCGTTGCACAATATTTAAGACCAGGATCGTACTTTGCTTTCTCGTGCCCATCAGTCACTAACGTCAGGTTAAAACGTTCACATTTTCTTTACAAATGCAAGCAATGCGCTGACTGCTTCTGGCAGTTATCACAAAACAGTAATTTAACCGTGAACAGAAATATCCCTTTCTAAGCGTCGTCCCACATAAGACAGCAAACGGAAGACTCACTATCTTGCGACCAAGCAGCGCATTTGCTTGGATCGAGAAAATTAGCCGTAGCACCACAATAACCTATATCAAATTTATCCAGGAAAATGAAGAAAGTGCCGAAAATTTTACTTGGAAAGAAGTCTAAAATCAAATTTATAAAAAAATCCAGTCCAATTTGAATTAGAGAGTTCAGGCCATTTATTCAGTTGCCCATTAGTACATTCTCGATAGTGAATGGCTCGTTGCTGTGGAAAGCATCCTTGTGATAAGTATTTGCATATGTTTAGTCGTGAAAGGCTGACTGAAACACATCCCAATTCGATTACTTCATGGGCATACTTCTCGCTAATAAGGACTTAGGCAACGAGACGACTATGCTAATACGGTATTGGAACTGATTTTTCGCAAAGCTAAATTATGCTTTTCGCATGAATTTTTTTGCAAAACAGAATATAACTAAACAGAGCAACAAACAATTCCAAAAAAGAAATAAACCAACAAACGTTTCAAGAAGAAATTAACAAAGCAACAAACGTTTCCAAAAAATGACGACAAAAAGCAAATCAGAAACTCATGTCAACATAAAATGAGCAAAGACAGGGCCAGCAACTCAAAAGCTTACAACAGCCACTGCAACTTCTCACCTACCTGGAGTTGATGTTCTAATCCTGCACGAAATGAGCATTGAAAAACAAAAACAAAATGGAGCGTCATACTCAACATTTATTAATGAAAACCTTTGGGCAAAAACGTTCGGCCCACATTACTTGTCACGCCAGTGGGTGTGGGTTACAGCAACCCAAACACAGAAAACCAGATGTTTTTACACCTATATTTCTCAGCAGTTTAACAAAAGCAGGTGGGCAACCGATGACGCTATTTGCAGGCTGCCTTGAGCCGTTTCACATCCAACGCATTAATTCTCTATGACAGTGCCATGCTATCTCACAATGGCCAACCACACACCCAGGATGCAAAGAATCAAGATGTTGAACAGGGGACAGTCTTACCAACAGGTGTGTAGATTTTTCGGACTCCATATGGCAGAGACATGCTTTTAGAAAGATCGGCGAGAAGCTCTTCATAATGTAGGTAACGATGGGGAGTGATATGCAAGGTTTTCCCTTTGAAGTACCTGGCAGTTCAATGCTAAATTTAGTGATGAGCATAGCAACGGTACAGTGAACACCAGAACTCAGTACAGAATAAACACAACATCTACAAGATTCATGTCAAGGTTTGCTTTTTCCATACTTAACTATGAAATACAGTTTTGCAATATTTGGAGATAGCTTGAGCAGAGCAAGACAAAAGTATTCCACTACGAACAAAAAAAGTCACAGTCCATACGACAAGCTGTGACCAACATAGTACCAACAAATAGAATTGCATGATAAGTGGCAGCAGACCACTTATAAAGACAGGAAGTTCAGAAAGCCAGCCACTTGTCAGCATTCACTGGATATATGATGCCAGCACTAACGCGAGTGTTAAGGCCTGCTGGAGTTATCTCGCTGAATTTTTCCTGACATTGCTTTCTGTTCCAATTTCCTTATGCTTTGAGCAAGATGGAACTATCATCGACAATACATCAAGGCCTCAGTTCAAATCTCCAACCTAATAGCTTAGCAAGCAATGTCCTAACCATAAAGCCATTTATAGAAGAATAGTACACACTGTTAAGCACTCAAAAACCTGAAGATAACAAAGGCAATACCTGTTTTTCATCTACAGATATTACAGTGCAGAAATAAAAACATGATGATCTTCAAAAACCATAGCTACAACTCACATGACACCATGCTCATTTCCTCAAGCAAAGCAGGAATAAAAATATACTCTCATATAGTCAAATATCAGCAAGATGATTTTTCTAACACAATGGAAATAGTTGCAGCATTAGCATACATAATCACGAAACCAACTAGCCGCAAAAAACGCAGCATCTTGATAACTATTTATTCACTTTACAAATCTTGATATGAACATAAGTTACCTATCCCCATTTTTGTAGAACATGACAATTCGTGGTCTTCGCAAGTCACGAAACCTATCAAAACAAAATATAAAGTTTTTGACATCTGAATGACATTTGGTGTGCTTCAAGCAAATCATGGAAGCAGCATTACCCTTGAGAATAACATGATTGAAACAAATGGTTCTTATGATAAATCAATCAACGGCATATTTATTGAAACACCAGTGTATGTTGCTTACCACTTTTATCATGTCAAAAACATGGAAGTATTTGGCACTATGAATTAGAGATCGACCAATATGGCTTTTATGGGGCTGATATTTCCAAAATTTTTAGATCTTGTTTTCTGCTTCATTATCAAAAATATTATGTATTCTATGCCTTACCTTTTTGTCAAAAACTTCAAAAAGCAGGATTAATGAGTTAAAATTTTCAAATTGCGGCAATTTCAATATTTTGCTATGATTTTTAATTAATCTGATTATTGGTGATGCTTTTGTTTCGGCTGCGACGGCCGATGCATGCTCCATGGTTCATCTTGTCTACTTGTTTATGAAAACGCACCTGCTAGCATTGCTGCAAGATAACTGTTTTGCCTTGCTTTGTTGTGCTTTCATGAGCAAGTTGTCTGGATGCGTGAGGAATATAACAGCATTTTGCCAACATCCACCAAGGCTGATAGAATCAGCCATTTTGGCCAATACCGACATATCGGCAAAACCCAAATATTGGCTGATTATATCGGCCAGGCCGATATATCAGTCTATCTCTAATAAGAATCATAAAATTCGAAACACACCAGCAAATTTCAGCTACATGCAAGGAAAACCATTGATTTTACAAATGAACCTGACTTTAAATAACACACCAGAATCTTGCATTGTAAGCATTGCAATCATGAAGTCTTATTTTACAAATTTGGTGTAAAAGAAATTTCATGTGTCACACAAACATTTTGATTATTTAATGCAAATATTCAACAAAACTCAACAACCATCTGCTCTTGATATGCACCAATGATTGACACACACCTGTCATCAGTTAAGTCTTGGAGTTCTTGCGATATAGCACTTTTGTGAATTGGTTTTCGTGCCATACTTTGCACAGCCACATATCCACGCATTTCAAACTTTTAATGCAATTACTTCAGTTTTTTTCCAACTTCTTCTTATGCTCTCTCTAGAACACATATCATGAAGTTAATGAAGAACTGCAATGAACTGCATTAATTTTTAAGCAACCAGAGTTCAATGAAGTTTTCCTAAAGTTCAGCATACGTCAAGCAGTTACAGCATGTTCACCTCAAACAATCTGTTTGCACAATACGAAAGTGTTTACATAAATAATTGTATTGCTTCATTCATTCATTTTCACACCCATTTTCCTCACACTGAGCACTGCAAGGGTGCTTCACACAAACATAAAAAAATGAAGAACTTGCAATCCCAAAAGTGTTTGTATCACTCACTTGAAGATGAAAAGAATTCCTACATGTCAACCAGCAGGGGAGTAAGCCAAGAATAAGCTCATGATCTAAGCACAGAACACATGAAATCTAACAAATGTCAGTATATATCCATTAACAAGCACTGAAATAACAACTGCAAATCAGTATATTATTAGATCCTTGGATTTTCAAATGAAAAACAAGAAGTTAAGGTGAACTTGTTGTTTTTGCAACCAAAAATAACTAAGGATGACAAGCAAGAGGTTTTTGATAAAATCAGGACATATTTACATATAGTGAATGTCAGACTTTCATTTCAGTTCAAGGAACTTTGGCTAGCACGTAACACAATAAGTTAGTGAAAGGTTTAGTAACATACAAGATAATACCTCAGACAACACGCAGACCAATAACTGGAAACAAAAAAGCTTTTGACCAAATTTTTAATCAACACGTCAAGTGCATATTTGCTATTAAGTTTAGTCAGTATTCTTTGCTATTAATATTTAAAACAAAGCCGAAATATATTATAATACTATATATTATAATACTATAGCAAAGCAAAATGCAAAAATACCTACAGGTGTTACACCTTGGATTTTGCATTTTGTAGTTAGGCAAACTTGCTTAATGCCTTCAAATTAACAAAAATGTCTGTTTGAGAAAACCAAGAACTCTGGATGATTCCCTACAATCATATTAATAGAAACATAGCATTATATTTATGTCCACCAGCATACCTTTCAGTAAATCATGAAATGGCCAAATAAAGCTTTCATGCCATCCACTTAATAAAAGAATGTTGAGCTTAAATTCTATAAATATTATGATGCTTATATTTAACAAACATTAAATTCCCACATGTTAACAGGAACAAACCATATTCTAAAACATGAGGTTTTGCTTGTTTTAAAAAAAAGTCAAAACACTTGATTTCATTTCAAATAAAAATATAGCATAGATTCATATTACAATTATTTCTGTATCACCAACACAATGGTGCAGATGAAAACTATGCAACTAATCTAATAAGCTCAGCATGTGGATGGCAATGGATCTCAATCTGCATTGCACAAAATAGACATGGTGAAATTTTAAATTCTCCACAAAGTTTATTCATTGCAAAACACCATACTATAACTTTGCAGTATCTGCAACATATAACTCAGTATCAGACCTGAAAAATGCGAAAGCTGAAAGTTACATCGACACCAATCAATTCATTATTATCCATATCATATCAGAGATATTTTTAACCATTCACAAGTATTTTACATGATGCATGTATTGAAGCTATTGCCTGCGCTTGCAAAAGAAAAAAAAAGTTTGAAACACTGATTGTTATTCAGAAAAATAACACTTGTAACTAACTCTTGTCATTGCCAACTTTTCTGGATTTTACTAACAGTCTACTGAGACTTCCAAATTCTTCTAGCTAAAATTACCAAAGGTTTAGACAACAAACTATTAGAGATATTGGAAAAACAAAACTTTTCTTAATCAATCATGATGTTCATAGTTTACTAGCCAAATATTTGAACTACGCTGTTTACATCACAGCAGGAATAACCAACATGGTGCCCGTGGGCGCCAGGTCACCTGCATGGACCACGTGGGTTGCCCACAGTCCTGTGCTGACAATAGCATAAACATGATCAGTGTTTTCACATTGATGAATATCTTTAATTTTTATCAATGATGACATAATTGAAAACAACTTGAACAAATTTTTATTCCAGAAGTGTGTGTATGAAACTAGTGCCTATCGCATGAATCTGTATCATGAAGTAGCTCTCAGTTTAAAAAAGACTGGTGACCCCTACATCACAGGTTTTGATCAGATTTTAACAATATGACTCAGACCTCCAAATAACTTCAAACAAAATGACTGAAAGGTCATTTTGCAGAATGGTGTTGAAATATAACGTTTGTTGAACATCAGAGGAAAAAAGAGGGCTCACGCTATAGTATGTCCACTTTTTGATTGAACCTATGTTCTCTTTCTTTTACCTTATCCTACGATTAGCCTTCCAGTTCTTCACAGCATTGCATGAATTCCAATATGTGTGCATGCTACATGACAACTAAACCTAATGGCAATATTAATAACAATCACAAGAGCACCATCCCTTATAAATTACATATTACATTTTTACAAGAAGTAGATAAGGTTGAGAATAAGACTTTAGGGACTCTTAGGTATTTTTGTAAGCAATTACTGATCAGCCAAAAACCTCATGAAAACAATAGATTTCTAATTTTCAATTCAAGCAATGTTTTCAATAACTAAGGTGCAATGCATCCATCAACATTTTTATCTTTTCAAACAGCTACCTTCAAATGGATATGAAAATATTGAACTTTCCTTGTCATTAAGTATTGCATGTTTGCTAAACCAACCAATAACAACTTTGCACACATCATGGAAAGCATAAAGCTTTGCATCTGCTATTTTTACCATGTGCTTGCAATGGTAATAGATTTCAAAGCTATAAATTATAAGTTTACAGAAGTCAAGTAATAATTCAGATATAAACGAAAGAATTATTTGCTAGCTGGTCAACAAATTATGTTACAATCAAACCATATATATGTTTTGCTAGCATTCATTTTTCACAGTTTTGAGCAGATACACATCAATGAGGCAATGAGGCACAACATAGTGAGAGACTCTGATGCACAGATAATGAGAGTGGTCTGTAGAGATGTTCAGATAGGATCCACACTTCTGCTAATCACTGAAATCGAATTTGTAACTAAAAGTCAATATAGCTAACAATACGTTTGGATATTTCTGCAAGGGGCCTGTGGAATACTGTGCGAAAACATTCTTTGATATTAAGGATCACACATCCTACATCACAGTTATATTCTGGTAAGTCCCTTTGCAAATCTATCAACAACATGAAAAAGAAAAGGATAAATACAACCAAACAATGGCTGACATTGAGAAGTCCTCATTTAATACCATTGTTTTCACAAGTGGTGGGATGGCACCAGAATGTGCCAAAGTGAACAAAAAACTGGCCAAAATAGCTGACAAACACAGGGAGCCTTATGTATCTGTGAGTATGATCTACATTAGAATAAAGCTTAGATTTGCACTATCAACTAAGGAGCACGCTTGCTGCATTTCAAGGCTTTTGAGGCAACTTAAGTGATGTTCACCTCCAAGATCTCATGGACACGGACTCCAGTCTAATTCTAAGGCAAATTTGTTAAGGCTAAATTGTGGAGAATTGAGTCGGTGCCAGGACTTCAATATAACTTGTGTGATAGGTGAAATATGTCACGGCATTATGAATGAATTCAATTGTTATTGCTATCGTTCCTACACCAATACAATTCCTTCATTAACTAACCATACTTCGTTTTTCAAGTATCCAATACTTATTGGACTATTTTTACTGTTAAAAATTTTGTAATCTGTTTCTACTCTTTTCTCATTAATCTCATTCAAGTATATTTTGTGCCCTACGGAACATATTTGTGATTATAGTACTCCATAATGGTCAATGGGTAACTGTGCTGCTTTTACATGATCTTTGTTGATAAAAATTGTTTTTTGCTTCTGCTGTGTGCCTCTGATTTATAATGTCATAGCTGCTGCATGGCTTTTTGCTTTATAGCCTCCATTGTCTTTTACTTTTCTCACCTACATGCATTACTTGCTTATTCATCCATAAATCCTTTAACTCTTCATGCATTGCTTGCCCACCATGTTATTAAAATTAATGATTGTGCATTAGGGCACCCTTGCTTCCTGTTATTTGGTGCTTGACTCGGCCACAATGTTTCTTTACATTAATATTTTTAGTGAAGTCATTTTTGTTGGTTTTGTTTATAAAACTTGGCAAAACAGTGATGATGCTATTGTAGAAAAACAAATTGGTGTCACTATGAATAGCAAACAGCAAAATTTTGAAGAAAAACAAATTATACAAACAATTTAAAAAATCTGATATGTTACTATTATCATAAAATAATTTTATTTCAGATGATTATTTTTGAAAATATAATTTCTACATATTTTTGTTAATGTTTAAAATAAGATATAAAAAAACATGTTTAGCTTTCTTCCAGTTTTTAGCTAAAGTACATACGCTAGCCTACATTTATTTAATTAGGGATTAACCTGACAATAAAAAAAGACAAAGGTTATATATGGCAATGTAAAATGTTCTCATAATCAAAAGGTATTTTAAGTTTCCTTTTAACTTCATCTCTAATCAGAATAAGAAGTCATAACAGTTTATACACTTCATTTAAATAAAACGCATATGTTACCATTATCATTATCATTAAATGATCATTTCGAAACCGTTTGTATCATAAAAACAACCTAAATAAATCTGAGAATAAATGCATTGTACCCAAGATACATTACAGTAATGTGTTGCTTTAAAAATTAGTTAAACTAATTTCTGGCTTAAAGACGAATACTTTGCTAATTTCAATGATAACCCAACCAATCCAAGCTTAAATTTAACTATGCTATAGACCCATACTGCAATTTGGTCATTATTAGCTCAATTAAAAACTTCCAAGAACTACAAACAGTAGTATAGAGATAATTTAAAATAAGCAATGCAACAATACAATAGCATTTTTCAACTCCACAAGCCTGAGTCATTTTGAGTGGCATGTGTACACTGTACACAAAACCAGACAAGAGGTCAAACAATAATTGCTAAAACAAATATTAGGGTGCCTAGATAGTAAACAGTTTTAAGCAATTTTATTTGTACAGACAGTTTTAAAGGGATAATGCATCTTAGTTGCTAAAAAANCAAAGCATATTTACTTTGGACATTTATAAGATGATTAAAAACCTTAGGTTCGCTACAGAACTAGCTACTTAACATCGAAATGCAAAGTCAAGACCCATGTTTATCATTAAAAAAATCACATGGGTACCCTGTAAAAGGCAGAGCTCCGTGAAGAGCAGAGCTTGGTTGCGGAGGTTTGATGACGTGACCAGAGTCGCTAAAACTGATATTTTGCATTGAGCAATGGGAACTAAACGTTAGTTAACATAATTTTATTGCAAAAGGTAGTATTACACTACGGTAAAAGAAGACTATTCTGAAGTTTGACAATTTTTGCTTATCTGAGTTTCATAACGATTCGGGGACAAAAAAATGTTTCAACAGTTGTGAATGTATAAGATTTTTAAACATCGCAAACATCCATGTATTAGATTTTGGGGGAAGCGCATATTTATTTGTAATAATAAAAGTTTTAAGCTACTTTGCTTTTATTCTATTTATTCCTTTGGCAACGCAACTTATACTTTTTTCCACTCCGGTTACATCATCAAACCTCCGCAACCAAGCTCCGCTATTTACGGAGCTCTGCCTTTTACAGGCAACCCTTGTCTAATGCATGAAATTAATACAAAATAATGAGCCTGAACTTCCTGCTTTTCATGAATACTATTGTTTGTAACTTTGTACAACAAAGATGGTTCTTACAGTAATGAGTAGCCTAATAAAGAATATTTTGTTTAGTCAAGTGTCAGCAGTAATACAAAATAGGAAAGGAGGTGATGTAAACATTGAAAAGAGAGATATTGTGTGTTATTTATACTTAGGTGAAACCTACCTTTTACCTGATTTTAACTGCTTGAAGTATAAGTATGGGCCTAGATGATAGATCAGTGTTTTTCAACCTTTTTGCTGAGGAGGAACCTCCGCGAATGTTTGCATTGCTCATGCATCATGGAACCATATAAAAATTGCAATGATTCAATAATTGTCAATATTATTGCTATACAACCACATAGAACTGTGGTTGCTAATTAATTTCGTCCCAGGCTATTTGAATTTCGGTCTATTTCAGTGGAACCCCTGGCAGCCACTCGTGGAACCCCAGTTGAAAAACATTGGTTGGCCTAGAAAGTAGATTACAGTATCATCATGTGAGTATGTATTAAATATTCATTTGAAAAACCTTTTAAGTTACTGATCAGATCTCTATAATCCAGATAATCTAATGCAAAACATTTCAAAGCTAATCTGACTTTCATCATTCAACCAATGGATGGTCCACATTCAACTGACATTGTTTGTCTGGTATATAAAAAGACATTGTGGCCTATGTACGCTGAGTTACTTGACCAAGGCCCCACTGTAGAGTACTTCTGCTAATGCAGGGGTGGCCAACTTGTCTTTGACTAGGATCGACCAGAAAATTTCTTGATATCTCGCGATCGACCGGTCGGTAACAAAGCCACATAAGTACGGA
>JGI24021J15306_10008904_pt1 | contig 12382 bp, 9 predicted proteins | sample Ectturendosymbi1_FD_15306 | JGI IMG/M metagenome (IMG submission 15306)
TCAAAAGACTCGGACTCGAGCCTAGTTTCCAATGAAAACTTCAGCGAAACACTTTGGCCTAGTGGTTGGGCCCTAGGCCAGGCAACATGAGCCAAAATGACACAAAAACTACTTCACTTAGACGTCACTCACAAAAAATTCGCACCCCCAACCCAAAAATTTTTTTTCAAGTGCAATCTCCTAGACTGGCCGATCCGTTTGAGCCCTTAAACAAACAGCTCTCTAGTGCAATCGGCAGAGGAGATAGGGTGTTGGTAAGGCAACCGAAAACTGCTGTTTTTTAGACCGAAATCGAAGTACGAATATATCGTACGCTGGCTCTCAAAGTATTAAGTGTTTATTGGAAAATAAGCTAAATTCTGAGTTTTTTGTTATTTTGGATAACTTGCTGGGATTTTGGGTTCAAAAGTTATGAGTTGACCTAAAAAGAACAAAATTAGTAATTAGTCTATTAATTAGATAATCAATTATTATGTTTATTTTAAATCATAGTTTTTGAACCAGAAACAATAGAAAGTCAATCAAGGGCTCAAAAGACTCGGATTCTAGTCTAGATTCCAATGAAAACTTGCGCAAAATACTTCCACCTAGCACTTGGGCCATAGGCCAGGTAACATATGAGCCAAAATAGCCCAAAACCTACCTCACTTATAGTGTCACCCACAACAAACACAAAACCAAACTTTTTTTCATTGCAGACTCAAAGACTTGCTGGGTCTTTTGAGGGTATGAACAGGTCTCTAGCGTATTTGACTGAGAAGCTATGCGGTTGGTAAGACAACTGAAATATGCTTGATTTTAGCCCAATTTCCCAAGTGCGATATATTTTTATGCTGGCAGCAATCGTGTTAAGCTGCTAAATTTGCACCACTTTGCAACTCCATAACTCACCAATTGATTGTTCTAGAGCAGGGATCGGCAACTTTTCCCTCATTGTGGGTCAAACAAACTCTGCAGGGTATGGTTGGCCATATTAATTTTATACCAACAATTCCGTTGCTTTGCTGTTTATAATGTTGTTTATGCTTGTTCGGTTTTCAAAAGGTCAAGAGCTTTTTGTACTTATCTGCATACTATTTGTGTTCAGATCAAAGCTTATGTTACACCTGATGAAAGTTTCTCACCTGCTACTGCTAACAGAGTGTGGACTTGGAAACATGTAAATTTTTTTGAAGACACCTTCAAGTAGGTTGCAGAATTCATTTGGAGTGAATATTTAATTGTTTAACTGTGTTGAGAATGTTTAGCCTTGTGTTATCCATCCACTTTAAAAGAGAAATTGAATTGGAAGTTGAGATGGCCAATCACTCATCTCTTCAATTCATGAATGCACAATTATTAGTCTGCCTCAACGACAGTGATTCAAAGCCATGAATGACTAAATAGTAGCAAAGTTACACTTTGCCGCATGAAAATACATGTAAACAGTAAGGCCTTGAAACTTTGATTGCAAAATTATTTTGTTTTCTTGTTTGTTGTAATGGTTGTTGTGGTAATTATCAAATTAAAGAGTATTGTAGACACCACCAATGACTGGTTGCTTAACTACTGTTGATTGTTGGGAGCTACATTGTTAACCAGTTTCTTTACTACACTGATAAGGTCGCAAGAAAGAAATGTGTGTCATTTCCAACAGATTGAGGTGAATCCTTGTTTTTAACTACTTTAAAAGAAAATCCAACAGAATAGCAGCACTTTGCCTTAGGTATATATCCTTCAAAAGTAGTTTTTTTGCAGCAATGAATCATTTATTGTAAGTGATATCCTGAGTGTAAATTTTATGTATTTTCTAGCCATCTTCAGCTCTTGTAGCAAAGCAGAAGCTGTATATACATACAATCGCTGTTCGTTTAGGTGTTTATAAAATTAAAAACAAATAAATTACATGAAAAGCCTAAGTCACAGAACGTATTTTTCAAGTCACTAGAAAATGCTTTTGTCTCTATTAAATTGATTAAATAATATATAACTGTGACAATTTTTAACATGTTCTCTGGTGGTGTATGAAAGATTCGTGCCCAAAAATCACACATTGAGCTGCTAATTTTGCGCCACTTTGCAACTCCATAAATTGCCAGTCGATTGTGCTGGAGAGCTGTCCAAACCCTCAAAAGACTTGGCAAGTCTATGAAGTGTAGCGTGTGCAAAATGGTCCTCTTTTTTGATATTACTTGAACAAATATAGATGCCAGTGACCCTTTGGCAATGTTTCGTGATCCCTTTCTGAGAGTTGGCTTCGGGCCACTAAAATTCTAACATCCACCCCTGTGTATACACATTCACAGAAATGTGTGGATCAGTGGTTTTCAACCTTTTTTGTACCACGATCCATTGTAGCAAATCACTATAACCCAACTAACCTCATCTAAACTTGAATAAAGCAAACATAGTACAGCTGTGGACATAAAATATCTACTCTCACCCCTCCAAAAGTTGTACACAATCTTTGTGGAGTTACGACCCCAACAAGGTTGAAAACCACTGGTGTAGATAATGCAATAAGCCTATGTGTGAAGAATGAAGACCTTATCTGACCAACTGCTTATGTTGAAAACACCCCTCCAACAATTGCAGGTTGGATGTTAAAAATCATGAAAGTGTCTTCTTACAGCTACTCTGGGTATGGCATTCCAACCTAAGTACATTTGCGACTTTAGGCAAAAAGAATTTGAAGAATGGTGTGAGAAAAAATCATGCTCTTAATTGCTGGAGTCATTCACATTCAATTGGTCTTATGCTTTGCATAAAGCAAAACATATGCTTTTGCAATGTCATCTACTTATAACTAGTTTTCATCGTTTGTGTGATTGTGCAGGACTGTCAATATCACTTTACCTTCAAAGACTTTGAAGAATGGTTCACTGTACTTCCATTTGTTCCTATATCCAAGTGGCAAATCAGCATTCAACAATCCTTTAAGTGTACAAGCGTCAGTGGCTGTGACTGACTATGCTGTGCCTGTCACATATATGCAATTGCTCAAAAACAGCTCGGTAATGTTTTTAGCATAACAACATTGCTCTTGCTTTATGCCCATGCGAGTTAAGTCTTCAAGTGTTTTCTATCAGACGAAAAGATGCGAACATTATTTACTTGTGTGCTGTTACATTGTGTATTAATGCGTTGGCACAATGCTTAGGATGATGTACAAGTGTAAGTTAGTTTCAACATCAGCTGTTTGGCAAATACGTAACATTCTTAATGGGATGTTGTGTATTTAATGGCCTAAATGGCACGGTGGCTATTTGTTTTTGACTGTTAATTAATAGTTACTGTAAAATCCAATTTAGGTTTGATGGAAAATGTAACAGTAATTAGACATTTTGTTTGGCCTCCTGTATATGGCCAAGTGCATACTGCAGAAGCAAATGTGCTTTGAAGTAATAGTTATAAACTCAATGTACTGATTGATATTTTTATCTATCAATTTTCTAAAAATATGCAATTGATGGAAATAATTTTGGATGGTATTATTTTTGTTAGACTCTGGCTTTTTGTTTATGTTGTTTTTGGTCTTTTTTTAAATGATAGTTCTGGAATTTAGACATTTTCTTGAAACATTATATTCAATGGAATTATTTCAGGTGTTTAATTTCTGTTAGTTTTTCACTCTGGTTGTCGGCAACTCGAATACTCATTAAAGTAGATATTTTTACACCAACATAGATTGACCTTTCATCGTTCATTGCGTTTCAGGAGGAAACAAATAAACACCTTGCGACAACTCATTGGAAACCGAAAATCACTTTCCACGTGCTTAGTGACCAAATAATCTTTGACAGAAGAAATGTACCTTCTGAATTGTACAATTTGTTGAGGTTTGTATCGAGGCTCATATACTCTAATTATTTTTGCTTCGGACTGCACCTATTTGTCATGCTTTCGCCGAGGTTAGACGACTGTGGTAATAAACGCGTGGCCGCTCCTTTGGAAAATATGCATTAATTGGGGCTCTTGAGGAATAAGCTTGCAGTATGTGGGTGACTGGAGGCTTATCATTTTTGCTTATAAGGCAAATTAATTTCTCAGACTGCCTTTTCTTTTGTCAGTTGCAACGAGCAACACGGTACAACTTTGACTTTGACCACAATCGTGATTGTATGAAAAGAAAGCGGTTCAATATTCTCGCTTAATCTGATAATCATAGTGCACAGGATTAGAACCAACACGCTCAGTCGAAGAAATGTCAAAAATATCTAGTCGATATTGTTACGGTCGATCAATTACTCACCCTCTCAAACCACGGCACTTAATCAGTTGATGGAGCGCATTCCCTTGAATGCCGGGAGCGGAGCATCGTCGCCTTGTTCGTTTGCTCGCAACGCCATGTTCAGTTCCTTGTTCTTGCTTTCTGTTGAGCAGCTTTGTTCGAGTGAGTGGGAGAGCGAACTGTTTTGTTGCTGAGAAAGTTGTCGAGAGATTGGTGTTCAGCTCAAAGTTTTTCTTCGGAGATTGTCGAAGTCGTTTCTTGTCTCTACCATACTTGTTCCATATAGATTCTTTCTCTACTTAGCGTGGTTTTGAACTGTCGTACAACTGCACCGTGGTGCAATCTGCACCAATAGACGAATCCCTTGATTCGTCGGACTATTATAGAGATAGAGCTTTCCATGAAAAAGCCCATAGGAAACGCAAAGCTAAGGGGGCGAGCGATTCCTCAGCTAACTTAGATATTGACAGTAATGCGCTGGAGTTGCAGCCGGTTATCATTCGAAGTACTCAGGACAGAACACTTCGATCTTTCAGCCCGATTTACATTGATAATTGTTTAAAATAGTCCATTGGAGACTACGTGTCGTGCATTCCATTAAGCAACGGCGATCTCATGATCAAATGTAGAACTGCCCAACAGATCAGAACGCTACTCTCCTTGAATTCTTGGTCAGATGGCAAGAAATCCGTATCCATATCGACCACATTGCTGCCACCACAAGGTTCGAAAGGTGTGCTATATAACGTACCTCTTGACCTCACACCTGGGAAACTCCAAGAAAGTTTAAAAACACAGAATGTCACCTTCACGAAGCGTTTCAAATACCGTTCACGAGACACTCAAACTTTGCAGGACCCCACTACAGTATTAGTCCATTTTTCCAAAACAGAATTACCGGCTGAGGTTAAAATAGGTTACATGTTGTTTAAAGTTAAACCGTACATCCCTAAACCGGTCCGATGCTTTAAATGCAATAGATATGGCCACGTTGCAAATCATTGCAGGGGAAAAGAAAGATGCTCAAATTGCGGCGGAGAGCACGGCTGGAAAACTTGTACCGCCTCTTTCAAACGGTGCCCAAACTGTAAAGGCGAGCATTCTGCAACTGACAAGCAGTGTCCACGATTCCAACGAGAGACTGCAGTTCTTCGCATCAAAACTGCTTGCAAAGTTACTTACGCTGAGGCATGCAGACAACACACGTGCGCTAATATTGTCACTACACCGCGAGTAATGCAGACTTCTGATTTCCCTCCACTGCCAGCCTTACCTTGCGTTAGTCCTGTCACCCTCAGACCNCCCCCTAGTAAACAGGCCGTGAGGGTCGCTTATCCTGATAACGAAGAAATGGTTATAAACAGCGAAGTAGACTCGGGCACAATGTTAGGTAACCCACTTCTTTTTCGTGCTTTCTTAGCAGATGTCATCAAACAAACTATCACCGCCAAAGATAATAACGCACCAGTGGATATCTTTAAAATCACCATGGAAACTGCTGGCGGAAAAATGGGCACAGAACAACTTCCGATTGACGCAGAACAACCTAAATTTTTAACATCATAATGTCTCTAAAAATAATGCAATGGAATTTTAGATCCATCTTCCATAAATTACCCGAAATTAAGCAGTACCTCTCCACTCTTGACGAACTACCGGAAGTAATTTGCCTACAGGAAACACACCTCACGAGTAAATATCAACCAACCATTCCAAGCTACGTCATCCAAAGAAAGGACCGTCCTCCCCATCGGGGAAAGGGGGGAGTTATAGCTATTTGTATCATAAATTCATTGAATTTCTCCGAAATTATAACCCCGTCACCAGCCGACGGTTTGGAAATAATTGGTATAAAAATAGGACATTATTCCATCATAAACGTTTATAATCCACCTAGCTGTTTCTTGGATATCAACAACCTTGAATTTCTCTCGCGTTTGAATAGGCTCGTTCTTTGCGGTGATTTTAATGCACACCATGGCATGTGGGTTAGTTCACAAAATTATACTGAAGGAAGAGTTTTAGTCTCGTTACTGGACAACCACGACTAAGTCATACTAAACTCCACAAGTCCAACTCACTTTTCTCTCACCGGTCACAGATTCCGGAGCCTCCTCGACTTAACAATCGTCTCCAACTCTACTGCTTCAAATTGCTCCACCACGATAACAAATAATTTCCTTGGCGGCGATCACTCTATAATCCACACAACAGTTAACGGAGTACACCTTCAAGAAACCCAATTCCTTCCCAATTGGAATTTTGCCAAAGCCAACTGGAACAAATTTGTTGAAATGTGTGATAGAACTTTCCTTTTCTCCAAACCTGGAACATTCATACCAACTCTTCGATATTTGTGTCCTTGAAGCTTCCAAAGAGTCCATTCCGCAAACAAACCAAACGATATGCAAAAATCTCGGTACCTTGGTGGAACAAAGAATGCGAACAGACAATAAAAAATCGGAAACACGCGCTTACCCGCATGAAACGCACACGATCTCCAGTTGACATAATAATTTTCAAGCGGTGTCGAGCAAAAGCAAGACAAATCATCCTGGAATCAAAACGCTCTTCTTGGCACAATTACTGCAACTCATTAAAATCAAACTCACACTTGACTCAGTTCTGGAGAACCATCAAAAGTTTTTCTGGACAGAGATCTTGTTATCATATTCCATCCTTGCAACAAAACGGATATTCCATCCTTGCAACAAAATCGTTGCTAAAAACAACCAACATAAGACTAATATGTTAGCTCAACAGTTCCACTCTGTCAGCAAACCCACCCTCCAGGTTCTAACACATCAGTGCAGAACTTGTGCTCGGAAGGACAGCTCGTTAATTTGTCAACCCCTCCACAAAACTCCACTTCAAATTCTTGCTTCTCGTTGCCATAACTAAAATGGGCCATAAAAGACACAAAAAGCACAGCACCTGGAGCAGATAATTTGTGCTATGAAATGTTTAAACACCTGTCCGATGAATCGCTTCATGTTCTTTTGACCCTCCTAAATGGCATTTGGGCTTCATCCGATCTTCCTCCATCCTGGCTCCACTCGATTATTGTTCCAATCCCCAAACCCAAGAAACCCTCACATCTTCCTTCGTATAGACCAGTGTTTCTCAAACTTTTTTATTCCATCGCCCCCTTTTCACTCTCGACACGTCGTTTTCGTCCCCAATCTCAAATTAAAGGAGCCGGATCCGGAGCTCAGTTGAAAATTTAGGACCGGAGCCGGAATGATGGACATTTGAGAGGTAGCTATGGCTCCGGGTCCTTTCCTAGATACTAACGGTTTTGCCAAATAGACTTACGTGTGCTCTTTATAGCACACTAAACGCGATTGTTACGAGTTATGATGACACCAGACTGCAACAATGGATCGGCAAGCCTTTGATGTTCCTTTGGTTTAATAATCGCTAAGGCTGTGACATCGTAGCTGGCAGGCGTGGTCTTACTTGTTGAACAATGGTTATCAAACACTGTTCTGAGAGCCGCATGCAATTCCCAGCCATCCTTTGTGAGGCTTTTAGCAATTCTTCTGTAACAGATTCTATTTGATTAAGAGCTGATGATGCCTACTTCGTAGGCGAAATTTATACTCTGTAAGAAATTAGTGTCTGAATCTTTGCTGCGGGAAAGAGTTCCTTTCGATGGGCAGTGTCAGTAACACGTCTAAAATTTGGTGTAACAGACATCGTTAGTACAATAAAATAAAATAAAATGTGTCAATTGTCTTGTGGTAAAATTTTTTGTGCGGCTCTCTGAAAATTTGTAGTCTGTATTTGGCTCCCTTCAGCGAAATGGTTGAGAACCACTGTTGCAGAAGTAAAAAAAACGTTAACTGCCACAACATCTTACTTTCTAGTCAGAATGATCAAACCGGGTCTGTAGTAGTGTAGCGATTGAAACAGAACTGAGCTATAATCAGTAGGTATACTCTATATTGTTGCAACCTCTCCGGTGGTGTTGCATCGATTATGTGATTCACAACGAACGGGATGTGCGTGAAGAATAAAACCATTATATATGAAGCGCGAGCAAGCAATAGTAAGAGAGATAGCGACGCATGATCTCTATTGTTGCTCGCTGCCACGGTGCGAAGCTTTGCGCACATGCCTCTCGGGATTTCCGATCGCAACAAAATGGTGCTGTGACCAGGATGTGAGGGTCGTGCCGAGTTCAGCCTTCACACAAAGAACGTGCGATCGGTGTGGTTCGTTGTAAAAAGGAGGGGATGTCGTTGCAACCTCTCCGGTGGTGTTGAGTCGATTATGTGATTCACCACGAACGGGATGTGCGTGAAGAATAACACTATTATATATGTAGCGCGAGCAAGCAATAGTAAGAGAGATTGTGAGCATGATCTCCATTGTTGCTTGCTGCCACGGTGTTGCTTGAAGCTTTGCGCACATGCCGCATTGTTGCTTGAAGCTTTGCGCACATGCCGCTCGGGATTTCCGATCGCAACAATATCAGTGGTTCTCAACCTTTTTGATGTCGCGGCCCACTTTTTGCCGAGACTTTGATTTTGGGCCACTTCACGAAAAATTTGTTTCAGAACTCATGACTAGGCGTAGTTATTGCGTTATCTCGGAACATTTTGCGGCCCACCGGTTGAGAAGCGCTGCTCTACATGATATAATATCCATAGCTGTTGTTGTTAGCAGGGTTTATGATTAAGATAGGATACCGTTGCAGATTGAAGCGTGAAATGCACGGCACGCCATTGTAAAGTAGGAATATTTGTTAGAAACCACAAGGCTTACTATCAAGTTTTCCTAGATTCAGGGTTTTTGAAGGAAAATGTTAGGTATACGATGTGGACCTGTGGCTGTAGGGACCCGATTTTCTCTGATTCTAGAGACCCGATGATAACTTTCTCTGACTCTAGGGACCCGAATCGGGTCCCTAAAACACCATAAAAGCCTGCTAGATTACTGACAAAGTTCACTAGGAAACATTACGTTTACAAGCAATAGCATAAATGAAAGTTATAAACAATTGGTAGCGAACTGGCATCGCTTTTCATAGCAGTACATTATCAGGAGGGTATCAAAAAGCAATGTAAACAAATGTGGACTTTAGAAATTTTCATCTGTGGAAAAAAATCTATGTTTTCAGCACCGTAAGCCCTGAAATACTGCAAGCTGTAGCCGGGCTCATAGACAATCCAGAGTAAAAATTCAACAGATAAATTGCTTTAGCAACAACCTCCAACGATTATCATAGTGAATTAAAATTTGCAAGGAACTAGCAAATCATAGTAGTAGGATACTGAAGTTAGCTCAATGATCGATTAGTGGTTGAGCATTTTCGACCCCCTATCACCCCGTTTGATTTTTTCGGCCCCATGCCCATCAAAATCGCCCCCAAGGGGGCGATTCCGCCCACTTTAAGAAACACTGTTATAGACCAATATCCCTCACCAGTAACGTCTGCAAACTAATGGAAAAGCTCATCGTCCGACGGCTAAAATGGTATCTGGAATACAATAACAAACTGAGTTGCCAACAGTCTATATTCAAAAACTGCAGGAAAACAATTTATCACATCCTGAGACTCCATGATATAGTACAAAAGTCTTTGGCCAATAAACACAGCATACTCGCTGTCTTTATCGACATTGAAAAAGCATATGACATGGTACACAAAGAAGTAATTCTGGCAAAATTAATAAATTTAGGCATAAATGGCCGAATGCTCAAATTCATCTCCTCTTTTTTTATCTAATCGCACTTTCCAAGTGTGAATGGGCTGCACACTATCGATGCCTAAACAACTGGATACCGGCACACCCCAAGGTAGCATTATCAGTCCATTACTTTTCACGATTGTAATTAATGATCTTCTGAGCAATATCACATCATCCTCCGCTTTATATGCTGACGACTTTTGTTTCTGGGAGAGTGGATCTCATATTGAACACCTCTTCGAGAGATGTCAAGACTCATTAATTAAAGTCGAGAAGTGGTGCACAGAATGGGGCTTTAAACTTTCTGTGTCATAGTCGGCGGCAGTTCTCTTTACAAAAAAAAGGAAACCAAGCTTACTTTCTTTAACCTTCCAAAACACCACTCTGACTCTTAAAAAAGATTACAAATTTTTGGGTGTTATTTTTCAAGGAAACGGCTTATATACCTCCCATATCCAACACGTCCATGACAAATGTTTAAAACGAATGAACGCATTACGTCTCCTAAAAGGTACCAACTGGGGAGCCGAAAAACGTCCCCTCAATATCTATCGATCAATCATTCGACCAGTCATCGAGTATGGAATGGAGGCATACTTTTTCTCTTCAAAAACGTCACTTGCCCCATTGTTCAAAGTTCAATTTGAAGCTCTCCGTCTATGCACCGGTGCTATGAGGAGCACCCCAACGATCTGCCTGCAACACTCCTGTGGAGAGATGCCCTTGGAGATAAGGCATGAGTTACTCTGCATGAAATACAAAGCCCATCTTCTGACCTTCCTCGAACACCCGACCAAAACACTCATATCTGACAGTTGGCAAGAGCGCTTTCCGGATTCATCCACTTTCTGTTCTTTTAATTTGTTTACAAAAAGGTTTACTCCAAATTCTTTTTTTAAGCTCAACTTGATTTATACCCCACACATCCCCGTCTGGCAGGTCCTCAATCCCCAAATAGATTTCGCCGTATATAACTTTGCTCATCAAAATCCTTCTACAAACTACGTTCCTTCTTATCGCATTTAAATTACGTATATGATGATCACACCTATATCTACACAGATGGTTCCAAAACTGCGAATAAGGCTGGCTGCGGAGTATATATAGAAACCCTCAACATTCTCTACTCAACACAACTTAACAAATTTTCTTGTCTTTAGCACCGGAACTCTATGGCATACTTCAAGCACTATATTGGATTTCATCCAATCACATCCGAAAAGCGGTAATCATCACCGATAGTCTCAGTGCGCTGAGGGCTACCCAACATCCAAACTGGAAACGTCATCCAACTGTCAACAAAATAGTTCAGCTAAATCACTCCTTGCTCACCTCAGGCAGCACAATAACATTCTTATGGACACCTGCACACAGTAATATACCACGCAACGAAACCGCCGACCAACTCGCCTATCTCCACTGCATTACAAATACACCGGCAACAGTCAACCCTTCCTCTCAGTCTCCCGGACATGTATGCCTTAATCAAGACATCCTGTTTTGCAGTTTGGAATGCTAAATACACAAACAGTCCCGAAGCTGCCCACTATAAACAGATTTTTCAAACCATTGAGAACGGTACCTATGGACCTCGTTCATGCGACTCACCAATCCTTTTCCGCCTACAAACAGGACACAACAGTCTGAACTTTCATCTTCATCGAATTGTTCTCCACCTGGATGGTCTATGCAAGAAATGCCGATCCCCAGAAACGGTCACACATTTTCTTCTACAGTGTCCGAAATACACCTACCAAAGGAGCAAACTCAAACTTGCAACCGACAAATTACACATCGATTTCAACCTGCAAAGTTTATTGCGAAGCTGCAGCTGCACATGTGCTGGCATTTGTCCACGACACACATAAATCAATATAAAGAACACTCTCAGTTCAGGCCTGGCGCTACAAAACTCTATTGTTGTACAGCGCCAAAAAACCCACAATAAAAATAATAATAAGTTCCTTGTTCGCCGTGTTGGAGTAAGGTGGCTGTTGTGCTGCTTGGTTAAGTGAAGTAACAGCGGTCTTTGCAGTGAGTGGATAGTGAACTCAGCTGTCAGCGTATCAGCTTGGCTTGTGTTAACCTGTTTTGTTTGTTGCAATTGCTGCGGCATCTATGTGGTTACCAGGGATAACTATCATTGTCCTTGTATCTACGCAGGTGAATTAGCGTTGAACTCCCTGGTGCCGTGCATGTTTGTAAAACACTACGACCTCCTCTCTAGATACGCCACGATATTGCACGACGCCCTTGCAAGTGTAATTTGACGTTCTGTAACACTGTTACGTGATCATCGTGGATCCTTTCCCGCAATTGCATGCTGCGAAGAGTCGAATAACTTCTAGTACGAATGTGCCGTACCGGGTTGTTGGCATGATAGAGCAGTGTTTTTCAACCTTTTTTGCATCACGGACCACTTTATGCAATAAAAAAATTTTGGGGAACACCAAACAAAATTTTATAATCACAATTA
>JGI24021J15306_10008905_pt1 | contig 12380 bp, 12 predicted proteins | sample Ectturendosymbi1_FD_15306 | JGI IMG/M metagenome (IMG submission 15306)
TGAATTAGGCCAAAAACTGGGTTTTTGACCCATAATTTTGGCTACAGATATGCTAGCAAGTCAATCCAGGGCTCTATAGACGTGGATTTTGACCTAGGTTTCAACAAAACTTTGAGCCAAACGAGTGGGTCAATGGGTTGGTGCCCAGGGCCAGCCAAAGCAGGCCAAAATTTCCAAAACATGCCTTCTTTGTGACGTCACCTCCAGAAATCCCCTCACCGAAAACGAAAAACGTTTTTTTCGATTTTGACTACAAGACTTGCTGAATCTATGGATGGTTTGGATAGCTCTCTAGCTCAATCGCCTGGCGAGTTATAGGATTGCAAAGCTCTACAAGATTTGGGGCTTTTGCGGGACTGATAGGGTTAAGAACCCCTGACTTAAAGAGACTCTTTGAGTCTGTGTACTCAAGAAAATGACTTGCACAGTCAGTGCTGATTTAAGTGCTAATTGTTGTGTCTGCATAGTCTCATGACTGGCCAGTGACCAATACAGGGTGTCTGAAAAGCCTGGGTCCATGGTATAAAAACACATGCTTTTTAAAACATAACAATTTTATTCAATTGTAATGTTGATAAATAATATTTTTAACATAATTTCCATCGTTTTCAGTGCATAATTGGATGCGCTTTGCAAAATTTAGGTGAACTCGATGGAATAGGTGTGCGTTGCCATTGATTTCAGCACACTGACTGGTAATGCCTTCTCTCATGTAGTTTAAATCTATAATCTTCATCAAGTACACTTTCTCTTTTAACATACCCCAGAAAAAGAAGTCAATGGGAGAAAGGTCTGGTGAATGAGGGTCCCACTCCACATGACCTCCTCTTCCAATCCAGTGAGGGAAAATTGTCATTCAGCCAATCTCTAACAGCTTTAGCAAAATAGGCTGGGGCCCCATCCTGATGAAATCAATCCGGAAGTCCTTCGCCTAGGTGCTCAATTTGAGGCATTAATTTGTCTCTCAGCATGATCAGATACGTCTCACCTGTTACATGTTCATCAAAGAAGAATGGTCCTAGCACATGAGCTTTCCACAAACCACATTTTCACATAGATAGTGAAAACCCATATATACCCAGACTTTGTGGACACCCTGTAGTTATACATATTCTAACTTCGTTGAAGTTGACTACTTTTCACAGTGGATGCTTTCTTTGCTGTGTGCTATCCCATGATAAAGTTGCCCTGGACACATTCAGAAACCTTTCTACACACGAGGCCTTATCCAAAATTATTGGTCGCTAAGCAGTGAGGCATTTTAATTTTCTATACAAGTGCAGCATTTGAGGTGGTTGCATAGTAATGTGCATTGGCTTTCTTTCTCATCAGTTACAGCAGCGAAGTTACTGGGCTAAAACCAGTCAGACACTTAATATCCATGGAATTCTTGCGCGAGGATGTGTTGTTGGGTATAATTTGTTTTGTTCTGAGCAAACTTGAAACAAAAAAAACGTATGTATGTATTGCACACACACCACAAAGCTGCACCTCAAATGTATGGACACAAATGTAATAAAATGTAAATATTCTGGAATCAGCATTTCTTGGTGAAATTATGTTTAACGCAATTAATATGAAAAATTCATGGCAGCTGACAATATGCTGAACACTATTTGCTACTAGGCAGTAGTCAGAATGATGAAATTTAACCTGAAAATGCCGACTCCAACACAAACTATTTTTGTTTATCTCGAAATATCCAGGCTGAGAGGAAAATTCAAACTCATTGTTTGACTTCGTTTGTAATATTCAAATTAATTCGCATTTTCCCAACTTTTTAGCGGCCTCAACCGGCGTCGACAAGAGTGCTCCCTTGGATATCACTCTGCAACGACCAAGCAAAGTTAAAAGGCCACATGGTGGCACTGTTTCTACAACCACATCGGCTGGAGATGAAGGCCTGGCTACAAGCGAGCCCAGCTTGAAGCGGTCAAGAGCAGATGAAAGTCAGAAAATTAACAGAAATCAGGTTTGCTTCTAGTAGCTGATTTATTTGCGGAAATCACAGTTGAATTGGTACCAATTACCAATGATTTCAATTTTGTGTTCAACTGTCTTGTATTACACCAAGTGTTTTTACAAATAGCGTCTGCACTGCTTATGTGATATTTCCTTTTATAGTAATGTCTCTAATATATTTAAAAAATAGCTCGCTTATTGTGTAATCGTCGCGGCAAATCAGTCTGTGAACACTTCCGTGATAAAACTGATTCTAGTACGTGGGAGGGGTGGTGTGTTCAACCACTGATCAGCTCCTGGTTGGCTTTAAAATTCGTTTTTTTCCTGTGCTCTTTGGAAAAACTGCGTTATTGAAGTTAGCCTATTGATGAACGGTGCAACGCATGAAAAAAGCAACGAACAGTTTAACGCTTGGTGCAGCGTTTGCTCGATCGCTTTGGCACAAGCAGAGGCGAGAAGACGGTGATTACCGATCAGATAAAGTCGGCCAGCATATCCGAAGCAATATCGGTCGAAAAGATTGCCGCCATGAAAGCGAAGTTCATGGCCCGGCAACGCAAAATGATTCCGGAAATCGACGAGCCTGGTGGGCTGGGTGAGAATTTTGTGCTGTGCTGTTATTGCAGATGTCACCCTGATTTCGTTTAGCTCCGAGTGCATGTGGATTTGCAATGCATTGTCACCAAAATTATTTCGATCGCTTAAGTTCTAAAAAAGGTTCCCAACCTGGGGTACACGTATCCCTATGGGTACGTTTCCCCATCTGAAGGGGTACATGTATTGTACAGCCGCAACAAATTAACTTTAAAACATGAAAACGGAGCCCACCTTTATAGTTCCAAATTCTAAAAGTTATATTAAAAATTCTGTAGATTTTGTTATTTTACTCAGCCATTTTATCATAAAAAACTTTAGGGGTACGTACTCATCTGTCAAAATGCTGAAAATGCTGAAGGGGTACATGGTCAGAAAAAGTTTTGGAAAAAAAAATGCTGAAGGGGTACATGGTCAGAAAAAGTTTGGGAACCCCTGTCCTAAGGTTTCTACATACGGCGTGTTTGCGAATGCAAAAAAGAAATGAACAGTGGACAATGCAGAATAGCCTTCGAGGTCAAGTGCGCGCTTATTCCCTGAATTCACTACGCAACGAAAATCTATGATTTGAGTATCGAAACCGGAGCAATCAGATTTTCAAATGGGTTAATTGCTGCTTAAAAATTAAACTGCTTTTAGTAGTTTTACTCGTATTGCCGTTTTACAAATGACGCATTGCCAGCTACAACAGCGAAAGACATCACATCGCCCCGTGATGTCCGTGTGCTGCCTGAAAAGCTGTACGCTTACGCTTTTTTGTTAGGTCAATGACTCCTGTGTTTCGCATGTTGTATGTGGGTCGTGAGGTGACTGTGGAGTATTTTTTCGGCGGGAAAGGAAATCATTTGCCTACGTAACTGCTTGCGTCATCAAATGTGGTTGCGCCGCACGAGCACTTCCTTTATTCATGCTTATCCCAAGTGATGTGCATGTTAGATGCATGTTGGCTTGTCAGTGTGTGCTTGAATGTGCACCGGATCGCAATTACAGTTTCAATCACAAATGTTTTAAGGATTTAAGTGTGAAGTTGATGTTGCTATAACAACCGGAAAGCTACATCCGACACTTCGCCAACACTCGTGTTCTGTTTTTTTTTCCGCTGAGGCATTTCGGTCATTTGTCCCGTAATCGTATTAAAACTCGCCGATACGGTATTCACTAGCCTAGTCTTTCGGACTTGGTGACCGAATCGACTTGAATATTTCCGATCATTTCAAAAGAAAATTCGGCGACCGAAAAAATGAAAACTGACCGAAAAAATAAACCCAGCTTCAGTTGCCATGTCTGTTACCATGTCTATTACCATGTGTTTATCATGTTACCATGTCAGTTGCCATACCATGTCTGTTACCATGTGTTTATCATGTTACTTCAGTTACCATGTCAATTACCAGGGTGTTTATCATGTCTGTTCAGAACAATCGCACGACAACGACGGCAAACTCGCCGGCGTGGTCGGCGGTCACCTGAGCGAGGACTCGACCTTTGACCTGACCGGCGAGATCCTTTCGCGCGAGCGCAACTGGCGCACGAGGTCGACCATCCTGCAAAGCGCCGGCAAGAACTTCAGCAAGAACGTCTTTGCCCTTCTCTCATCGATCAAAGCAAAGGAGGAGGGTCGCTCCTCGACTGCCGAGAAAGAGTCGGCGACGAGCAACAGCGCCACGAGCGCCTCCCATCCCACTACCAAGGCCAGTACTGCGGTAAGGGGCTGGCTCTTGTCTATTCACTTGTTGCTGGCTGTTCAGACAGAACTCCTTATCTACGCACCTCCAGCGCTTCTAACGCGAACGAGGTAGCTTCGCTAAATGCTTATGGCATGTTTTGCCCGAACGCCATGTTGACGTAGTTTCACGTACGGTACCAAGGCCTCCTGGATCTTTCTCTAGGGGGCCTCGACAGACGCACACGGGGGGCTTGCAGCGCCACGTTTGCGAAATCGGTTGTTTTTCGAGATGTCGTGATCAAGCCGTAGCCACGGGGGGCATTCGAAGACCGTGCACCCCCAAATTTTGTTACGCCTAGAAAAATTTCTTTTAAACATTATTGAAAAACAAAAACCTTTAACCCCCCAAAAATTTTTTTTCCGCCCCAAACCTTAAAATCTGGCTACGGGCCTGGTCGTGATTGTTTTTCGCGTGCTACCGGTGGTGCTTCTCTCGGCGGAAATAATCCACTGTCACGCTTCTGCGCATTGTGCAGGCGCGCATTTGAACACATTTCCTTCGTAAACTATTAATAAAGAAGTTTAAGAAAAGAAAAAAAAATTACCGATGCTCAAACTAGGCTCGCAAGCTTCGGTCGCAAATGCAAGCACATGTTTCCTGTTAACAACAGAACCAGCGCAGGCACAGTAAGGAAAGCATATGGCAAGTCAGGTGAACCACACCGCTGAGCGTTACTGGTTTTCTTTTCACGTGCCTGGTTGGGAATACAGTAAAACTAATTTCTCCTTAGCTGCAAAAAGACTCAAACGTTTTGCTAAAACACGTTCGCAGACGTCGATGACTTGACTTGTAGATTTTCTATTCTATGTCAATGACTTGCTTTGCAAAACCTTTTAAATCCAAAACGTTGGGTTTATTTAAAATCCTGCCAGCAGCTGGGAGTGTGAGCTGTAACAACGTTATTATTTCGTCGCTCGGTTGGATTGTTGCGTCAGAAGAGATTCTTGCCACGCATGTAACCGATGAAACATCACTGATGACGCTGTCAGGGCGTTTCCGTGCATTGCGATCGCGCATGACCCTAGAAGTGGCAAAGTAGCTGTGAGTTCAAAGTCTTGTCCTGTGAGCAATGTCCCCTCTGAGGTGCGCAGATTTTCAATCAAAAACATATGTTGTCACGGCAACGGCTCCGCCACAGATGCTGTTTTTTCTCGATTGCAGAGCAACAGACTCCCCACCACGCAAGTACCGGGCTACAGTCGCTACGATCAAGAGCGCTTCAGAGGCAAGGAAGAGACTCTCGGCTTCCGCATCGACACCACCGGGACATACTACGATATGAGTTTGAAATCTGTCATGGTAGGTCGTGTTTCACTAAAAATAACCGACTGGCGAACTGTGAAGAGGAGGAAGCAAAGCAAACGGCGAAAAAACAGCCATAGTCTGGGCAGACCAGGGGTGGGCGAACTTGTTGAACGGAAGAGTCATTGGCAGAAAAACCAAAAACACCAGCGAGCCGTAGAGTCAGTCTGTTGCAAGTTTTGAATGCAAGTTTTACATACAATGACCTACATTAAATCGCGTCGACTCCTTGAAAACTAACCTCACGAATTCGTGTAGACACATTGATAAATGAAACAAACATCAAATATGAGGCGACAACTCTCTATCGATTTGAGATACTGCTGTGCAGCTAGCAGAGCCACGCAAAACATGTCGGCGAGCCGCGGTTTGCCCACCACTGGTCTAGGCCAGCTATGTCCAACCCAAATGGCTCACTGAGCCAAACATTATGTCGCTATCTTAACCAGGGCCGCACACTGAATTACATATTAATGAGGGCCCGCACATTGAGTTGCTTGCTTTGAGCTTAACAAATCAAATTTAGCTTACGCTAATGTACTGAAAGCGTTCGAATCCTTAACGGCAATGGTAACAGACGTGATAGAATGGCACTGAATACAACCTGCACCAAAAATATCAAATGCAAGATTATCAAAATAAGGACAGGTTGTCAGTGATGCTTTTACTACAGCGAAAACCTACACTGGACCGCATGCGGGCCACGGGTTGGGCATAGCTGGCCCAGTCAATTCCTGCGTTGCCAAATATACTCGTTCTGACGTGCAACAAATTTTGCCGGGCGTGTCTGCTGCGCGTGTATCGGCAGATGACAAGGTACCGGTACTGGCGAAGCGCACGCTACTTGAGAGCGCCGCGCACTTTCGACGCGTGCCGGAAACTCCGACCAATAAGCGGATTTCTAAGACCTGAACACGAATTTGGTGAAATGTATCTAGATTCAGGTCCAGTCGTCTCTGTCCTAAATGACCTTTGTTTTTACGTCGAGTAAGTGTGATGACTAAACCTGTGCAGTGTTCCCACGCGGTCTTGAAAGTATTGAACAAGTATTGAGTTGTGAAATCGGTTTTCAAGATTTTGAAGAAGTATAGGATTTGGCAAAATTTACATAAAGTATTGAAAAAGTATGGAAATTCCAAATTCAGCCTTTTGTTCATTCAAATTTTTTTCTTTACCACTGATGACAGTCCTACAGATGTTTTTTGCGTTGTGTTCCATGAATAAAAGTTTGGAAAAATGAAGATAAGTGATATTAGAAGTTTTTTCATTTAGTATTGAAAAGGCATTGAAAAAGTACGGAAGATGTTTTCTGAAAATGTGTGGGAACCCCCTTGCCTGTGTAACGCGATGGAGCACAAGTCAAATTATTTCTGCCAAATTTCTGAAGCAGAGTCAATATTCACAGCATACAGTAGCTTCAGGTTTATTCACCTGCGTGGGGCACTGCCTGAACCGACTATGGCTTGCTAGCCTATATGCTTAAACATTGTCGTTTTGTAAATCTTCTATGTTTAGACCTGTTAATTGTGTTGCGTCTTATCACTCGCATCTAACTCCGCAGGAAGGAGCCACTGCCAAGAAATCTGTGACGCCGGCGCCGAAGGCCCGGTCTGTAGCGCCCCCTCCTGTTGTGGAAGCACCGTCCAAACCGGCCAAGCGTGTGTCGCGCACCCCCATCATCATAATCCCCGCAGCGACCACGTCCCTCATTACTTTGTACAACACCAAAGACCTCTTACAGGATCTCAAGGTAAAGTGCTGCCGGTTTGCGTCCCAACCGTCCACTTGGAGGCCGCGTTGACTTTTCTAAATGCAAGTTAAAATCGTGAAGGAAACCGAAGTAGTTTTTTTTGTTGTTGTTTTGTAACAATATGGTATCAGGAGATCGCCCGTCGCCGTAATCTCAACGCCGTGGACAACACGGCCACCAAAGATGAGCATTGGACTGGATCCGGACTATTACGAAGTCTGTTGATTTTGGATTGGATCCGGATTGACTGCAAAATGCTTCAAAATTTAGGATCAGGACTGGATTTGGACTGAGTTAACGGAAAAGAATTGCGCGATTTTTGTCTCCCAAAAGCTGTATTTTTTAATTTTCAGGAGTTTATTTGGACATGGATTTTGAATTTCTTAAACTTTTTGGACTATGGTTGGGCTTGGACTGAGTTCTAAAAATTCAGGACGAGATCTGGATCGCAAAATATGACAGTGCGCTCATCTCTTACGGCCACTTGAATTATGAGTATTTGTAATAGTGGCCACTTGTTGGCAGCAGCGCGCGCGAAACTTTTCCTCGCACCAGTGACGAGCAAGAAACTGTGACGTAACAAGCATCGCTCAGCAAGCCCTCGGTGCAGCCCTCCCCCATCGGGATTGGGAGCCGATCTACCAACTACCGCGCATATTCTTGTTCCAAGCAAACACGACTGCTTGTTTCGTAAAAAAACGAAGTGGAAAAGTTTCAGCTGATACAGAAACCACGTCAAAGGCTTCTGCACAAATCAGCTCCGTTGCCGTTAATTTCTCGGAGGAACCTTTGGCTTATCAGATCGCTCTAGTGCTGCTTGGAAGAATGCTTTGTTGCGGGAGAGGAGATGGTTAAAGATGTGTATCTTCTTGGCGCGTGCTTTGTAACAAATACTTACCAATGCGTCTTGGCCACGTAGCAGTTAAGGTGTTCCCAGGCGGTAATGAAAGTATTGAGAATTTCAAAATCAATTTTCAAGACCTTGAAAGAGTAATGAAATTGGCCAAAATACGCGTTAAGCATTGGAAAAGCATGGAAATTCCAAATCGAAAAGAAATCGGAAGTATCTGAGCAGAATTTCACTGAAGGCAAAGCAGTACGTTATTTGTGCAATGTGCAAAACTGAGCATCATGATTAAGAATTTCAAAAAATGAAGGGAGGTAATGGCATCGAACTTTTTAAATTTAGTATTGAAAAAGTTTAGAAAAAAAAAGTTTAATGTGTGGGAACCCTGTATACAGTGGTACGCGATCTTCGGCAGACCAGGGTCCACCAGCATTTGTTCTAGTCGGAAATGCGTAAAATCGAATTTTGCCGATTGTTTTTGCTCCTGACAACGCTTACTACAAGTCGCTTTAATGTTTTGTGTGTGCTTTGCAATCTAGCAAGAAGTATCAACGCCATGAACTTCGCTTTGTACCGATAACTGCCACACAGCTCGGGCTTTCCCGTGTAACTTGTGTGTTATATTTGCATCGTCAGCCTATCCAGGACGTCGATGTTCCAGGTTGCTGTCGACACCGCATTTGTGGTAATCACGTGATGAAATATCCGAGGGGATGGGCTTTGCTGTTTCAAATTTTTAGTTTTTAGTATGGTTTTATAATGAGTCAACGTATATCTTTGGGGTCATGAGCAATTTTTGAACTTAATCCGGTAATATTCGAAATGAAAACGTCTTTTTTGACGTAAGTCTTGGCTCATATTCCCATTTCCAGAGTGACAAAAATTTGTTGCTACTCAGTTAACCCGACGTACAGTGATGACAAAAGAAAAAAACTCGCGATGAAATTTCCATCAACCTCTTCCGTTTTTTTTCTCAGTTCGTGTCGACGCAACAGAAGAAAAACGACGGAATGAAACGCGACAACGAGGTCCTCATCCAGCGGCGGAAAGACAGCGGCGCCACCTCTGTGCCTTACCTTGTCATCGACAATATTTCGAAGCTCCAGACGCACGACGACTGGTAAGAACCAGGGCTGCTTTCCTGCCCTGTTGAGCTCGGGTGCTCTTTCGGTTTCGCGATCTTACGACACAATTTGTAATGTCTGACGACACAATTTGTAGTGTCTGACGACACAATTTGTATTGTCTGACGTAACAATTTTTCTGGTCGGTCCTTTTCACGAGCGAGCCGACCGGAAAATCAACCAAGTTTAAGTTTCAAAAAAATTCTGCGAGTAAGGGCTTTACTTCTAATGATATGTCTATACCAGAAGCAAGCCAACAATATGCTTTTTGTCGGCATTACAGCAAGCCCTCCGTTCCTGCCGTTGCACTCAAATCAGCGGATTTCCTAAAGACGTGTGGCTTCTGTTATCTTCACCCACTTTTGTTTTGAAAACCTTGCTAATTTAATACTGATTTCTTCGGAGTGGACCAGGTTTGGTCCTATTGGATTACTGAAGCCGCAACGGTTCGTAATTTACAGCACTTTTGTGAAGTGCCGCGATGCTTTTTTCAATAATCCATGTAAATTTACATAAGCGCCGATTTTTTTTTTCGAAATCAATGTGATTTGAATTGATTCGAATTGATTTTTTCGAAATCAATGTGATTGATTAATTACCAACAACGTTCATGCTGACAGTCTCCCTTCTTCGCTGAACTCTCACATTTTTTGTACACATTTTTTGGCTTTGTGGCTAAACAGTTCTTGCATGAAGTACTGACGAAGAATAGTCTAGAACAGTGGTTCTCAACCTTTCATGGTTTGTGGTCCGCTTCCAGACTCTCAACACTTGTGACCCCCTGCTCATCAATAGGGTTTTGCAATATCACGGCAGAGATATTTAGTAAAGGCCTCTGCTCGTGGCCCCCGGAGGACCGCTCCGTGGTCCTCAAGGGGGCCCAGTGCCTCGGTTGAGAAACTCTGGTCTGGAACCATACCCGTAAAGTGTGTAGACTGTGGTTTAGCTTCGCCTTATTGCTTTGGCTTCACTGCTGTTGTTCGAACATTGTTGCTGTCTTCATCATCGTTACTCGCGCAGGGACCGAGTTGTCGCCGTCTTCGTGCAAGGGCCCGCCTGGCAGTTCAAAGGCTGGCCTTGGCTTCTGCAAGACGGATCTCCGGTCGACATATTTGCGAAAAGTACGTTACGTGCGCAGTTGTCGCAATCAATCAATCTCAAAGCCGGTTGTGAATTGTCGCTTAAATGTGTTAAAATTGTATTAAGTGCGCCGGGTTAAAATTGTATTAAGTGCGTCTGTTAGAAAGTGCTGGAGTACAGTGGTGACCAGGTACCTAACGCACCAGGACACAGTCGCAATATATGACGGCATCAATATCAAGAACACGACAGAATACCAAGGCATGACTTTATACATGAAGCACACCAAATGAAATCAATGTCGAACGCTGGTTCATGTCAAACCGAAAAAAAGTTTTTGATACATGCGATGCAGTAAAGTTTATCATCATTTGATATTTTCACATCAATCAGTTCATTTCGTCACCGGTGCTAACTTCCGGTAGACCTCATCTTGCTTTATTGAAATAATCACAGAACTTTCTTAAGATTATTTCCTTGCGGCACATACAACTTTTGAACACGGTAAAGATCGACGTTCGAAAATATCTCAAGTACGAGGCAGCTCCTCTAGTCGCCGAATTAAGTTATTTTAGAAGCGATAATCTACTTCCAGTCCGAGGCCGCCCGTTGTAAGCTGCGAACAGCACATTGCGTCTGATGCATCAGTTGATTCACTGGCATTGCTCGTCATCCCGAACCAGTCTTGACACGTGGCGCGACACCCTTTGCATTTCCACATTTGCTGCGTACCCGATATTCGTTTGATTCGCGAGGCACTGTTGTTTTTCCGCAAAAAAAAATTTTAGCGCTGTGTGGGACCGCAGTATCTGAAACAAGGAAGATTCTGCCCAGAATTCAAAACTGACGCTTGATATTTCCATGCAGTACAAGCTTTCCATTTGAAGTTCATCGAGCAAAAGCTTGAATCGAACGTATCCAAGTGGAACGTCCACGTGATCAGCTTAAGCGAAACCAAGCGTCACATGGACCGCGCCGCCCTGCTGAAGTTTTGGGAGGTGTTGGACAGGTGCGTGATCGCGACCCTTGTTTCTTTGACATGAGCTTGTTTATTTTTGTGATTTAATTTTCTCGTACAGACATGTGCCCGGTCGTGTTAAGGTTATATAACCTCTGTGCCGACGAGTTCGCGCGATTAGCCAAAAATGTCGGGAGTAATGGACAAATAACTTGCTGCTGAAGATCGCACTAGCTTCTGATTTCCAGTGTGACTTCACGTCTCTCGGTTGTTCCACGTGATTGTGATCTTATATTGTTTGTTTGTTTGTCAGAAAGTCTTATCCGCAAGAGTGACGGCAATAACGAGAACAGGCTCGTAGCCAGGTGTTAAGGTTTGGGGGGCAAGGTTTTTGTTTTTGTTGTACGTTTAAAACAAAATTTGAGGGGCACAAAAATGTTTTTGGGGGGCAATGCCCCCCGTGACTACGGGCCTGAACGAGAATAAGTCGGTAAAACCGCTTCGACGACCCACTCAACCTGATTGATGGCAGTCCCCAATGAAACTTCCCGGTTTGCGCTTGCGTAGCTTCTTACTGAAGCAAAAGTAAAAGGCGCTGCAGTGTTTGTATTTGTTTATGTTGGTCAGTCGCTCGCTTGGTTCAAAATCCATCTCATGGCAACGTGAACAATGCCACTGTTCGGGAATGCCGCTCCCACGTGTGTGCCAGCCGCGCAACACGTGCTGCATGCGTGCTCTCCGTACGAAACCTCAACAAGTAACCTTACGACGTTGCTGTACCGTTCGCGGAATCGATTCGATAAGACCTTGCTTCCGCAGGTACATGGTCAAGCACAAACCACATCTCAGGCACTGAAGCGTGCGTTGACAGCGCAGAACAGCGACTTGCAGGAAAGGGCCACTGCCGGACTCGGCATTGTTTAAAGGAAAGTGTCGGAAGCGCGGGCTCAAGCCGGGCAGGCCTTGCTTTGTTCATTCTTTTCGAATCTTTCGGCGCGACCGGCTTTTTCAAAGCATTGCGACCAGTCGACTCCAC
>JGI24021J15306_10008906_pt1 | contig 12379 bp, 10 predicted proteins | sample Ectturendosymbi1_FD_15306 | JGI IMG/M metagenome (IMG submission 15306)
TGGAAATCAATAAGGTTGACGTCATTGAAGAGATAGCACATGTTTTCGTATTCGAGCCACGTTCCGTCAGCTTCTGATCCGCAGGAAGGATTTGGCACCCCTGTCGGGGGGTCGGTTGGAAGGACTGGATCGAGGCTTTTCAATCGCTTGCAAACCCATTCAAGTTCCTTGAAAAAAAGTAGTTATACGAGAAACAAAATGACTGTTGTTCGATCGTAAGAAAAACTTTCAAAGAGCAGAAAAGATTACCAGTGGAGCTCAAAACTATCGTTTTTATTAAGCTTGGCTTTTACCTGAGTTGTGGAAACGTTTAACTGCTGATAATTGAATACAAAATGTTTGCAAAACCAGCACCACAAAAAATCCACACTGTTAGCATTGGTGTAATGTAAATGGATAAAATTTTAACATGTTTGGGCTAAGAGCTGTGCCGTAGCAAAACCAGTTTATAGAGTGTACCATTTCATTACCTGGAAACAGTTTATATTTTCCCAGTAACCGGTGCCGTAACCTGCCTCGTACTTCATCGCGACGCAGTTGTTATCGTTGGTCGATGACGGGGCTCCGAGGTTCCAGCCCGTGTACTCAGTCGGGGTACCATCCGACCACGCCCAGCTGCTGGCCCCCCTGATCAGAAATATCGTCGGATTTTTGCAAGATTACTTAATCCTCTTACTAAAAATAACACTTGATTAAATACTTTGGCACGAAGCAGTTTCGCAAAAGAGCAGTGGAATGCATTTGGATCGGGAGTCAGTTCTCATCTATCAAGCAGTAACAAAAAGAACTTATCGTATAGGACAAACTCTTTAAAATGATGTAGGCAGTCACGCGAGAAGCAACCGAATGTGGGCAGAAGTCACCAAAGGTTTTATCCGAGAAACCATTCGATTTTAGTTTGAGATCGTTAAAATTTCGATTCTTGTCGATATATTTCCATATCGACCAGCGCGGTCAAGTTTCAACGTGCATTACTGCAACACAGAAATATGTCATTACTTCTGAGAGATTTTGGCAGCAAACTAACTTGTTGTTGAGACCAATCCAGAAATATTGGCTTTCGGCTTCATCTTTTGCGATAAGATTGATAACATATGTTTCTTCTTTTTTGCTATGAATTGATACCAAGTCAGCTTGATACGACATGCACTGTGAAAAAGAAATAGTAAAAAATCCACATCCATTGATTCTTTTACCGATCTTCTACAAATCAAAAGAACTTTTTTCAGCAGTTATTTTCTCAATTTTATCAGCAACTGCTTTTGTGGAAGCAAATAAAGTCCTTTAAACCTCGCCAAAAAAATGAAAAATTACCTTTATTTGCTTTTTTAACATGTTCATAACCTTTGCTGAGCAAAGGCTGCTTCGAGCATAAATAGTCGTACTTTTATATTAGCGTTTCCACAAAGATCGACAGCAAATGTTCAAAAGCTAAGGCAGTCTGCTTAAACTGCGCCCTAAATTTTGGCAGCAAGTTGCGAGCTCTAGCAAACACTGCTAGCACTTCTACCACTTCTTTGGTAGAGATTGTGGTTTGTAATTGGATTCTATTAGTTGGAAAAAGAATGTTATTAAAACATTCCCGAATCTTCAATTCATATTGCCTAACATATTTTTCACAAAAAAGTATCAAACGCCTATTGCGACATAAATTCATGTTTTTTTGTTCAAATAACCTAGTGTGTGGGATAGGTGCTGCATAATTGAAACAGCACTAAGCAAACAATAGTAAATTTCTGTCGTCAATAACAAGCTACGTACTGCTTTTGCACATATTTGCTAGGCTTTGCGATGACAACTGATGGTGTCAATGGCGATTATTTCAAACGCCGCCCAAACATTATCGCGGCCTCGGAGCTGAGCAATATGCAAATAAAAACTGAAAAAATGTCCGAAGTGTGATATTTTTGTAAAACGTTCAAGTTCATTGAAGTTACAAACAATAAGAGCCACTTAAAACTTCCTACCTGGTGTCTCGCATTGTCCCAAGCCTGTTTCTTCTCCCAGTACTGTACTTCAGCCGGTGATATAACTTTGTAGCAGTAATCACTATCATCTCCAGGTGTTGACCAATCCCATGCACATCCTCCTGATGGTGCTGGTGTTGCTATAAAATTCGAAGTAATTTTATCCCTTCACGACAAACAACGAAATAGTTTACGTGCAGTATGTCCAAAGCCGCAGGTGAAGGAGCAGGCAATTTTTTGGAGGGTAAAGGGTATTTTCCCCGAATTTCCCTAAATTTGCCAGAAAAACTTTTATGTGACAAACTCTCCCACTAACAATTTCCTGTAGCTGCTGGTTACACATGAACTCTCACAAACTAAAAGACAAAGTTACTAGAAAACGTGTGTTGATTCAAATGTATTGTATAGTTACTGTGTTTTCTATGGCATTATAGACCATTATTTATACACCCAATAGCAAAACAGTACAATTTCTTTATTGTTGAAAATGTCGGAACTTCTGTGCCCAAATGTTTTGAGATTTTGCCCAAATTTTCAACAAATCAAAATTTTGCGGGTGCACTTGCATCCCGTATACCTCCAGCTCCTGCACCACTGTCCAAAGTAGAATATCATATAAGTAATTACGTACTCTGAACAAAACAAAAAACACCATTTTGCAGCTGGTGTTTATTTGAACCATATTTTAGTTGCTAATTAAGAGAGATGTTCTCATATATTCGAAAAGCAATAACATTTTTGGCTTCCTAATTGTTTCCAATGGAAAACGTCGTCAAAGGGAGAGCAGTCAACAGTTTATGCAATCTTTGCATGCATTCGTTGCAAATGTGGCTTAAACACACTTGTCGGAGGGGTTGTCCATCCATCCCGTGGTGTTTCGCAGATTGAATAAGCCTTTTTTTCCCATCGTGTGCTGTACCACAAGCCATTTCCGAAAATTCCGCCATACATTACAGCGCACTGCCCATTCGTGATGTCTGAAAAGTATTGTTAGTGGTTGTCAATGTTAAGTACCATCTGGCAGCTGTGAAGCAACATTTCTGAATAACAGATACGGACAAATCGCCCGAGAATATTTAGTTCCATTAGTTTGTGACAGTTCTTTGTCGTTTTTTGCTTGTATGGTCGAAACCCGAAATTAACTAACGGGTATTTTTAGTATGTTTTCTGCAACTCATGCTGCGGAAAGCAAAAATCGTAACAGTTCATAATGACATGAATAAGCAATTTCGCCGACAGTGCTGAATTGCACTTAAAATTTTCCATTGAGCAAAACTGGAAGAAAACTTTATAACTTGATGCCTCTATGAATATTTGCGCTGAGAAATGCTAGCGTTTGCACATCAAAGTACGTTGTCTGAAGACGCGCTCTTTGGCCTAATCTACTTCCCTTTGTTGTGGTCCAAGCTGGACCCTTCACAGACAGGGTGAGCCAACTTAAATACTTTCAGGCAGTTTCGTTCCTAACTCTCAACCGATCGCGCTAGAGAGTTAATGAAGGTATCACAAGATGAGGACTTTCGTGTGTATTCGTTTTTGTTTTGAAAAAAATGGGTACCATTGCGTTTAAAATTTTGTAGGGCAGTGAGGCGTCGCGAGGTGTTTTAGTAATGTTATTGCAAACTGTGAAAAAATTTCAAATGCCAATTTACCCCTTTTTTAGAAGAAAGAACTGAAAAACGTATCTTATGATGTCTTGATTGCCTCTCCAGCGCAATCGGTCGGTGCGTTATGGCCGAAATGATCTCAAGGGTCACTAAGTGCTTCTAGCATTCTATATACGAGACAAAAGTAACATAATTTTTGCACCTATACATGTAAAGAAGGTTGCGACGCCAAAACAGGGCTCAGTTGGGCAGAAACTGCTTTGCTGCGGAAAACTGTGCAGGTGTGTGCGAAAAGGTGGCTATGTGGTGCTGCAGCAAGATTTTGAACTATTGGTTTTGCAACAAAGAAAAGTTGCTGCATAATTCTTGAGGTTTAAAAAAGCAGGGTATAAGCATTTTTGTTACAGACGTTTCATTAATAGTTGATGTATTGTTTCCGTCAAAACTACATCGTTTGTTGGAAAATATTACGAGAAGGAAGCTTTTTGAGTATCGGCTTTAACAGTTTTGATTTCGGCACAAGCAACATTGATGTTAAGTAGAATTAATGGCCTGATTTTATTCTTGTGTTTGTTGTTATTGCGCATTCAATGAATGTCTTCCTTTTAACAAGTACGGATTCATTGCCAAAGCAACCAACAGTATAATAACCGAGTTGCACTTTGGTAGACTGCACTACCATTCAAAATTTTTCCGTCTCAAAATCAGACAAGGTTTTGAAGTTATTTGCTTAACTCGCGAGATGATCATGAGCTAGCAATGATTTAGGAACCATCTGTTCCTATACGACCCGTGAGCACCAACATTGTTTTTAGGGATATTTTTGTTCTTTTGCAAAAATATACATACATTGATCGAATACAATCTGTGAATTAAGGCGTCCAAGTGCGTTACATGTTTGGGGATAGAGGTCCACAATACGTTGCTCTACAATTCGTCCTCAAAAATGACAAGAGAAGACAGGTTCGCAAGGCATCCGGAATTAAGGTTAAACTAATGATCCAAACATTAAAATAGTCTCTTTTCCTGGCAAATAGCCGTGGTCTATCACCAAATACTAAGCTTTCACGAGATTTATTCTAACAAGGACTACCTGGATTGCCTTTAGCCCAGTTGTCGTAAGTAACGTCGTTACCGCTTGCCCATTCCCACGATACTCCCCCTCCATCAGAAACGTGGGCATGGAGTCCTAGCCACCATCTCAAGTCCTCAGAACCAACGATTGTGTGGATGAAACTCTGCACATATCTAGAAAAAAGATTTTTTTGCTCTGATTTTTTGGAACATTTCAGGATAGCAACAAAACATTATTAGCAGCGCCATAATCAGGGGTGTAACGAGGTTAGATGGCGCCCGGGGGCAAGAAGCAAGTTAGGCGCTCTCGTGTTCGAAACTGAGATCTTTAGGAAGCAAATGTATAGAAAGTACTTGTGACATTGTTGGGACTTTTCGGCGCCCCCCGCAGTGATTTGGCGCCCCCATAGTGGGTAACTCGGCGCCCGGGGAATTTCCCCCCTTACCCCCCTTGCTACGCCCCTGGTCATAACAACGTTTTGTAAATATCAAAGCAGGCACAATTTAAAGAAGTTGAGATGTCGGCACTTTAAAAATATAACATGCCGATTGTTGAAGTTTAGGACGAGCACGTTGTGATGCTGCCATCAGCGAAGTCAAAGACAACTCCGAGGTTTAATGTAAAAGCCATGCTTTCAAGTTTCACAAATCCCACGAAAGCAAAATCTCGCAATTATATTGATCGAAAGTGAGCGCTGTTTGTGATGAGTTTAACTGGGTTACCAATAAACGTTTTACCATGGCTGTTCTCGGAACATGCGCTCTTTTTTCAAACCAAAATTTTTTAAGGTAACTTTCAAAAACAGGGCATTGCGTTCTTCTGCATAATTCTTTTTACGCTATTGTAAATTATACCATGTTCCTGGAAAAACGCTAAGCAGATTGACAATGCTTGAAAGCTCCATGTTAGAATAACACTTAGGGTACCATAGAACAACTTGCTCTTCTGAGCGTTATTACCGCGTATTTGGGACAGGCGAAACGCCTTAGTATGTTCGCGACATCAAATCATACAGCCAATAGGAAGTTGAAATTACCCGGATTAGGTAACTTGTCATCAAGTTTGGATTTTCAGCTTATTTTGAGCTTTGCTCTTGAAGAGCGATCTCTTTAGGCAATATAGAAGGGTAGCAAGAAAACACAGCAAGCGTTTACGAAAGATGAAGCAATACCATGATCCTGTTTTCATAAAATCATAAAACCAAAAGTCGGCAAATGCGTAAATAAATTAGTTACACAATTTAAATAAACTTCCTAACAACAATGCCGAACTTATCGCTACAACCATTCACAATTCCTATGTAAGCCAAAAGATACTGCATGAACCAAGATGAAAAGAAAACATTTAGAAATGGTTTCGATTTACAATTGGGTAATGCAAATATTCCCAAATTTTTTGGCAAATAACCATGGCTTTTTCAATAAAATCCAACTCAAACGAAACGTACCTGTCCCTAATATGGATATTCACAGCTCCCAAACCTGCACAGTAGATTGCCGAGTCCGGTTCTGTTACGAGAGTGCGCTGGAACCAATAGCAGTAGCCTTCGTATGCCATCCAGCCTGCCATGCATTCAGTACTCTCTTACGTTTTTACAACGCAAAAACCATAGATAAGAAGGTTTTCTGCCACTCGAATCAAAATAAAAAAGAAGGAAGTTTTTTGCACACTACTATTAAATTGTCTTTTTTGTCATTTTATGACGATCAATAGCAGAAGAATTCTAAGGCACCAAAAGTGCTCAGGGTTGTGTAACGATATCTTGGCAATACTATAAACTGTTGATCAACCACGTAACACACTTTTGTCGTCGTGGTACAAAATGTGGCCACTGAAGGAGCGAGGCAAGGCAACAGCACAAATCGCTCCTTCAGTGGCCACATTTTGTACCACGACGTGAAATCATATGTTTTTGCTCAGAAATCTTTGTGAAGACCAGAATCCCAAGAATGTTCGGCTAAGCAAGTTCATGATCACGAAGCAAGTTCTCATGGTTGCACAACTTACACCTACAGGAAATCCCTCAGTGGTTGGTCTGGTCTAGGTAAAATGTTTACATCTGTGAGCTGGTTTAGTTGTTTTCTTGATTTGGAGTCAGCAGATCTATCATTAATCAAGTTTTTTTGAAAACTTTGAAGAGTTTTAGAACTTCCTAGGGCAACTGCCCCTCAAAACTCTCCTGAGAGAAGCTGCGCGTATAAGAATGAAATAATGAAATTTTTTCACATAACCCCAAAGATAAAGCAATCGCGATATCTTCATTTTATGCTATCGTAGCTGGGCTGGTATCAATCATACCTTCTTGACAGCCGGGAGCAGGCGTTGGGTCTTCAGTTTCGCCTGCTGAGTAGTAACCCTTGAACTTTTTGCAGACATACCCCTGTGAAAAAAGTTTTCAAGTGCATGTAAAATTCTGTTTGCCAACTAGTAATTTTTGTGCACACCAGCGCAATGGTCGATTCCATAAAGTGCAGTAAACAAATCACGTAAGCAATTCCCCAGAAAAAAGTAAGCATAAGAGAAATATTGAAGCACAGACCACAAAAAATTGCATTAAATTGTAAATATTTAATTTCCTTATTAGATATGATAAGAAGATTCGCATCTAAAGATGTGATGCGCATTAAAAACGGTTGTTTCCTTTGGAAGCTGCTGCAACTTTAGTAATTAGGACGCAACTCCTTCAGCATTTCATTGTGCTCAAATGACTTCCGCTAAACCCTTCGCATTGTGGTTTCAAACATGTCTTTGGCAGTCGATCTACCGAATAGCAAATTGATGACATGTAGACGTACAAAATGTGATGTAGGCGTGATACTCGCTTCTCTTTCACTCAGTTATAGGCGAATCTAACTACTCACATTGTGAAATGCCTGACAACTTGATCTGAACATACAGCGACCGGGTGATAAGCGGTAAGGACAGACGAAGCGGGAAGAAGACAGATCTATCTACAATCGTGGGTGGACAAATCATGTTTAAAAATCTATTGCAGTTTGCCTTTCTAAACTCAGACACTTTACCCCAGTATCATCGCACAAATAATCGTTCCAAAGTGAAGTATCTCTGTTGATCTCGCAGCAACTTTCCTGCTTGCCTTCCCAGTTGTCTGGAGCAAACGGTTCCCAATTGGTGTACGTTACCTTTAGATGTAGGAGATATTCAGTTCCTTCTAAAAATACTAAGATAAAAGTCCAAAGCCCACCTTTATTCAAAGTTCAGAGGACGTATGTAGGCAATACAAGATGACGAGAAAATACAAGCAATGGGCACGTGACCTAACAGCTACTTTTACGTACCGGTGTACCATCAACCCACTCAAACTCGTTGGTGGAACGAAGATCATTTAATCCAATCCAAACGTACGGAGCTGGCCCAAGAACAATTTTCTGCGAAATGAAATCTTGCTCCACGCTGGTGCTGATGGTCACAAGGTGGCCGTCCAACGATACGCACTGTGCTTCTGCCTCAGCCCACGTTAGCATGTCCACTGTGTGTCACCGTGTGCAATCAGTGTTAGAGAGAAAGTCAAAGTGAAATCGAGCCAAAGTGAGAAAGTCTTAGTGAAAGTCAAACAAAACCAGTCTCGAAATTGTAGCCGCGCTAAAATTTGATGCGGTAGATGTTTACACATTCGCCTGTGAATTCGTGCCCTGCACCAAAAATTGAAATCACCTGAAAAATGGTAGCAATGTTGGTTGAAAGGAATCCATCCTGCTTGGCAAGTCAATTCGTTGTTTGCGAACGAGAAGGCGACCGGGTAGTAACTGCAAAAACAGCGAAAAATGTCTACACTGCGCGTGTCGACGCAATCAGGCGACACAAAGAAATTGTAACAGCAACTTTGAGAACTGCGGGAAAAAGCGTGTCTTAGAGAAGGGATTAAAACAAGCAGAAATGCAAAGAAATCTTTTTCGATTAAATCACTAACTCACACGAAATCAAGAGACACTACTTCATTGCTGACAGATCCACGATATATACTCTGAGCTGGTTTCTTGACCATCGTCACTGGACCACCAATTTGATCTAAGATTACGCCTGCGTGCACTGCAGCGCTGCAGATTTGAGATATCTATGAGCAGAAGACCGTATAAACAGGTGCATAAACACATTTCTAAGCGCCAGCATATTTTAACAAATTTTTTATACCAACTGGCAATGCTAGATAAATATAACTAGGATAACAAGGTAGAAAAAACATTTCTCGAAATAAAAAAGAAGAAACCAACGTGTTTTGCCACTGTGCTATATTTTTCGTAGCAGCTTTGGTCCCGTTTNTATCTAGTATAATGCGAAGAAAACTGCGGTTGCTTCTGGGACAATTTTAAGAATACCTATAAATATTTTATTTCTTGTTTTTGTCAAACTAGCAAATGTGCAATTTCCTTTTGTGCACGTGAGTGAGCATTAATGTCTAAAAAGTGGAAAAATCAAAACTAAATCCTGCTGTTGCTGCATGATCAGTCCTATATCTCCCGTTTGTTTCAAAGGTGAATGAAATAATTCAAACTAGCAAGGTGCTTGTTGCTTGAACATAAGAGACAATAAAAATAAACTTCTATAGTTAGATGCCAACATTCTGCTCCTCACTCATACAGGTATTGGAAAGAAACGACATAGTTTTGACAAAGCTACGCGTTTTTTCTTTTCAAAAGTTACTGCAAGTTAAAACTAGATTTGGACAATGAATTACTGCTGTTGTTTATTGCGTATTTGCCAGAAAGGATTGTCTGGGTCAGACTTCGTCAAAACACATGATTGGAAATGGTAAAAACGGCCACAAAAAGCTCCTCTAGGTATGGTTTTGTTAGATTCCAGTTGACACAACAACGCGCAATGCGCAAAGTCATCTTCAGCAGAAAAGCCGGCACGGTTTCATCAAAGTTTGCGCTCGATGGAAATAAATAAATTAGTAATTAGTCGTCTTTGCCAGGTGTTCTTTGCTTCGATTTGCGAAAGCGGTACTGCTCGTTCAACGCTTAAGTGAGCGAGCACGCAACTGTACACTTGGAAATCGGGCGGCGAAGGTCTGTTCGATCAGGCTAGTCACACGCGCTCCCAAGGGCTTGCGTGTAATCAAAAAGCGTTTGTTCAGGTGTCTTCGGAATACATCGTTTATGTTGATGAAACTTAATCTTGAGCCATATGCAATAAAAGCACGTTAAAGAGTGAAAAAGGAAGACCAAAACAACTGGCATTAAATCGATATCACCAGGCAGCTCTGCACACAGCTGCAGTCATGGCCTGAAACTTGTCATTTTTTTCTCAATGTGCCTTACAGTTTCTATTTGTCCCACCATGACAGTCAAACATACCCCAGCATAGATCCCTGTTCCGTACACCTTCGGAGGTTCTAAGACAGGACAAAGACCTGGACATTCTGCTTGGACTACTGTGCCGTCGTCATCTTCTACTTGCAAGAAAACGTCAGCGATTTCGGCGCATCCAAGTTCCTCTGGAAACGTGCACCCAAATGCGTTACCGAAAAACTGAGGCACAAAAGGTCATTGCACGAATCCACATTGCTGAAAACAATCTTGAGAGTGGTTGCATAGCAACTGCAGGTTTACGTCAGGGGCGGGTACAGCCAGTAAAAATAGGGGGGATGGCGAATTCAGTAATATTTGTTAGTGAAGTCTCATTATGGCTTCGCTACTGTAAGAGAGATGAAGTATACTTCACAACACTGCTGTGATAAAACAATGTACAGAAAAATGGCCTTATTCCGCGAATGTTATTTTGGGAATTGCACAAAATCATGGTGAATGAAGTTACTTTCACAGGTTTTAGGGGGGGCAATCGCCCCAGTTACTCCCCTGGATCCGCCTCTGGTTTACGTAAATAAGAACGTAGACAAAAGCTGCAAACACGTTTGTAAACTGAATTTATTGGTTGCACCAAACATTAAATTGAGTTGGTTAAGTTTCAGCGAGGCCATAACCAGGGATATCCAGAACTCCTAGATATCTCTGGTTGTATTATGCAACGTGGCAACGTGTTTGTGCAGAAAGGAGTTGCACCGTTGAAGACGCATTGCATCTGTTTTCAGTTTACAAACGTGTTTTTATTATTGGTTTTCCACCTACGATGGGGATTTGAGCAGCGGGTAACAGCCCGTCAACTCGACTTACGCAGCGGACAACAACCCGTCAACTCGACTTACGTAGCGGGTAACAACCCGTCAACTCGAATCTCATTCCTATCGCGTCTCCTGACCATTGGAGCGGATAGATTCGAATCCCGGATGTGAAGACATGCTCAGCAAGAACGACTCGAACCGGAGTCTGAGTGTCGCTGTTTCCAGTGAAATTTACCTGTTTCAAAAAAAGGATGCTTGTCATTTGTGAACATCACATAATTTATGAAAATGGAAAAGTACTTGAAATTTCAAGTCGGGAGCACGAGTTCATGGCACGATGGAGAAACTTTTCGAAATGTCAAACTTTTAGCACACCAGACACACGCTCCTGTCTTGATGTGTTTTCATCCACACGCATGTGTGTTTGTGTTCTGCAACACCTCAAAAACAACGGAAGTCTATTTGAAAAATTAAGTCGCAAAAAAACTTGTTTCAACTGCTGTTTTCATGAACCTAACTTCTTGGGAACGTAAGTTTGGGCGAAAGTATGACGTGCAATAGAAGAACGCCAGAATCCAAAACTCAAACAAAATGGACTGGTTAAAAACTTTTGTATCGCAAAATTTACAGTATAATCATACGTATCGTACCACGACTTTGTCAAAGTTAGTGTAATCGGTCCACTGGCTGAAGGTGTCGTCATTCGCAAACGCAACTTTGAACATTGTGACGTATCTATCCGCATCGTTTGCTCCTTGAATCCACAACCCGCTCACTCTGAACTTGTTTCGGAAGTTTACTTGAACATAGGCTCCTAAAATGTTTAATCACAAGCACATTTAACTGTTAAAAGTAAAGCCGATGAATAACGGATGTCTTCTAAAAAAATTATTGCCAAACGAAATAAATCTTACAATTAAAGTAAAAGTACTAAATGCATTTTGGAAAGATAAGGAAACTGCTCAGAAAATAATCTAGCCTTTCAGCGGGAACGTCAAAAATGTTAATAGAGCGCTGTGAAAAAATGAAATCAATAAAAACCTTATGTTTTTACAGTTGTTTGTCAAAAATCGATTGTGGTTTGAAGGAGGGAGTAATTTTTAAACGTCTTTTGTTGGTTTAAATTTATCACCTATGTTTTGGTTTTGTTTGCTGAATTTATTGCGAACTTCCCATCTTCAATTGCACTGCTCTTGAAACTGAAGTGAAGACCAAAGCAATAAACGAACCGCTTTATTTCTTGTTAGATATAAAACTAGTGAAATTAGTCACTGCAATCGAAAATGACGCGCCAGGTTGTTTCTCATATTAGTGAGTGTTTCGTTTTTACTTTGGGACCGAATGAAAAGCAACAGTGTACATTATTTGGGCAAAACAGGCACTTTCGATTTCCCCCAAATCAGTCAATTGTATTTTTCGAGGGGTATAAACATGTCGTGGTTTAACAGAAAGATTACGAGGATTGGCGCAATGACCGCGAAGTCATGCAGCCAGCCAACCCTTGAAAAGAACAAAGAGAAAGGCAATCGAAGATTATGAATATAGCAAAGGAAAGTGTTGTATTTTTCGTAGTACACAATACAAACACGAACGGTTCGAACCCAATTGTAGAATGCCTAGGAGAGGCAAGGCGCTCACTAAAGTACTG
>JGI24021J15306_10008907_pt1 | contig 12379 bp, 10 predicted proteins | sample Ectturendosymbi1_FD_15306 | JGI IMG/M metagenome (IMG submission 15306)
CTATAGTGGCTCGCGCGGTCGTAAGAGGGTTAAGGAAACGATGGTTGGTCAATTCGCTCCCGAATATCTAAATAACCATTCTTTGCACGCAGGCTATATAAACTACGTTCTACACAAAACTACTATCGCGAATACATTGAACCATGCAGAAACAAGGACCTCAGTTTAAAATACAAGTAGTCAGTAATTTGTTCAGGGTTTTCACATGAAACATAGATCAACATAACACTTTTTTGAAAATCTAAAATAATCCATAAAAATTTCGTGGAGGGCTTTGATTGTCCGCTTTGTTCCCCACCCTGGTTGCCGGCCTAATTCAATTTACACGCGCATTAAACTCTGTGACAAGCAGTTTTGATCTTTTATTGCTTGACCATTCTCTTGAGTACTTTACACACAGCACGAAACTTGCATTGATAAAGGCTAGCCTACAACAATCGACTCACAAAGCTAAATGCACTCCACACGGGCGTTTCTGCAGTCTGAGTTTCATTTGTATGTGCATGTACTGTAAAATAATTTTTCCTATATCCTAACTGTTCAATGACTATTTTTTTCAAATCACGTTTTTTTTCTTTAACAACTTTTTACAAAAAAACATTTCAAGCTTAGGTTTTTCAAAAATGATCTTACGTCTGTAAAACAAGACCAAAACTTTTTTTAAGTGCAGCAAAAGGAGCGGTAGCTCGCTACTATTTTTATTCAGGAACGACTGCGGTAGCGCTGCTATTAAATTTAACAAAGAGCGGTAGCAACGCTATTTATAAAGTAGCGGTTGCGCACCTCTGCACATAGGCTATACGATTCGATGTAAATTTCGCTTGCTATACACCTTTATCCATCAGTCAAGTGGCAATGACTCGATAATCTTCCGCTTTTGTCGGTGCCCTGGCGTTTTTGCAGTTGCTATGGTTTCTTTCTCGTCTTTGAAATTCTTAATTTTCGCCAAATAAACTCAACTCTCATTTGCTTTTTCCAGTAGTCGATTGTGTGCCTGCCGTATTAACTCGATTGTTAGCCGCCTTTGACTGTAAGCCGCAGGAAATGGTGTTAAAAGTTAGTGTAAGCTGCACTTGATTGTAAACCGCACTTGAACATACAGTAGGTCAGTGTCTTTTTCAAGGTTTTTGAAAGGGTATCGTTGTGGAGCTTTAGGGTGTCAACACCATGGCATTTTCCCTTCTATGTCTGATACTTTTAACTCATTTTCACAAAAACGCAAGTTTCCGTCCAAATATGCTTAGGCCTAATTATTTGAATACGACATTCACTTTTGGCAATCAAACAAAAGACAATTTCATAATTAGAAAGGTTCAATGTAGGCCTATACAGTCATTCATTTTCTCATTTCGTGCACGCTTTTCCTCTAGGGAGAGTCGCGGAGGCTGCAGCCCTAGGACCCAAAATAATTCGCTATCAACAGAAATCTCAGAAAGTTCTGCTGGCTCCACACCAAGACGGGACCAAGCAAGGTCGGAGATGTAGTCACATCACCTGGTCCTTGGACAAACTTTGGGCCGCTTTCCCGTGGGAGTAGACTGTAGCCTGAAGGACTTAGTTCGCCAGTCTTTCCTAGGACATTTTGGACACATGGCTGAACCAACATTGCTGGGATCTATCGATTCTCTATTCGGGGAAGTGGCTCGACATGCTGGGCTTTACGGATTTCAGACCTTTGCTCTTTGTCACGAAGTGTTACACCGACAAGTCTTCGCAAATATCCCATCTCTGCCGTTTATTCTTCACCTAAGATTCATGATCAGAGGTAGGTTCTGTCAGGTGAGGTACCAATGTTGACAAAAGGAAAGCACCATGCTGAAATTTTTTGTTTTTATAAGTAGCAGTGAAACAACACACGTTGCATCATTTTTATTTTTTGACCGCGGCTTAATTCAGTGCGACCCAAAAGGCCAAAATATCACTCCTAGCTCTCACTGTTGCCTCACTCGACAACCACCTTGTTTTGCATGCGCCCTGCAACCGCCGACCTTTTGTCTTCATTGCAGTCTGATTCATCGCCAGGCAAGCGGATCGAAACGGTGAAACAGTAAAACACTTCCACAATTGCATTAAAGTGCTTTTGCAGTTTCGTGCCCCATACTGTACAAATCTGCGGCAGGATAGTAAGAGGCTGAAGCGGTGCGCATGACAATGAACAGATACCAAACTTATAAATTGTCCCTTCCAACTTCTGCGCCAAAAAATTGTCGTCCTACAACATTGCAGCCGTCTGTTGCAATAGTGACGTTCAGGAAAACATGTTTTCCTCAAATCATTTTACTCCAATACAAAGCAAAACCATATCTAGGCTTTCAGAATTTAGGGTGTCATTTTGACACCCAAAAACGGCTTAAAAACACTGCAGTAGGTTACCTAAGCCTCTGAGATGTATTTGCGACGTTCGGGTAGATCTGCTNGTGTGTTTCCCGTATTAATGATGCTTATACACCACTACAACTGCCTTCTGTTTATCATAATCGCTCCTGTGACGGATGTGCACGTGATGCTGAAGAAAATCGAATGCGAAAGAAGAGTTTGGTCAACAAAACGTAGCCAGGGGAAGACAGCGTCATCTACACCTTCGAAACAGTAAAGAAATATCAAAGGTAAGCCGCATGAAATGATGAAGAAATTTTGTGGGATTTTAATAAAATGTAAAATTGACAAGGGAGTCCATGAGTTGTTGCTTTAGCAGTGCTTCATGTTACTTGCTTGTTGGTGTATTTGTGGTCTCGCAGGTTCACTTTCTTTCAGTGCCCCAGGCTCGAACTTACGGTTGGACATGAATTCAAGGTCCCAGTAATACTACTCAATTTAAATAAAGTGGTAAGAGGCTTTTCGTCACAGGGTGTCCACACCTTCGCTAACCCGGTACGATATTAATGGATGAGACACGGCCGGACGCAAAAGCATTTTGCCGACAACATTCAAGTAGCCCAATAGCAGCGCGCGAGCCTCTATAGTAGGGTTTCAACCTGCGGAGCATGGCCCACGGAAGATTTTTGACGGGTGACGTCCTAGTATTATTGAAATTGAGTAGGCTGTTTTGCCAGATGAACCTTTTAATCGAAAACGTAGGTGGTTCTTGAAATACAAACCTCATAAAACTGTTCAAGCTCAGATGACATTGTTACAGAGCCTAGCAACTTAACACATATTCAACCATATCATTTAAACCCAGGGGTATCTAGAAAGTCCCAAGGCTTATTGGATTCGTTTATTTTAGGAAATTATTGCACTAACAATTGGCCATCTGCCTCTGATTTATTGCTTCTGGCAGTCGTTTCAATTTCAAATTCAGCAAAAGCGTGACTGCGAACTGCAACAAACATCGAGTGTTTGAGACTGTGAACATCGTGTCCCAGACAATGGCATCAGTAACGTTTGTACGGCATATGCTCAGCAAGCTTGAGTTGTGAATTTCGTGATGTACTGTACGTTCCAGATTTTTTCGAAAACATGGTGGTGCGTACTCGTGAACCACTGGGATGGTCGAGCCTTCTAAATCGTTTCGTGCGTACGCTCATTATGTCGCTGATGAAAGAAACCAGCTCATAGACCTCTTCAGATTCTAGACACAACATACAGCTGGACATTCAAGTTCCACCGGGATCGTTTCAGCTCTCGGGTCCCAGCACAAAGCACTGACTGGAACGCCTTCTCACAGGTCCTGCGCAGAGAGCGTATACATCATTTTTACACCTGGCTACAGATAGCTAAGGCGTTTCTCATTGATATCTGGTGTAAACCGTTTGTTTCGCCATGTTTTTTCTGCGTAAGGATAATCAGGGACGCTGGATAACGAGACAGTGCCCCTTGCCCTTTTAATTGGGNGCAACGGGGGCGGTGGTGCCTTTTCACAACAGTATCATAGGTAATTCAATTTCAAAGTTTGTCAAAACCGACTAAAAACAATTTTATTGCAGCTATTCGCGCACCCAGAAAATCCAGAATGTTTTTTGTAATTTCTGTTATTATTTTTGAGGTCAACATTGTTGATGAATAGAAACAAACATACTTGGCAACGACTTTTTTGTTTTTTATAAGTTTCCATTGTCCTCAACTCTTTTTCTGCCCCATGCCCCACCGCTACTCCGGCGTCCCTGAGGATAATATCGTCTGCAATACATCTGCAAACGTGTAGCTACATGCGGTCCGGTTTGACGCCTTGAAAGAACAATTAAGGCTGTGCGTCGACACCTGCATGACACTTATGGATACATGAAAAAAACATAGGAAACGAAACGCGAACAAACTTTTTGTATGAGACAGAATCGTCGCCAGAAAGTTTTCAATAGGGGGGCTTGACATTTCAAAAATTGACAAAAACTCCACTGACTAATAGTGTTTCATGTTTCCATTTGGGGGGAAAGCCCACCAAAGCCCCCCGTGGCCACGGGACTGGTATGAGACTCGTGCTTTTTCAGCCAATCACATGAATAACGATCGACGAAATATCAAGCAAAAACCCACAAATCATTTGACCTGTCTTGAGAGGCTTACTGTAATAGCAACGGAAGTACTGTAGCAGTTCGCAACAGTCACGTCCTGAGATGGTCCGCCATCAATAACAAGCACGCACCGCGCACGCAATGCCTTCGATGCTTAACCACGAGCAAACAACATGACCGAAGTGGGCAGCTGCATGGCCACAAAACACGGCAACCGCCGTCACGGCCTGTCGCCGTCAATGTCCACTTCAACAGCGTACACAAGGTCTGCAACGCAGCACTCGAGCATTGTTTCGTACGCTCTGTTACTGACGGGTGAGCATGGCTGTAGATTTGTCGCGGGCGGGAATTTAAAATCGGGCCCGAAATTCACAGTCACTGTTGCCGACTTGTAAAGCGACACGCAGGGGTAATAAACGCCACCAAAAACGTCGTCCTCCCACGCTCTTCCTTGAGAAACGCCATTCTTGAAGAACTCCAGGTAAGAACCTTTCACGGGTTTGAGAGCTTTTTCAGCTAATTCCACTTCATCCTGAGTGAAAAAAGATGGTTGTGCGCATGCGCGGAAGAAAATTTTGTTCCTCACCTCATTTCACAAAAACCAACCTTTTCTTCGAAGTAAAAAAAGCTCTTGAACTTGATCAAAGCATAGTCTTTGCAAGTGTCCGTAAGTTCTCTTGACTGTTCGGTGGGAGGAAGGTGAAGATAAAAACCAAGCACATCACCTTTGCCATAACCATCGCTGTAGTGCTTTCCTCTGCTTTGATGAAACCTGACAAGGAAGTGTTTCTGATACAGACACAAATTGACAGCTTTGTGAAAGCGTCTAGCTCAGGGCCGTCGCCAGCAGGAGGGGGGCATTGGTGCCCGGCCCCCCATTTGAAATCTGTTCGCCCCAATTTCATGTTTGGCACCCCGGTTGCTGCATACATCCAATATTGTATTAAAAACTATGGTCCCCCTTGTGGTTTTTGACCCCCTCCCTGCTGCGAAATCCTGGCGACGGGCCTGGTCTAGCTGTCTTCATGAAAATACGGCAGTACGAAAGTAGATATCGACACGTATCAAGAGAATTCACCAGGTGTAAACCAAAAATCATAGAAGCTAGCACATTTAAGAGCGCTTGTGCGCGTCTTATAAACTTAACAGTCAAACAAAAACTAATCATCGCATGTTTCTTTTCAAACACTTAAACAGTTGTATGCTAACATCATATCGATCACGATACACGAACTAAGCCAGTCAAAGGCGTTTTTATTCTAGGTGGCAATACGTCCTTGTTACAGGGCTGAGTTCTGATTTGTGACTTTTTGGTCCGGAAAACCAGAGGGTTTGCAGGCAACAGGAAAATGGAACGATGAAAGCGCGCCGCGAAAAAAATCTGTTAAGTTTCTGAAAAAACAGGGACTCAGCGTTTTGCTCTTTATTATTTTAGTGAGTAAAATTTAGTTAACTTTTAGTGAAGTTTCCAGTTCACACGAAACCACAATATTTAGTGCTCGAGCGCGACACCACTACTGCTGCTTAGAAGCATCACCAATTGCGTCCATCCCGGTTTGGAAAAATAAAATGACCCCATTTTGCGCCGATGGCAAAATACCTCCGGATTGTGCACATCACTTGCAGCATCATTTTATATTCGATGCGTGTAAGACGGAGACTGTCAAAATGACCGCAAACAGGTGCATCTTCTTTGTTGTCACGGCAACGTCTCAACCATTGTCAAACCTTTGTGAATTTTTTTTGTACAGCAGACCTGATAAATAGTTTGACAAAATTCGTACTTCATTATCTAGCCCTAGCGTATTTCCGAGAGAAACTATGGTTGAGCTTACCATTTCAAATCTACTTCTACCAGATATATGCTCGCGGAACAGCTATCAAAACGACCTACAGTCGCCAACGTCGGTTTTAACATTTTAAAAACGAATAAGGTGACCGGCATCTTTGGTGTATTCACGTGAAGGAGCAGAGCCAACACTTTATCAGGGAAGTTTATGATTCATGCACGAGCATTACAGAAAGAGCTATATATGTACTTTGTTAGAGAACCTACAGAGTACTCGAGGTCACAACAGAAATTTCCAACCCAACCCTTGATAATTGCTCCATTAACACCCCGCATTATTTAACAAAGAAATGTACGATTTATATTCATATTGTGGCAAAAAAGCAACTTCAGGTGGTAGTGTGGCGTCGTTTATAAACGGTGTTTCTTGGGGACCGATATATTTGATTTTTATCACATTTAATTTTAACAAAAATGTAAGTTACGTTTGCATTCACAAAAATAATTCAGCACATCTGGGCATTCTAACTAGTACAACTGTATCGAGACAAATCACCAGTTTCATCAACTACGTCAAGGCAAGAGGTCGGTAACATTCTGCCGTAAGACCCATTCAACGACCGTGCTCAATAGATACCGACACAGGAGACGCTTAGCTAAGGGTTGCACCTAGAAGTACGGTGGTTTTCTCACAGCGTCGGTCACTACAAGGAATACAATATACTCAAACACACACCTTCTCACTTTTACTGCTTAAACACAAAATCTGCGCTTCAGATATCTTTTCTACTAGGTTTTACTAAGTAGTTAATTGCAGTGCTTAACGCATGTCGCTCCAAGTGTCCAGACAGATATATATCTATATACCGTAAGGTTCACAGAAATAGTCTTTCGCAGAAACGTCTTCATCTCCAGAAGTAATAAACTGGGATAACAATTTCGGGATATAATATTTGTACTTAGATAAAAAAAACAATCGCAATTACTAATGGGTGAAACCAATAAAAAACTCCTGAGACCGAATTTGTCCATCACTGCAGAAACGATAACCAAATAACATTACAGAGTATGCTCACGCAAGTCAATCTAGTTGTAAGTCAACTCATTTATTGATGATGAGATTGTTGTTTTCTTCCTGATAAAGGAAGAAACCACCCCCTTTGCTGATTTTCATTGGCACCCCAAAAGACTTACTTTGATGTCCACAACATGTTATCTGAGACAGACAACGTAATATTACCTGGTTCCTTTCCGACTTCTCCACGAGTAACTAAATTTGTCATAACCAAGAGGAGCTTGCAGGTTACCCAATTTCTGAGCCCAGCCCAGACGTGTAGCAGCACCATCTGGCATGTCGACAATGGTAACCTCGTAATACCACCCTCCTTTCTTAACGGCATGTGATGCACGTACCATCGAATAACCTTTCTCGCCGGTCACTGACAACCGGTCTTCTGACACACGAAGTTGTGGAGCTCTGAAAAAAAAGGAATGACTTTATGGCACCGCCCACAGTCCCCGCAGACCCTAAATACAGTGCAGACAGAATCCATTATGCCAGCCAGGAAATAAGAAATTGTTGACAAGAACTCGATGGCATCGAAAAAAGATTTTAGATCAACTTGTAAGAACATGTCAGGCTTTGTAAAAATATTTCAACCTTCTCCCAAATTTTCTTGTAGCATTGTAACCTAACAAAGAGCATTATTTCTTTGCGTTTAATTCTGGAAAACAGATAATGGGAAGCACACTGCGCTTGATTGTGTCTCTAAACATAAACTACAAACTGGAGTTCGTGTCGCAGAATACTTTTAGAATAGAGCAATTACTTGCCACTCAAGACCATGTGCCTTTTTTACCATTTCCACTACACTTGCCCCAACCGAAATTAGCTTTGTTCCGCTTAGTGCATTACCTTTCTTACGATCAACACACGAAGTCAAACAGTATGAATGCTAGGTTTTTTTTGCTGAGACATTTCGCTCATTTGTCGAAAATAGCTTAAAAGCGTCTGTCATTTTCTCGTTTTTGGATATTTTTTGACTGGAAAAAGGCAATATGACCGAATTGATTTAACTTTGTTATATTAAAAAATCGAGCTAATAACTGACAAATGACTGAAAAAAATCCCAGGTGCAAAGTGTAGGAAATTGCAATATGCAGAAGCAATACAAAATATGCAGACAGGATATCATGATGAAACCCACTTAGTCCTGACAATTCTATTTTCTCACACAGTTGGGAAAGAGCATGGGGATATACAAATGTGTTGTCGGCACATAAGATCGACATTAAAGTTGATGGTTATTCCAAGCCATCTTAGCATTCAAGTTAAACCTGAATTCAGCATTCCTGATTTTATGAACTAACCTCAGCTTGATCATGCTTAGATGGAACTACTGCAGTTTCACCAATTTCAGAAAATAATGTGGCAAACAACAACAAAATTACAATAAAATATTGCAACACACATTTTATTGAGAGCAGAAGTTTGAACCACCTACATGTGTAGTGACTAAATTTAAGTTCAATAAAATATTATCAATTTCTAACTAGGAGGAGCTGATGTAATGTAAAGTCATTACAAATACAAAACAAAATAGTACCGATCATGCAGGGAAAGTAGGACTTTGTCATGAAGCCATTGTCGATACAACTTTCCAGGAATTGGTTTTCCTGAGCAGTCTGTATCAAGGTCATTATCTGGAATGTGAGGGTCAGGCTCCGCTAAAATATAACGATACCCATCTTTGTTGAAAGGATGTTCCAATGGAAAACCATGTAAAGGCAATCTCTGCATTGAAATAAAGGCCTTTCATGACTACGAGTCACAGGCTACACAAAACTTTCACTGGACAAGCAAACAAACAACAATATTCAATGTAAGATTGGCTGGCTGCAGGCATAAAAGAAAAAATATTTTAACTTTCATTGTAATATGAACGCATTCAATAGTTATTTACAGCATGTGGAAAACCTGAAACATACTTTCCAGTAGTTTTGATTATCCTGACCAATGACATTTGCAGTTGGGTTCTCAACATCTTTTTCAAAAGATTCAGACGATTATCATTATGATGTGTCCTAATTTCACCGATACTCAAAACGATATAGTCATACTTGCGTTGTGAACCACATCATTTTGCAGATTTGTAGATCACATCAGTAACAACACTTAAAGATTTGCCAGACCATACTACATTGGCTGGCCAAAAGCACAGCAACCACTATAATGCCATAACAATCCTACCCCACTTTTTTATCTACTGCACTATAGTATGCGCTGAATACTGGAAAACCAACAAACATGAAATATATGAAAACAGATTGTATGGTTTCATTGCTTCAAATATCTTGGTCAATATCAAGCAGCATTTTAAAATTGTTACACAACACATGATCAACACCTTCAGCTCCAGGTTCGTTTTACCTTTGAGACCCACGTCAGCCACTTTTTTACCATCACTTTGCAACCCCATAACTTGTCAGACGATTGAGCTAGAGAGCTGTTCGCACCCTCAAAGATATGGTGAGTCTTCTAGATAGCATTGAAAAAAATGGGAAAGTTTTGGATTTTTTGTTGGTGACATCATAAGTGGGTTAGGTTTTAGGCCATTTTGGTTCAGGTTACCTGGCCTGGGTGCCAACTGCATGAGGGAATTTTATGACTCATGTTTTAATTGGAAACTAGGCTATAATCCAAGTCTTTTGAACCTTTGATTGGCTTTCTAACATTTCTGATTCATAAGTTATGGCCAAAAAACAACAGAATACTTAATTAATCCCCTAATTAAATATTTACCTAATTATCAATTTTTTTTGTTTTTAGGAGACTTGATGAGTCTTTTGAGGGTTTGAACAGCTTTCTAGCACGATCGACTGGCGAGTTATGGAGTTGCGAAGTGGCACAAAAATAGCGGCTCAATGTGTGATTTCAAAGTACGATATATTCGTATACCAGCAGCGAACGTGTTAACATACACCAGGGATGGTTGACAACCATTTGCAAGTTGAGATTGTGCTTTTCAAAATCTTGTACTCTTTACTCAGCAAATTTAGAACTAATATGTACTATTTCACTTTGCACAATGTATCTGCTGCTTTTGCCAGTTGATGAAAATGCTCTGTAGAAATTTACACACAGCAAAGGACAGATTTCAATAAAATCAGTTTTTCAAAATGCTTGGATTTTCTGCTACAACTTGTATATAGATTTTGTTTCGCCTTGCAGAAATATGCTCATATGATTTTGTTTTGACATTTCTTCAAATATAAGTAGAGCCGCTTTTGCAGTCCATAGTTAATCTTTCAGAGTATCCTGCAGAGCTGGTATGGCAGTGTGCTTTTGACCATTTTCTTGCTAATATAAAACAATCTAGATAGCTGGCATTTCAATTTTTGGCTGGCTGCATACTTCTAACAAACAGTTTCCTTGTCAGATGTACTTAAAGTAGTTATTTTAAATTTTTTTCAACATGTGTCTCATAGCACATAAGATAAAGGCAGGTATGTACTATGCATACTTGCAAATATATATTTTGCAGGCTTGCACACATAAATTTCATACCGTTTGTTTATTTGCTATGCACGAACTGCATAAATACATAGAAAACTTCTTGAGCTACACTACACTGTACAGGCATGTGTCTTGTGTGCACACTTTCCAGACTGGCCTGCAATAAAAATGTAGAAGGAGCATATAGTATTAGATAACAATGATACATAGTTGACACAAAAGTTTTATGAAATAGATCCAGTCTGAAAATCACGTATAACTTGGTAATTTCATTAAAGAAATGGTTCTTCTTTTTTACACTAAGATTACTGCTCACCCCTTACTGAAGGCTTATGTTCCACAACATTTACATGTAAGTTGAATATTGCACATGAAGGTTCACAGAAGTCTTCGGCAAAAATCTGGGCATGGTTTATTAAAACAAGAAAAAAAATTTCGCTCAAATGAGCTTTGTCAGTTCCACAAAATAAAGGGCAAAAATCGTAAAATCTTTTGATGAGCTAGAGTTGAGCTGAATCCAGCTCAAAGATTTTATGTTTTTTACCTTTTATTTTGTGGAACTGACATGTTCCTTTTAGAAAAATTAACATTCCTGTTTTAATAAACTGTGGCCATATTTCTGTGAGCCTCCATGTGCAATATTTTGATAATGTGGAGCAATTATCACCACAGCAGGTACGATTGAGCCTTTCTGGTGGCCAGGCAAATTCTGATGGAACTCAGTACAATGCCAGAGTAACAAAGCAACACAAGTTGTTGAAAAAATGATCAGCAAACCTGGTTGTATGGAATTTCAACTTTATTTTTCTTATTAGCATTTCCGCCAGTGGTATCTTGTGGTTTCCGTTTCTTTCGTGTTCCTCTGCCTTTACCGAAAGGTGGACAGGTACTTTGCTGAGTAGGCGGAGGTGCATTATTGTAGGGTGAATTCATTTTTTACGTGTTAGCTTTTACAAACTATGAGTCTACAGATGCAAAGATATTTGAAAGCTCAACTACTGTAGTCCAAATTAAATGACTACATTTTTCAATGTGGCTAGGCTAGTATACTGTCTTATATGTTAAAATATAAGATATTACGAGGAATTTGAACTAGCCTCAGTAGCTATGGTTTAAGGCTAAGATTAGCTTTCTAACGTAACAAAATCAATAGGTAGAAGCAATGAGAATGAGCAAGATCATCCATGTGCACACCAACTACCAGGCCCGTAACCAGGGAGGGCGAAGGCTTACCTAGAGAGATTTTTTCCCCCCAGATAAATGTGTTGGATGTAATTTAAAATTCTTGGACAGAGTTCAAAAAATTTGGGCCCCTCTCAGAAAACTCTTTGCCCCTCCTGGTGTCCCAAACTGGTTATGGGCCTGCCAACTACATAAAAAATTAGAAGTGACTAGGGATACGCCTGTCCTGACACAATTCAAATAAAAGGGTCAAATGGCAGTCAAACTGCGTGGATCGTATAGTGTAATCTGTAATGGTTATGCGCTACGTCTTATTAAATATGCGTTTTTCCTAAACATAGAATGCATGGAAGTTTGCGTTGTTTAAAAATTGTATGCATTCACAACTGTTGAAACCTATTTTATTGTCCCCAAACCGTTGTGAAACTCAGATGACCAAAA
>JGI24021J15306_10008909_pt1 | contig 12379 bp, 7 predicted proteins | sample Ectturendosymbi1_FD_15306 | JGI IMG/M metagenome (IMG submission 15306)
ATATGTTAGAAATAATATCGACAAAATACTGCCAAAATTCTGCAACGTTTTTTTCATTGAACGATTTACTTTATCACTGGACCCAATAGTAATTGTGTTACTTAACTTACGATATCTAGGCAAAAATGTGGGAGGGCCAGGCCCCAGAAATAAAAGTGGGGGGCCTAGGCCCATGCTCCCCCGCCACCTATGCCGTGAGGCTTGTCCGTTTCTGAAAACTGACATTAGTCCTTGAACTGCAAAATTTCCTCTTGCTTTGTTGACTGCTATTTCAGTTTTCCGCAATACATATAATACAGCTGCTGTGAGTGCCTTACCATAAAGTTTATGGTAAAAATTCAGAAATCGTCTCCGAAAATTTCTTTGCGGTCACCTAAGCTAAACCTAAAAAAACCTGCTTATTAACAAATTGGTAGTACCAATAACTGCCATTGTACTTTCTCAAGTACAAAATAGTCATGAAACTGCACAAGAGTTTTGCTTTACGCGGGAATATCCACTCTATTCAATCACAAACCACATGTCGTTGTCCACGATTTTACCAAATTCAGCATAACCGATAAACATTTTCAGTTAAGTCAAAAAAAGCCTAGGTTGTTTTGCGGACCGGCAAAAAATCTACGCGGACCGGCAGTTGAGAACCACTGGTATAAGATACACTGTACTGAGAGAGGTGCTATTCGCATGCGTCAAAATGTCATAACAACAAACAATACAGACTTGCATTCAGTTGTTCAAGGGATGCTACGTTTTTATTGAAAGAGTGAATGTTTCATTAAATTTGGCACTATATTAGAGAGAAACGTTATTATATAGCCTTTAAGTAAGAAACGTCTCAGGCGTGTTTGTAGAAAATAACATATAGCCTCATGTCACCTCGTGTGCATTGCAAACATTTTATCCTAATGGTTTTCGCCACGTTTTACGTTTCAATCATGTAAATGATTGCGTTAGAACCCAGTTCACCCATAAACTGAGTTTCAAAGTGCGTGCACTCTTTTGGTGAAGTATAAAGATTATGAAACAGTAGGAGTCATGCTCAACTAGAAATCATTATTCCGCATACACTTGACTGTGTTGAAAATCTCCATTCTTTTTTGGAAGTGAGCTAAATTTCCGATAGCTTTGTTTTGCTAAATTTCCAGTAGCTCTCGTAACAGTAAAACCACTTAAAGCTTAGCCATGTATGCGTTACAACATAAAATTAAATGCTTCTCAAACGGTGGGCCGTGAATCAGGTCCACAACTTGATATTATTACATCCAACAACTTTAACTTGATCTTATCATATCGAGCAAACAAGCTCAATTTTGTGATTAACGGAAAATTTAATGTACTGTTGATATTCTATGTTTTCTTAAAAATAAATGTATTATCCTAATGGTTGTTTTACCGCAGTATGTTATAGAGAGTTTCCAAAAAACAAAATTGTTGGAAAAGTAGGCCACGAGTTTGAAAAGTTTGAGCATTCCTTTAAAAGTTCTCTTTCATCGTTCATAGCTTTTATAAAGGTTACAAAATACCAATCGTTCCATCTTTCCACTAAACTCATGATTCACTATAGTTGCAAGACAATCTTTCTTTGAGGGAAGATGCTCTGTAATAAGAAAGAGCACACACAAACGTGCAAGCAAATGCAAATACTGTCTCCTAACTTATTACGCCAAGAAGCAATCTAGGAAATGCAAGCATTTGCAAAAACAGAGCTGGTTGAGAGTAAATAAATAAAACACGGAGCACTGGTGTAGAAACGCACATAGCTTAAGAAGTACAACTTTTGGTTTCGATTTTTTGTGACAAGGATCAACCTTATCACGCAGTTAACTTGCTGCCACAACAGAGCATCTTCCTGCATTCGTGTTATTTCGTGATTTGAGTCACAAAAATGCATGAAGAAACCATAAAATACTAACTCATTTATAAAACGGATGCAAAGTGATGCAATAATGATGCAATGTAGCACGTAAAAGAAAATGCAAAATTTTTTTGCTCTACTCATTTTTACTCAAGATGTAAAGATAACAAAAATCAGCATTTCATTTAGCTCCTTGTTTCAGGGATTCTGAAACATTGTCCGAAGTTGCCCTTTTTTGTTAAAAAGAGAAAAGCAGTTACTAAAAACGTAAGTTCAAAAACCCCAATGTTTGTTCTCGTAAGCTCCACGACTGCTTCTTGCTGGTGTAGAACTCCCACTACTTTCTATATCGCAGGTTGGTTGAGAAGATGGAAGTGGATATTCGTTAAGCTCTATTTCCTCCTTTTTTTCATTATTAAGCATCACTGTATTCCATAAACGATTTTCGTTGATAACGCTGCCCTGTTGAAATTTTCGCAAGAAGGAAGAGGGTAACTCAGAAAAACGTCGTTGTGGCAACCTTTCCAAGCCACAACTCGTTTGATTTCCTACGTTTAGCCGTCTGCCAGAAATCTGAACGTGTGAAAAACGCCTGACCTTGCTGGAAGCGCCATTTAAATCCGCTGTGTATCTTGATGGGTAAAAGATAATGTTATTTTTTCGCAGTACGCTAGATGGACAGCGCGTCAGAGAGGTTTTAGCCGAATCCGTAGAGCCTTCATCACGTGGCTTGAGTCGGCGAATACCTCGTCGGTCGATTTCTGAAGAAGATAGATGTTTCCAATATGGCTGGGCCACGTGGGGCAAAGGCATTTGACGAAGCAAACGGGGCGTTTTTTTGCGATACCGCTCTCCAGTTTTTTCAAACTCGCTGTGCCCGCAATCTCTCCAGGGAGCACACTTGTTTTTTTGACGAAAAGACTGCGAAGAATATGGATTGCTCTGCACTGATCGTGGATAAACTTGTTCGATCTGTTCAACAGAAGCTTTGATTTGTCTTGCTTGTTGCAGATTTGAAAATGTAACTGGCCATTGGCCAACAGCTTCGGAATGCCCTGTCTTTGAATCCTGCGTACCGCATTGACATCTCTGTGGTACAGGAACGTTCTGGTGTGCTATCGACTGTCTGCAGGCTTCATGCCCGTTTTGAGCTTCTGGATTTGATTTATCGTATCTTTCAATAAAATAACTTTCGCCATCATTCAGCCACACCTTCGTAAAGTAATGCTGGTTACAATCTTCCATTCTGCATTCGCTGCTACTGGTTTCATCCGTGATAGACGGGGAAACTCTAAAATCAATTAATTTATTACTGTATATCTCAGCATCTAGGCAGAAATCCACGTACATGACACGCAGAATGTAACACACTCTTATTTCAAAAAGATGCTAAAAGGCTGAGTAAAACATTCACTACGTTACTGCAACAATGCCCTGAAGCACAGTTTTATGCAGCTTTATAAGTAAAAAGGAAAAATATATGAGTGTTAACCAAAAAGTATTTATTTACAAGTAGTTTCGATCTTTGAATATGATGCCGTTTAAGCGCTTTGCAAGGGTTGAAACTTCAGCTGGCCGTGGCACCAGTGGCGTACGCAGAAAATTTTCACGGGGGGTTTCATTCAGTCGCGTATGGTGTCATTTGTATTTGGTAGACGTTGTTTATGACGTCATAATTTGACGTCATATTCATGTTTTCCAAACTATCGCCAACGTTGTGGCGAAGTTTGCACTGATCAGCCACAGCAGACAGAATAAAGACAATTGTTTTGGATAAAGTAAACTACCGCGGAAGCCAATCTTAAACATGCGTAGTGGACGAAAGGTCTGCAACAAGTGGTGAAATGGTTTCTGGATGCAGACGATAATCCAGATTCCCACCAAAACCTAATAATTACTTTTTGGCCCGTTTACAATGTTCCTTGAAATTTGCATGCCAATTCATTCCGTGGTGTTTGCATCAAGTCGACAAGTTAATAAGCAAAAGTATGCGAAAACAATTAATCTCCTTTACGCAGGTAATAAGTTTTTGTAAAATATCAAGCTCAAGGGGGGGTTTAACCCCAACCCCCCTCCTTGCGTACGCCCTTGCGTGGCACCGGCACTTGCTTCATTCTGAACAGAGAAATGTGGCATAACAGTGTTCCTGGATTGGATTTATTTGAGTCAGTTTTCTTGATAAAAGCGCAACTAAAGGCAAAGGTAAACCCGTGGGACATGGTTTTAGTAAACGTTCGTAACTTCTACGAAGTTTATTTGTCTGTATTATTGATCTCTAAGATAGAAGTCCTAAATTGAATTTGACTGATAAGATAGGTAAAAACCAATATTGTTGACTATTATTGACAGAGAATCTTTACTCAGAGGTGGAAACACACAACGAAACATTTGACAGTTCTTAATGCGATGTTATCGCCTTGATTTCCGGTTTGAGTTAGAGCGCTACTGTCAGATAAAATCAAGACAACTTAATTTGATGTTATGCTCCATAGTTGTGATAATTCTATTAAAATGTTTGATAATATGTATCTCTGAATCGTTGAGTGTATACAATGCCATGGACGTAATACTGCCCAGGTAGTTTTCTATAAAGTGCTGCTATGTGAATTGTATGACTCAAGCCATTGCGTCCTTGGCTGAAAAAACAATGTAACAACAAAAAGTAAACGACAAAATGAAAATACTTTTTTTCTAATTCTGAATCACTATACGTGAAAGCTTATCAATGTTTCGGTGACTATCACTGAACGATAGCACAACGTCCCATTACCTTTCTTCTGCCTTAATATGAACAAGGCTTTTCAAAGCTGAAACAGCTTTTACCCGGTATAGGTCAACAAGGGTTAGATACAATGCTGGCAAGACCATTGGAACGAGAAGAACGGACAATCGATTCAAATTGTTGTACCATACTAAAGTTCTTGTGGGACAGAAAACAGTGAACTTTAAAATGAATCCAACCTAGAGAGCATGCACAAAACGTTGTTATCGTTTCACAAAAACAGGAGATAAATATTGTCATACTTGTAACTAGGCATTTAGCAAATCATATGTAGTTACTGTTGCTTTTACTTCAAAAAACTAACAATAAAAACATAAAACTGGAAAACTAAAAAATCACTTTATTCCATTGTTTTACATTATATCTTGCAAGTTATGGTCCAACATAGCCCCTGATTTAAAGAGCCTTGCAACAGAAAGTGAATTAATTCTTGCTTGACATTATTTATGATTAACCAAAAGCTGACAACTAAAAATGATCAAACACACAATAAAAACGCATCCCTGTAGACGACTTACAGTTATTGGAAGATATATTGCTGGAGGGACAAATGCTATTGAGAGAGTTGTTCTCCAGTTTGAAGTCCATATTTTTGAATTCATGGTGTATGGATTGCTGATATGAGGGCAGTTTTCCCTCTCTTCTTGGTATCCATATTCAGAAGAATTATTTAGCTTCACTATGGTCACCAGTAAATACGACGAGATAAGATGAAGCAAAATGACAATGGACAAAAAGCCAAACGCCTGCAGAATGTTGTAGTAAAATTTGTAAATTCTGTTGGATTTAAAGATTTTAGATTAGTATTAATGCAGCTGTTGGCATTTTTACGTCAAAACATTTGCAAAAACTCAAAATCAAAAGACAGTTCAGTAATTTTGGCGTCTAGAAGTTGTTCACTTGTCACTGTGTGTGCTTCTTTGCACTTTCTACTTACAAAAAGAACAAAACGAATCTCCATATTGTGCTCAGTGTTCGTAGGAAGCCAGCACACGCGATAAAACGGGTCATAATGATAATGAGCTCCAGCTTCTACGACAGGCAATGAAAAAGATATTGCAACTGTCAACACCAAGCAAAGAATCATCGTCAACCTGAGCGTGGATATGTGATGAGGTCTGCAACAAGTAGGAAAAATGAATAGGTTGTAACACATCAAGTACACAGAAATCTGTATTGTGACAACCAACAACAGTATTCCATTTAAAAGTTTATAACATCTGATGAAAATGAAAATTAATTGTGCATTTCTCATTGATTGAGCGACATAACCAAAAGCCTAATTCGTCAGTCATTTATTCATTTCATAGCTCAACAATTTTAACTGAATTTTGTGGGGATTGTGGTTAAGGAGCGTTTTCGGGATAACTTAGATTTCAAAACTGTTGATTTCAAAACTGTTGTCAGATGTTACCTATTTGGTCAAATTTTTGAGCAATTTGATATTTTAGATTTATGCAATTGTAGCTTTTTCAGCATACTGTTGAATAAGAGGACTACACATTTCGTGATTTGTGGAACTTGCTAACATGTAATAAAAACACTAGTGACTTTTTGTAAAAACCACGATTTGTAAATTAGCTCATGAAGAGAAATGTGCAGCGTAGAAAACATACAAACGGGTTAAACAAATACAAAACGTCAGTTAGTGTATACTGTATACTTGCAAATGTAACATACAAAACACAGATGAGAAAATACACAGATATTATGGCCTTGCAATTGAAAGATTGTGTTGATAAAAAGGCGTTGAGATGCCAAGAATAGGTCAAACATGATAGTGTACTCTTTTTTCATGACAGAAAAATTGCATTTGTTGCTAATCCTGAAATTGCCTTTTCTGTGCTTTTCGGGAGTATCTACTGCCTGCAACCTCTTTTTTTCAGCTCCAGCAATAGTCTACCATCATGTTGGTATTCAACCGTCCCTGGTATCTTTTTTTCCATTGTTTTTATATCTTGGTGGAAGGACCCTCCTTGCTCTTCCATCATGCTTCTAAGTTTTCAGAAAAATAGTTTACATGAATATGAAAAAAATGAACCTTCACTTTCATGTTGCACCCTAAGAATTTAACAGCTGTTTTAAAAGGTCGTGGTAGTTTTAAGCTTTAAAATTTCCTGGGAAGTTTTCGACAACCGCTGTAAAGGAACGCCAAGCATTTTTTCCGGGTTATCATGGTAAGTAGGAAATATTTGTCCTGCATTAAATGTCGTATCTGAGGGCCATCAAAAATTCCTGCCCTCAACTTTTCAATGCTCAGTGCAGGGAACTTTTCACACAAATATGCAAAGCAGTCACTTTCCTTATTTAAAGCTGTTACAAACTGTTTCATCAACCCTACCTGGCTTGATATGGAGAGGATGGAGTAGCACCTAGTTTTGAATTAATCAAAGGAGAGTGTATATTATTTCTTTCCCCATTCTCCAATCCTTCTCTCTTTGGCCAACTTTCCTTAGTCCAATGCTCTTGGCGAGTCCTGCTGTCCCACAGACACAGTAAACACGGAAACTTTGTGTATCCGCTTTGTTACCCAACCAGCATGCACAAATTCTTCTAATTCACCGCAAATCATCTAGTCATGCTCATTAACTATGGTACGAGGCACAGACTATTCTGAGGTAGGATTTTATTGTAGTTACCACTTATCAATAGGCTGCTACTAACTCACTCTCTATGGGCCTACGCAGTTCAACAACAACTGATAAAGCATTTCAGCATTTAAAAGCACCACCAGTGATTACAAAATCTGTTTTTAAGTTAAAAATGGGGGGAGTTAATTTTTAAACTTTTGGTGAGGTTTTTCAATATTTTGTAAAAAACTGCAAAACGTATGGTCGGTAGCGGCTAATCCTGACGAGGCGGATAAAAACGGATGCGATTTTTGGACTCAGCGCCCCCCAAACCCCAAATCCGTTACAAACTTCAAGTCCCCATAAATCCTGTACAGCGGTGTTTTCAGAACCGCATTTTCTCCTTGGAAGACCGCATGTAAGCGACAACATGAAAACTACCTCGAAGAAACCCCTGAGCATCCACAAGAGGGCTTGAAACATTTCACCGTCGTGAGCAACCTCTGGTAGTCCTGCAAGCTCCATGCCAAGGCGCGGACCAGCCAGGATGGAGATGGAATGAATCACGTCATTTGGTCCTTGACGGGCCTCTGGGTCGCTATCCGGTGAGCGTAGCCAGCAGATCTCGACAATCTTTCTTGGAACATTTTGGTCAAGTGGCCGAACCAGCATACCTGACTGTCTCTCTATCCGGGGATACGTGCCTCGACATTCAGGGCTTTACGAATTTCACAACTGCGCACGTTTTCACGTAGCGTTAAGCCGTGAACTCTTCGTAAAATTTCACCTCTCCGCTTGTGCTTGTGACAGTACTCTGTTGGTCATTATCTAAGACTCGTGGCTGTAGGTGAGTATTGGAACAAAGATTGATTAAAAACTGGAACCTAAGCGGTTTTTGAAAGCTCTCACTTTGTGGCCACGGAACGTTGAACCTCAGGCAATACTGCATTTGCTTTGCCGATCCATTTGTTGATCTCCTTATTCTGCCTCCGCTCACTCATTAATACCACCCAAAGGTACTTGGTCTTCTCCACCTGCTGCAATGTCTTGTCACTAACTGGCAGTTTTCGCTAATTTGGGTTTCTGGGAGACACACTACCACGGTCTTTTGAGTGCTAATTTTCATTCCAGCTTGATCGCACGCAGCTGCAAACCGTCCAAGTACTTGGAGATACTATTTAGGAGATGCAAGAAACACTAAATAGTCCACGAAGAGCAAACGGTTGATCATGCATCTTCCAACAATGACACCTTCGTCCAAGTGGAGTACTTAGAGGTTTGAGCCAGGGGGGCAAAGCTTAACTGAAGGGGCCCATTGGTCACCGTAGGGGGGGCCACTAGCCCAAACTCAGAAAAAGGTTATGAAATGATAGTGAATCTCTGGACGTCGTGTATGTCCATACTACATAAAAAAAGAAAACACCCCGAAAAACGCAAAAAAAAACAAAATAAAGACTACCAAATATCAAAATAACAATTGAAGGGGTTCAGATTTTACATTTAGCTTGCCAAGGGGGGTGGCGGCTCGCCCCCTTGCCACCCGTCAGTTACGCTACTGCTTCGTCCCTTGTCGACACGGCTGTGACTGTCTACCTAATTCACATACAATGAAGAGGAGTTGCGATAATACAGACCCTTGTACAACATCCACTGCGAACGGTTTTTACGTAACGCTGCTGGCACGGTCCTAAACGTCTTATCGGGAAAGCACGGCTTTGACGGCCAGCAGCATGTGGCCGTCAACACCGTACTTTTGCAAAACTCCGGAAAGCTTTCCTCGAGAGAACCGGTCATATACTTTCTCGAGGTTGACAAACACAAGCGCAGGTATCTGTGGCACATCCAGTATTTCTCGAAACTTTTCTGGAAAGTGTAAATTAGTGCAGCGGTGCAATGGCCAAGACACAAATGGCACAGGGTATTTCCATCTTAGGTTCAGTTAGCTCGTGGCATCGTCATACACTTTTGCAGTAAGGCTAAAGAGGGAAATGTCCCGGCGGTTGGTGTATTGATGAATTCCCTTCTGTCTCCCTGGTTATGCATGGATATAGTCAACCAGTTGTTTATCCTTCGGTACCCATCCAGATCGCCATGCCACTAACATCACATGAGTTAACCAAATAATTCCTTCTCTGTTCAAGGATTTAGGCATTTCAGGTCGGATTTCATCATAATTTGTAGCTTTCCAGTTGTCAGTGTCTTGGCAGCTATTATGACTTAAGTTGCAGTGATCGCAGTTTCTTCCCTAAAATATAACACTTGCGTGTCTGATGGTATGAGAGTGACTGAGTTCAACATTCGTCAAAATAACCTCTTCACCTGCCCACGATGTTTTCGTCTGAGTAAGACCGCTTTAGTCTTTGGTGGGTCTAGCAGCACCTTTTCTCTTAGACACGACAGATGGTTTGCCAGAACAATTTGTTGGCTTGCCAGGGAATCTAGTATATGTATAAAATTCTGCCAAGATTGCATTTTGGACTTTTCTACCACTTTAGCTGCGACTTCCGGCCTTAGTGCATCATGAATGAAAAGAAGGCTCAGCTTTGTTCTAAAGCCAGATATTGCATGCTAATTTTTTGCTCAGATAGCACCTTTCACTTCCTGATTCCACCAGGGGCTACATTTTGCCAAATGTCGTCTCCCGAGTCGTTTCTGTCCACATACTCCAGCGGCTGACGAAATGAGAGTTTCATTTAACACCCGTCACTCCTCGTCTACATCCACTGAGCATTTCCGGAACTCCCGGAATAGGGACAATACCCTTGAAATTTTTACATCTTTCTCTGCCTACACTTTTAGGAACTTTGTCTGTTCACTTATTATTTGCCCTGATAGGTCCACTGTCAGGCGAGTTGAAACGTTGGCGTCGTTTTCAAAAATCAACAGTTGAGCAAAAGGAAATTTTGTTTTTGAAGGACGATACCCTGTTTGCGAAAATCTTTCTTACATCCGAGTCCACCAGGGGCTCATCGCTTTATTCCGTAGGACCTCATAGATCCGCACGACCCTGTGAGTCCTGCTGGCTTTTCCAGTCGTAATTTGAACATAATTGAGTGGTGATAGGTCGACAGTTTTGCACCACTTTTCACGCGAACATCCAACACAGATCGGAACAGGTCAACTGAAACGATGGAGAAATCATTTATAGTGACTGCTGTCCCAACGAATTTTTCTAACAGGTATATTTATGCCAATGTCTGTGTTGGAAAAAGTGTTCATGAAGTAAACCGCGCTGTTGCAGTACAGTTGCAGAAGAAGCCTTCCGTTGTCACTGAGGCAAGCATCACCATGTTGACCGCATAGACGCGCGGTTCACTAAAAATTGCTGTGATTATAACCTAGTAACTAACTGGAGATTATTGCAGGGAGTTTCAAGTTGAACGTTCAGTTACAAAATATTTTTAATTGTGTTCAGGCTGTTAATTAATGTACATAGTCGCTGTAGACACTGCTTATACGAACACGGTCTATCGAAAGGAATCCTTTACCATCTACGAATAATCTTAACAGAGCATATCTGCTTATAATAATTTAGAGTTTCAACTGCCCAATTCTTTCTGTACTCCGTTAATCGTGTTAAGACATCTATGCTGTCGCTATGTTAGACAAATGTGGCAACGTCGAAAGTTACATCATCTTTGAAGAAAAAAGTAAATTTTTCACCGCAAAACTGACTTTGCGGGAAAAACATAATGCTCTTTAAGCTTATGAAGGCTTTATAAGCATTATTTTCATCAATACAACAGCAAAAACTTGAAACCAATTTTCACGTATCATGAATTTTGGTGTTGTGTTTTTTATGAAAAATGTAAAGAATTTTGAAATTATTTGCATCAATATTTCGCTGAAAAGTGAGGCTATAAAAGTACAACATTTCAGTTGAAACGCAGAATAAATTTCTGTACAGATGATTCTACTCCGAAACACGAGTCTATCGAAAACCAATAACGAACTTCTGCGGAAAAAAGCACTGCGACATTGGAGCATGCAGCAAAATTAGGCATACGTGGCGCAAAGATAACATTTCTTTATTATTGAACGGAATATCAAGTAGTATGCTTTCACTTATTGTTTACGACTGCAGCTTGGTAAGAAAGGCATGCTTACCTTAAACTGTATCGCTTCCAACAAAATCCAGCCATCACTGCGTCCAAGCAAATCATGGTATGTAGCACCAGTGGTGTGTAAAGTACGAACCCAAAAATGAAGCCGATTGCTTTGCATTTTGTTGTTCCAGATTGTTGGCACTGGTGAATTTCATTTAAGCCCTACATTGCAAATAAAAGAAACCTTCACATTGGACCCAATTTGTTTTCGAATAAATACTGTGGTAAGACGAAAAAAAGTTTAAAGAAAATATATGGTGAAAGTAAGTTTTAAATTTTGAGCGAAATTGTAGTCTAGCACGGAAACCGGGCACCAACGCTTCATTTCATAAAAAAATTCTGAAAGGTAAGGTTTGAATAAAAGAATTAACTTACCTCATGTGGCTCATTGAAATACCCTTCATCAAACAATGGTCTTGCGTCCTTTGCGAAAACGCCCGAAAAATTTTGATTTTCTTTCCATGTGAACGCAAACGGAACTACCATCAGGAGGATTGCCTATCACACCGCTATAAGGTTAGTGACATACATTCGGCCAAAACTTTTACCCTGGATGCAATACGTAAGAATAGATGTGATGGCAAAACCATCATGTTTTGCTTTCTCCAACTAATGATTGTAGTATAGCTGGTTATACAAACCTGAAAATTAAACCTAAGCAGAAATGAAAGCTGCTGAGGGTACACAAGTAATGCAATGTGGGGTTGTTTAATTTAAACCCATACTTTTTAAGTGTGAAACTTCATCAATATTACAAACTAGGAAACAGAATATTACAGTCTTGTTTTTGACCAGTTGAGGTATAAGGTTTTACGAGATTGGAGTTATTCAAACTAAACCTTCTTGAAGTGACCATTTGCTCTATCGGCAACAAAACCAGTTTAGAGAAAAAAGTGAAAAAATATCCAATTGTAAAAACAGCTGAATTGAAGAAACTCGATATTTATGCTTATAGATTGTGAAATCCTTGGTTTGAGATAAATGATCGTCGATCTCCCTATCATTCGAGATCGGCTTGATTCCCTGTTCAATATAAGGCTGATGTAATAGCGTGCATGGCTAACAT
>JGI24021J15306_10008911_pt1 | contig 12377 bp, 8 predicted proteins | sample Ectturendosymbi1_FD_15306 | JGI IMG/M metagenome (IMG submission 15306)
CGCTGTTGGAGCCATCGGCACTCCCAGTGGGCAAGCAATGGGTGAAGAGATGAGGCATGTACAGATGAGCAGGTGAGGCAAGCATATAGCTGAAGGAAGCAAGCAGCAAAAATGGTTATGAGGCAGAGGGCAAGGCTCTCTGTGATCCATGGGGGTGGTCGTATTACATTTTCATGACCTGTGTGAATAAAACTTGCTTTTTCCATTGCTTTTGTTTGCAAATGTTATGTCTCTTGCATTGCTATCTGCCTCCTATTTATATTGTTGCTTCTTTCACCTGTGTCCATGATACACCTGCTCATCTATAAATGCCTCAACTCTTCACCCATTGCTTGTCTGCTATCATCAGTGTTGTGTGATATTGTTGTGTGTATGATTTGGCATTTATGTTTCTGTAGTATATGTTGCTGCTACCATTTATTGATAATCTTATTATCTTTGCCACCATGGTTATTTCAAATGAATTGGCTGTCAATTTCACATTATTGCATTTTGCCATGTGTCTTTATTTCATTTTTGTATGAAGGTTTTGTCATTGTTGATTTACATTTTCCCAACACTGGAGATATTTGTTCAGAAGTTGTTCAGCTATGCATGCTCAGTTGTTCTTGTTGTGCCTGTTTTTTTATCAATCTGTGTTGAGCAGACTGTGTGTGTTTGTACTCTATTGACTTCGTGTCTGTTGCAAAACCATAAAACTAAATTAAATTATCTGTAAACTGCTATACAAGTTTTATCATCAGAAGAGAATTTGATGGGGGTGATGTACTACGATTATTACACATATGCAATGGTGGAAAAATGTGTCAGTCCAAGGCAGGGATGGTTGTTTTGACTTGAACTGTTGCAGATTAAGTGATAGGTTGATTTCAGGTTTTACTGAATAGTCTAACTGTGCACATAAGTGAGAGAAGTGACTACTGTTGCTTACTTATCTCACCTATGTGTGTACGATTCACCTGCTCATCTGTACATTCATCAACTCTTCACCCATTGCTTGTCCACCATCATATGTGTTACTGTTTGTTATACATTTGATTTAATATTTGTACTTCTATACTATTATGTACCACTTCCTGCACTTGTTTTCTCTAATTGTGTTCATTTTACATCTATTGCTACTCCCATGTTTCTTTTGTCTTTTTGTTGTCATATAGTCTAGCTCTATAACCTACATAAAATTAAGTCTTAATACGATAACATGTGAATTCTTGTTTTCATTTTGATAAAATGTCATTTGAAATAATATTTTCTGGATGGTGATAGTGATAAGTGTGCAAGGTAAAACATGTGTAGACTTTGACATTTTTAGCTTAGTTTACATAACTAAAAATATTGAAGTGTGGTTTTCAATACTAGAATGCATATAAAAGTATTGTCTTCATTTAAGTGCCAGAATATATTAAGTCTTCTGGGACCTGTCCTTTACCTTCAAATGGCAACCTGAGAAACACCTCTTACAAGAAAAAATACATAATTATGTTTTTAGTAACGTGTCATGTTATCAAGAACAGTACTATTTTCACTAGTTTGTATAATGTAAGTTGTTTGTTTTTATGTATCTTTTCTTTTTGTTTGATATTATATCTTGTGCACATCCCATTTTTATGCATAAAATGACCTTCCATATTTTTTTTTTCTTTGTACCTCATCATTCCAGTGTGACACAGTGATACTCATTGTTTACATTAATCAGTAATTTCAGTTATTTTGCCATTGTGTTTTCATTCTAATTTACACTGATAATTCAGGAACTCTTTTGCATGATGGCTCTTTGTACTGTTTCTGTTCATTAGCGGAGTCATATGAAACAATAAATCAATCAATATATTTGTATTTATTTAGATCACATTGGTTTCAAATTGAACTGAGCTAAGTTTTAGTTTTTGCTGGCTGGGCTATGTTTCACAAAATAAGGGTAAGCAATTTGAGCAACAATTAAAATCAGTAATTTTGTCCTTAGCAATAAAGTGTAAGTAACTGATTTTCTATATAGGCTATAAATTTTAGACATAAGTACTATATATAGCTTAGTAGTTGCTTGCTCCTTAGTACACACAAATGTTGTACACACACTCGATATTATGCAGAAGATCTAAACAGTACAGCAATTTATGCTTGCATACTTGACCAATACTGAGCAAGAAGAAGCACTTAATCAGCTGTGTCTGTGACTGTAACAACAATCTCCCATCAAAATGCAAAAGCTTCAGTGACTAGGAAATTTCAGACGTATGAAAGATGAAGATTAAATAGGCAATGCTGTCAGATGAAGATGTACACTGCTAAAAAAAAGCTAAAGCAAAAAATGATTTGACAATATATGTGTAATGTCCACAAGGCATTTCATGTAGTGCAAGATAGTCGTAACATACAGAATGTCAAAAGTATATTGAAAATCATTTTTGGATGGTAGACCTAAATGTACATGTTATCTGTAGATAAGATGCTCATGAATATATTTTTGAAGGATGAGATTTCCTGTTAATTAAGATATGCAGCGAATGACTTATGATCACAGTCATTGTAAAACACTTGGCAACATTGCTTTGCTGCACCAGAAGCTTAGCTGTTAGGTTTTGGTGCTAATTATTCAATTTCCTATACCATATTTTTGGGCCAAAAGGTGTACCGGATTATAAGGTGCATTATCAATGATTGAATGCTAACTGTTCTATTTTCATACATAAGGAGCATTACATATGAGGGAGTTCAATCTGTCACACATGCCTGATCCACTTGACACGAATATAAGTGACTGAAAGCTGTACGCATTTGGTATTTGCCAATGTAGTCAGGAACCTTGTGGAGTCATACACATAGCTCTGTGCGCAGGAGCCTCGCAGAGTATTACAAACTGTGCTGCAATATTAAAGTACGTGCTAGCTACTTACAGAATCACATGTGCTGCTCATTGCAATTGCTGTCGGCTTATTACATATATAACATGATGTATGGTCTGTTTACAAAAAATCATTGTGATTTTGAACTAGAGATCAAACAAATAGCACCATTACCATGTGAAATTGGTTCTACGAAGAGAGCACAACCAGATTCATACATTAGGTGCACCATATTGTGAGGCACACTTTGGATTTTTGAGAAAATTGAAGGATTTTAAGTGCACCTTGTGGTCCAAAATATATGGTGCATATCTTAAAAGTTTCATATCCGTTTAAAGCGCACGTATCTTTTTGTGAAGCACGTGGTGATATCCATTTTGAATGCTGATATATCACTTGTGACCTAGAAGTTTTGCTGCTTGGTTGTGAGTTCCAAAGTTAGTTTTGATTAAACAAACTTTTTTTGCTTTGAGTTGTAAATTTTTGCCATTCTTGTATTTTTATATAATATCTACTCAAAATGACTGTTAATTAGATAACCAAAAACAGTGCACAAGAAAATTGGATGACATGCCACTGCCAGGGGTAAGTTTTGCTAATTACATATTGGTTTGTTTCTCTTAATTTAAATGCAATGGAAATTTGTTTCTTAAATGAGGTATGTAGTGTTAAATCTTTTTAGCTTGTGATTACTTGCTTTTATAATTTTTTATGGCTTGTCTAATGCAGGGGTTGCTGTAAACTCTTTTGAATTATAATAGTCTGTGGCCTCAAAAGGATAAAAAAAAACAATTGTGTGATTATACAAATCCCATTTGGTTAAAACGAGTGAGCATGTGCAATCTGCTTTGTCTTTTTTAAAAGATGCATGATGACTTACAAGTGTAATATCTGAGTTTTTTAACTTTGAACCAGGATTTCCAATACAGATGAATGAAAATAAGAATGATGCGTCTTTTTGGGCATGCGGTTTTCAAATATACAGAGAATACACACATAGCATAAATAACATCTGCATAAATAGCAAACATGCCATTATGAAAAGTTTTGAAAAAATCACACGCTTTGAGTGAGAAGTGTGGCGATTAGTTAGCATCCATATTTTTGATGGATGCATTCAAGTAGGGAATCTGTGTAAAAATCACACATTTTGCTATTTAATTGAATGTGTATGAAATCAAATGTTTGCCACAAAAGGAAAGAACAGTATGAGATTATGCAACATCATCTTCAACCTGTTGCAAAACAACAAAGTTTAGAGCTTTGTAAGCTATATACGTATTTTTTTGTAAACTATATAAAGGGTGCATCCTGACAAAAAGACCAAAGCTTTTATGTTCACGTCTTTCACTAAAAAAGACTTAAATTATTTTTCACTCAGAAAGAAAATATCACACTGGTGCACTTAAACTCAAGTTTGCTGTGGTATTCTATAAGCTTTTATTCAGTTCAATGTGAAAATAAAAATTATACTAGATAAATAAATTTTGACCTTGTAAGTTTTCTGAATTGATTGGAGTGTTCTACTCACATTTATGCAACTTAACAGATTCATAATGTCCAAGTTTTTTTTCTGAAACTGTCACTGTGTCTTGCTTAGCTTGCAGCTGAAATTTACATTGGAATGAATTGTCTTTAATGTATCCACCCTTGCTACAACTACTTTTGCTGGTGTGGTAAGGTGTGTTAAGAAAAATATGTTGATATCTCATTAATTGATAGGTGATGCTAATGAAAAACAGTCCTTGTTTACCAAACCTTCCAAATTAACTGCATTTTTAACAGGTGTTTCAATATTTGTCACATGTTATGAAACAACACTGTTGCAGGAAAAGCTTCTACATCCGTCAAAATATGGTGCTGAGGAGTGGCTAATTGTAATTCTGCTGATCTTCATTGTGTTTGTCATCATAAAACACCTAATTTTTCATACACTTTATTTTTGGTGGTATCACAGTGGGCAGTTTTATATTCCCAACAAATTTTGGACAATTATAACAGGTGAGTGCACTTCTGTTTGACTTTTTTGATGCAAAACAGATGAATCATTGCAAACGCATTTCTGTGTGTTGTGCAATGATGTAAACTGTTGATACAACATATTTAGGATGTGCAGTATACATTTTTGTTGAGGTTGCAAAATTGTGAAGTTCTGTGCTGTCATAAGTGATGGTAGCCAAGAAATGAAGTTCGTTCCAATGTAGTGACAAAATTAATGCAGAAAGTAGAATTTTATGTGCTTTAGTTGCCATTCCGCACTTTGCAGTCGCAGTTCTTCATAAAATCACATTAATCCATTGATGGAGACCGTTTTCACAAGTTAAATTAATCCACATGAGTTTGTTTGGTAATGAGCTGTGTAACAGGTTAAGGTCGGCTATACATAGACACACAACTGACAGAATTAAAGTTTAACTGTAATATTCATTTTTATGCACTGTTTGTTTAATGCCATAGCTTTGAGATTTTTTTCTTTAGTGGTCCATTGTTTTGTTTGTCTGTGTGAAAGTGCACTAAAGAGTTGGTTTCAGCATGCTCACCTTCGTTTCAATGGAGGCATATTCTGACTGTTGGCGAGAATGGGTGATTTTCCCATGCGTGTGCTTTTTCGTCGATAATATTAAGATGTCTTGTTCTACTTTAAGGTAAAACTTTGGGTGAGCGGATTGTTACTTATGTCAAAGAAGAGAGCGAAGAGTTTGTCAAGTCAAAACCTCATATAGATAACATCATAAATGCTGTCAATGATTATTTCAAAGTCGAAGAGTTTGCTCCAAGTCTTGGGGAAGTGAAAGGTAATCCGGGTGCAATTTCCAAAACACGTATAGCTGGACGTTTTTAATCATGTTAATTGTAGTGCTGTGCTTGGTATCTGTAAAACAAAGCATTACCTGCGAAGCGCAAGCTTCCTGTCATTTTTGTGATTGCCCAGCTTCCCTGAATTTTTATCCGCCGTAGTGCAGTGCAACGTCTGCTTAGTATGTGCTGTTAAATCAACTGCTGGTATGCATCAACAGATCATCGGTCGTGTACCACTGCGACATTTCAATCAAGCAATTAAAAAAAAAGTTTTTTGATGGGTTATCTTGTCTGCATGGGTTATGAAAATCTTGCTGAACCGCAGCCGTAGCATACAGTGGTGAAGTGATTCTAATTTTATCTGTCTGATGCGATGGATGATGGAAAGCAGTTTTTCTCACGTTGCTTGCCATTGTCAGTCCACTATGCTTACTCATGTTACTTACAATTTTTTTGTTCTTGGCATAGGGCCAAGTAAAAAGAGTGCCATACGACCATCTTTAGTCGGAACACTGAACTGAGTTCATTCCTGACCACGGCGAATTGGAGATTTACTGTGTTAGTTGACTGTGCAGTGTACGTGATGATACCGATAATTAATTTGTAACGAATGTATTAGCCAAACTGCGAAATTTTTTTGTTTATTTATCGTCAAGCTATTATGAAGCGTTCTGGCATCAGTGCTTCATACTGTGATATGCTACCAACCAGTTCGCGCATGCTATCGCATTTTATTCCCCGCTTTCGAGGCATATTGTATGTCAACTCTGTGAGTAGCTATAAACTGTGAACGTTACTCGAGTAGATTTGCCGATACTGCTTTTTACACCTATACGCAACAACATTAAATGTTCTATTTTTTACAGTAGTATCATCTGGAATGATGCTATATCAGCTGTGTTAACATCGCTGCCCTTCGTCGAGATTTTATGCAGTTTTCTATTCAACGAAAATATTAGCCTAGCGCTGTTATAGAGCATGTGTAATAAAGTGGCAGCAATTTGTCAGTAAGTCCGGCCGAGCGTGTTGAGTGAGAAAAGGCAAAAACGTGTTTGTTATTCAGCCAGTCATGTCACTGATTTCCTTTTTAATTTGCAGGAAAAATTCTAGATGAAGCGGTTGTGGCTTGCAGGCCGGATACAGTTTTGATCATTGGCTGCCATATTGGTTACTGCGTGCTGCGTATCTTGCGCTGCATACCAAAGGATGCAGTTGTGCTTGTTATCGAAAAAAATATGGATTATCTTACTGCTGCGAAACAACTTGTATCCATGGTTGGCACTCCGAACAATGTAAGTGTTTCGAAAAATAAGGAAAATTCTATTGCTCTTTTCCAAAATGTATATTAAATAAAGTTTAATACAAACGTTGCTGGAAATCACAAAAAGCAGCGCGTCTTGCTGACTGCTATTTTTGTCTCGGTTTTTTAACGTGGCATGATACGGCACGAAGTCACTACAGTGCCCTTCAGTTCCTTTTTTATATCTCAAAAGTTATTTTTCTGAAACTGCTCGCGGTACTTCAACCGAAATCCTATCTGTGAAGGATTTATTGCTTACATCTAGGCGACAAAAGGATTAATTAAGTTCATGCTGCTATAGTTTTCAGTATCGGTAGCGTGGATTTATGTTCAAGACAGTTAACATGTTGGCTTATCTGTTCCTAAAACTGACGCTTTAGCGTTCTCTAAACTGCATAATTGCATTATTTTGAACATACTATCTTTCTGAATTCTGCGGCGAGGTTTGAGAGGCTTCGGCATCCCAGACGTGGAACTTCATTTCAAATCTATTTATTGTTACCAAACACAAAGTACCACTTCTAACCTAAGAGGCATTCTTTCATCTGCTGTGTAGTCATGAGTCAACCGTTCTTTAGCGTATCTGTCACAGAGCTCGAAAGTATCGGCTCTCTAAAAATGGGCAGCGTCTTAACTTTGGGCTCCTTTACGCGATATCATACAAAAATCTGCTTCCTAAGCGTAAAATTTTCGATTTACTGCCATCCAAGTTGTTACCTTTGTGCGAAAGATCGCCACGTACTTTTGTCAAGTTCTTTTCTTAATCAAAGCAAGATTTTTTTAACCGACTCTCATGATCAAACTGCTTTGGTTTCCCACGCAATTGTCTGCTAACATAAACGTGTAACAAACAAAGAGTCAACAACAGCTTTCAAGTAATTAATGAGCCAGATTATGTATTGCGAAACTGGGTTGTGTTCAACTGAGCCACTGTGTTGTCCTTTTGAGACCGGTAGAACGTCAAATTCAAAGGGAGTAAACCGGTTCATTTTTACGGTATTTAAGTTGAAAGAAGAGTGCGACCACAACAGAAGAGCCGATATTTTGTAAGCAAACTGATTAAGAGCGACGAATGCATTGTCACACACTCGTTTTTTTACCGGATGCTAAGCTTGGCAAGCGACTGCTGATCAACGGGAAGTTTGCTGCAGAAGCAGGATCTCAATTACATTGTACCCGGGATGTATCAATGAGCGACAACGGATCTCAATTCTGGGTTCACCCTTTATTCTGTCGTCCATTCTAATATTGGCTCTTTGTTTTTGCTGTTTTACAACGACCTGCAGGTCGCTTAAACCGCGGCTTATGTAAAATCCTATTAGGTTTGTTGAAATTTATTTCACAAAATACTGTTGATAGCTGAAGTGAAGCTGCGGCAAATGCGCGTTGAAAACGTTGGAAGTCGATTCGGCTTCAGATAAAGCGGTTTTGTGTGAGAACTGAAAAGAGTACGAGTTCCATGTTTTCTAGATCCGAAACGGATCGAAATGAAATCTGTTGAACACACGGTTTTGAAGCACAAACAATTGATTTGACTCCGTCTGATCGCTCTAAAGTGTCGACGAAACTATGGTTCATTGATGCGCAGGTCAAGTTCGTTTGTGGCGATGCTGCCAAGATTGTTCCTTCAATTCACATCGACTACCGCATAGACAAGTTTGACTTCGTTTTTCTCAATCGGATTTCTCGCTCTGAGCCTTCACATGTTCCTGCAGTGAGGCTACTCGAAGGTGGTGGAAGTCAGGTGAAATATTCTGTGCATTTTAGTTCGCATTTGTTGTCGTAGTCATTATCCGGCAATAGGCATTGAATAAGTATGTTTTCAAAAAGTCTCTCTTGAAGATTGGGCGTTGGTTCTTTGGGATATACCAGAGTTGGGGAAACATTTTCTACGGAAGGCCACATTGAAAATTTTATTGCTACCGGGGGCCGGATATATTACATCTGTAATCGCTTCAAAGACTTTAACAAAAAATTTTTAAATTTTCTAGCACAAAATAAAGGTAGCTTCTAGCACAAAATAAAGGTAGCAATAGTCACTTCCGGTTGAGAAAAAATGCGGTTTCGAATGAAGCATGTGGAACTAAATCTCGAGAATTCTAATCCAATCGATAGAATTACTTCAACATACACTCCAAATATGTACTATCTATGCACGTGTGGCTGCCTTGCGGGCCGCACATAATGTCCTCGCGGGCCGTACTTTGCTTACCCCTGGTATATACCGTTGTGTCCGACTGCTGCTCAGTCGACTAATTCATCCGTTGTGATACATGCAACTCTGTCAGCAATCGTAGACTTTGAAAGGTAAGTAATCGCTTCCTTTCAACCTCCTACCTAATATATTTGAAGTTATAACTGCACGCTATATTTTCTAGGGAATGCACTGTTACTTCCACCAATTTGGTAAAAGCAAAGGGGAAATTCATAGAAGGACGATGCTGGTTGCAGACAAGGTGGTCATGCTCGGAGATCCCGAGTTTTTGAAGTATGTGAGGTTGTCCAACAGCTACGAGACCAAGTACCACCAGATGCCTCTCGAATACTCGCCCGAAGACATAATCGATGGCATGGAAGTCGTCGTATACGTCGGTTGACCGCATGTGCTGTCGGTGTACAGCTAGGGAAGAGCTTTTTTCCGTTTCAGCAAAATTGCCGATTGCTGCGGTACTTTGAAGATGCTGTGTGTCATACGCATAGTTCCTCGACTGATGAAACCTGTATTGTTTGCCTTTTCTGTAGTAGTCGGTTCATGCCAGCAGACTTTGTGTGTCATTTCCCAAAACTGTTCGACAGTCAGCTTTAGCTGAAGTCCTCTATATCTTCGCTGCTTATCGAAGGTTTTTTGTCCAAAGTTCGTGCGCAGAAAGAGAAAAATATCCCTACTATGTTCCATCTTTTACGTAATCGGGGCTTGTAATGTGAAAGTAGAGTTAACAGTATGCGCTTTTCGTTCCTTTCTCGAATGCTTCGACCGAACTTTTTCAAGCCTGTGTCCCTGCGTCCTTTGCACATATGCTGTACGGAAAGCAGCGATCGATGCGAGCGAGCTATACGCAAAAGGAGCCTGAACGTGTAATTTTCGGTTGCTGCATCACGGCTAGCCGCATGATTCAAAGTGAGGGTATTACTGTTAGTTTCTGAAACAGTGGCGGTGTGCTGTAACTTTGGCATTTTGGTCGTGTTCCTGCAAGGTCATGACAGCTACGGCCGTCGCTTCCTGTCCCTGTATTCCTGATGAAGTATTCTGTGCTTGGTCGGGATGCATAAATAAACTGAACTGAAGGTCAATGCAATTTCGCAGAAAAGAGTTACCAATTCGTTAGAAAACATTCATACTGGCACTAAGAAGCAGCCACGAGATATGTCTCTGGACTTCTACGTAAAATCGTAGGCAAAACAAGATGAGCTTAAACTATTATGACAAAGTACACATGTGGTTACAACCACACGCAGCGGCCTTCACTGGACTGCGTGACTTACGTACATCTCCGGCAGTATCAACGTGCGAATTTAAAGTATCATATTGGTTCGTTTAAAAGTTGAACTTGGTTTTGGAATTTGAACCTGCTATGTACTTCATTTGCTTTGGTCGCAACGTTTGCTATATTTAAATCCATTCTGATATAAAGGTGCAGCTTTCAGTATATGTTACGAGATTTTGGCTTGCACTGTTTGTGACAACGTTGCATCTGCGTAAGAAATATAAATGTTTTCGATTGCTGCTCGCAAATCCGTATAAAAGCTTTGGCCTCATCAGTCGCCTTTGTTTCACATGGTTTGTGGTTACCGAAGTGAAAATTGCACTTTCTAAGAAAACCAAAAGCTTGAAGGGAAATATCTCAGATGTGTGATACGCAGGTATGGCAGTGGCGAGTAGGCTTGTTTACGTTTTTTCATGAATGTGTAACGTGATCCGTGGTATGCGTTTACCAAAACAAGACTGATTTGCTCGTCAATCTAAACTCAAAATATTTTAGCTGGAGTTGAGTGGTGCACATGGTGCAGTAACTGAATTTATAACTTCACTTCTTATCCATCGATTTAATGAAGCGTACTGGAAAAGGGGGGCGAGATGTTTATTAGTTGTTGTGGAAGGTTGGTTTCCGAATTTGATTTTCTCGATACGTACTTTTTGCAGTTTTTGTTATAGTGCCGCATTTACTCGATTGCAAGCCGCACGAAATGCTGTTCAAAAATTAATGTAAGTCGCATTTCACCATACAGTAAGTTAACTAAGCCTCTGAGATACGTCCGTATGAAGAGAGGAAAGATAATGCGAAAAGAGGGTTTGGTCAAAAAAACGTTGCTGAGGAAAGACTGGGCGTCATCTAGACATTTTGATAAGCTAAAGAAAAAAATGTAAACCGCCCTCGATTGTAAGCCGCCCTTGATATTGTAAGCAGCACTAAATGACGAAAAAAAACTTTTATAAGCCGCGGCTGACAAACGAGTAAATACGGTATATGTTGATTTCAAATCGTTCACATTTACTGTCCTGGTGAGTTTCGTAAACATTCTGTAATACTTTTTCAATTTAATTGTGAAAAATCTCTCATCTCAACACAACCGTAGAAACTGTTAAAATTGAGCAACGGTTGGATTAAATATCATTTACGGCGTATTGATACAATGCCGTTGACTGAACGTTTAAGGCAACCAGTTGTTATCTTTTGACCAGAAATGTTGTTTCTGATGTCATCGAGATTTTGGTAAACGTTTTTGTTCTTTTCGAAAGTTATGTACAATAGTGATGATCGCATTATAGTTAGTCACGGCTGTAGATGAGTTGGATCAAGCCGTAACGGTACAAAAACTGCTGTCTTTTAAAAATCCGCTCTATTAAAGCTGACAGCCACCGTAGTCCCGTTATCTTTTGTACAGATTCCGAAAATGTTGTGTTATACGAAGAAACATAAAAGTTGCTACGCAGTTCAAACAAACTTGTAATTGATGTCTGCTTTTTTTCTTAGATGCATTCTTGTTTGTGGCACACACATATGATAGATAGTAGGGCGGAGTGAAAAAAAAAATTTTTCAAAATCGAAAAAAGTGTAGTTCCGAAATACTGCCAAATACCCTAAAACTTCCCAAAAAATTGTTTTGGGCTGGTTGCACCCTTTGGGGGCTAGCAACACCCCAAATCTATTCCGCGGGGATAAAATTGCATCAAAATATCATAACTCGCAAACCACTCATCGTAGAAACTTGGTTTATGGCTCAAACTTTGCAGAATTGCCACGTTTCTATAAGTGACACTTAAAAGCACTAGTGTTTCTGTATGCTTTCGAGGAATCAGTCGACTGCCATTTACTATCGTCTTTTTGCGATGACTCAAACTTGCACATATCTCTATTCAATTATGTACTTTCCACGATGGGTGTAAGCAAGGAATCGATCAGCAAATTTTTAATAGGAAATCGATTTCACGTAAA
>JGI24021J15306_10008914_pt1 | contig 12375 bp, 8 predicted proteins | sample Ectturendosymbi1_FD_15306 | JGI IMG/M metagenome (IMG submission 15306)
TGGTTGGGCCCTAGGCCAGGCAACATGAGCCAAAATGACCCTAAAACTACTTCACTTATGACGTCAGTCACAAACAATCCGCACCCCCCAACCCAAAAAATTTTTTTCGAGTGCAATCTACTAGACTGGCTGATCCGTTTGAGCCGTTGAACAGCTCTCTAGTGCAATTGGCGGAGGAGCTAGGGCGTTGTTAAGGCAACCGAAAACTGCTGTTTTTTAGGCCGAAATCGAAGTACGAATATATTGTAGGCCGGCAGCCAACGAGTTAACAAATCAGATATACAAGCTTTTGTAAACTTTACAAAAAACCAAAAGTAACCTTGGGGTAAATCTATTTCTACTGCATTTTAGGAGCAATACCATGATTCATGCTGTCAGTTGCTGACTAGGATGTCTGCCTAAGCTATCAAATGATAGTAATCAACCAAGCACAAGTTATGCGTTGTTATGTCATGATTATTTTAACGTACTGACCAGTAATGACCTATATTGCATTAATTCTGACACGAAGCCATCTTTATGTTTGGGCATAGAACTCTAGGTCTGGTCATCTAGGCATCAGGTCAACTGCTGTGGGAGTGCACTGAGTAGTTTTAGGCTAACGTTAAAAACTTGATGCACAGTTTCAGAAGTACTGTACTTTGATTCATGAAAAGTTAGATCCATAATCCACACATAACAGTGATGAAGCCAGCCAAAAATTTTGGGAAGGGCCAAATATTGTGACTTTAAGCCAGCAATACTAATATTTGGTTTGGGTAACTGCACAAAACAACAAGATGATATGCTAGAAATTTAGGGGAAGGGCCCCTTTACCTGCAACCTAGTTCCACCTATGATACGCAATCGGAATTTCAGGAGGCCACACACTTGCCATAACAATTTGCAACTGGAATATTAAAACAAAGTTTATGTCATTTTTGGTTAAAAACAAGAAATGAATGTGCAGTCATTTCTGATCTAGCCACTCATAACCTTTTTGGCTTTTGGATGCATACTTGTGTAAAGTGGCATTCTCAAACTTGAAAGTCATCAAGTATTAAAACCAATCCTTTTAGAAAAATATTGGAAAGTCCTTCATCCTGTGTTGTCTTGTATCAATCTACGAATGGATGATCTGTTTATAAATCATCAAGTGCTTCCATTGCATTAGCTGTGCTTGATAACTTCCAGAAACTGGGTTGTTTTTTTGTTAATTTATTTTCGCCATATACCGTATAGTTGCCTTCATGGATTGTGTGCATTTTTATGATTTCACCATAGACAAAAATGCCCATTGAGATTTGTAATGGGACGTTTACACATATCATTAACCTTTTAAAGGCTGCGATTGGCCGGCCTTTTTTCGCCAAAAATCGCCAGCCGCTCGAGCTAGAGAGCTATTCAAACCCTCTACGGATTCAGCAAGTCTTCTAGTTGAGATCGAAAAAAACGTTTTGTTTTCGGTTTGGCGTTTTCTGGAGGTGACGTCACAATGAGGGCATGTTTTCAAATTTTTGGCCACCTTTACCTGGCCCTAACCCATTGACCCATTCTTTTGAATCAAAGTTTTCTTAAACTGGGCCAAAATCTGCGTCTATAGAGCCCTTGATTGACCTGCTAGCATATCTGTAGCCAAATTTATGGGTTAAAAACCCAGTTTTTGACAAAATTCAAAAGGTTTCAAAGAAAGCATATTTTTCCCTTTCAGGGAAAACTTTGGCCAGCTATAACTCGGCAGCAGATTGAGCTAGAGAGCTGTTCAAGCCCTGTAATGACTAGTGGCGTCGTGTAGTTTAGAATATAAAAACAATTTTTTAAATTTGTGTGGGGGGTTTTGGACCACTGGAATCATGCCAGGTGTATGTTTTTTGGTTAATTTTATGACGTCATCATCTGATCCAACACGCCAGATTGAGTTTCTAGCGTTTCTGGTTCAAAAGTTATGCCAAAAATATTCCAAATATGACAGGAAACTCCCAGGGGATTAGCAGGGATTTCCCCAATTAATATTCTACCCTTTCTGCCATAACTTGTCAACTAGAAACGTTAGAATGTCCATCAAGCCCTCTGAAAGCTCATACTATAGCCTAGANTGTATTAAATCTCGCGCCGTTTCGTGCCAGTGATTCGGCTTGATTTTTTAACTCCCACGGGATGTTGACGTCATGGATTGTTTTGACAGACCTGTCAAAACATCCTGTAGTTTTGTAAACATGGCTAGAGAGGCTAAAATCGCCTGGCGAAAATTGTTTTTTTTTCAGTCTAAACTACAAGTCTTTCCCGATTCAAAGCGGATTTGAACAGCTCTCTAGCTCCATCCACTGGCAAGTGTTGTCCATATAGAGAAGGGGTGTGTTTCAACCCAAAATGGAGTTTGTGGGTGCAGAAATTTGCACTAATTTTTGTTTTGTTATCCATAATTTTGGCTACAGATGTTCTAGAAAGCCATTCAAGGGCTGTAAAGACGCGTATTTTTGCGTAGTTTCGGAAAAAACTTGAGTCAAAAAAATGGGTCAATTGGTTGGGGCCCAGGGCCAGGTACAGGTGGCCAAAAAAATGCAAAAACACCCCACTTGTGATGTTGCCTCCAGCAAACACCAAACCAAAAACAAAAAAAAATATTTTTTCATTGTCAACTAGAAGACTTACTGAATCCGTAAAGGGTTTGAACAGCTCTCTAGCTCAGGCGGCTGGCAATTTATGGCCAAAAAAAGGCAAGCCAATTTATTGGCTCACGCGGTCGTTAAAGGGTTAACATCTAAGGCTCAAGGCTATTCGTTAATGAGGTCGCATACAAAAACCATTTTCAAAATGGGTTCGCAGAACAAAAAAGTTTGAGAAGCCTTGGCGTGATGGATTTGTTTAAGGTCTGCTATGCCGATGGTTTTTGGTTCAGCTCTCAGCTTGGTGACTTTCGTTTTGCAAACTTTTCTCTTTAGATTTACAGGTTAGGTTTATGGTTTACGTTTGGGCTTTAGATTTAGGGGTACACATGCAGGGTTTAGGTTTTTGGCTTAGAGTTTAGGAGATAGGTTTAAGGATTGGGTGTTAGGTTTAGGGGTTATCTTTAGTACGTCTCTGCCAAGCCTACTACACTCTCGTTGTGCATTACTGTCATGTTACAGGTGGCGGATGAATAAGGTTTCAAATGTGAAGGTCCATAGGGGAAGCTATAACCACTGCCTAAGGGTTTACGTTTACAGTTTAGTTTAGGGTTTAGTATATCCCTAGTAATAGTAGTATGCACTCTATCGCACACTTGTCAAGTGTTAGTGTCACGTGACAGATGAATAATTTTTAAGAAATGAAAGTCCGCTGGCAGACCTACAGCCACTGCCATATCAAAACATGCTTAGTGTCCATACAGTAACTCTCTTTATAGCACTGCTAAATCAGAATGGCAATTAGCCTTTTTAAGTTGTTTTTCTTCAAATCAGACAGGCTGTGCAGGCAGGATTGAAGATAAGGAGTTTTTTACGTCTCTCTGAAATGAAACCCTTAGTTTTGGTACAATGTGAAGAACAGATGTCTGTTAGTGTGGATATTGTTGACAAATGTGTGATGACATAATCGGAGTGGAAAAAACCTTGCTATACAACAAATAAAGGTAAAGATACACAATTAATTTTTTTAACTTATTTGTTTGTGACCAGATACAAAGTCCATATCATAAGCACACACAATCTGCATAATGGAGGTCAATAAAAACAGACATAAGAAAATGTTTTACAAGGCATTAGTAAGTGCCAACGTAATCACAGAGTTATAGACATTTTTGCAACTGTGTTGAGGACAGAACCACAGGGTTATAGACTCATTCTTAGCAGTGTTGTTAGCTAACACATAATACTCAAGCTTGTTACAATGCTATTGCAGATTAGGGCGCCAATGCCTAAACTGGTCAATTCTAGGTAAAATGCGTATGAGTTGTAACATGACGCACCGTCAATCAAACAGACAGTTTGATAAAGTATGTTGTCATTACAATTTAATATAACCTTCCACCAAACACGTAATGCCAAAGAGTTGGAATGCTTTCATTTTTTGTATATTCAGGATTGTTGAAACCTAAATTTTGATGCCACTTCCACTGGAGGTTTTTATCAAGAATCGAATAATTCGGAATAGCCTTGGCGTGTAGGCTAACAAGAAACATTATTTTTTCTACTATTTGTCAGTGGTCTCATTCCTCAATGTAAAATATGGGTCTTCATGACTCTGGTTATGTCATTTTTTACCTGAGTAACCAAGATTCGTTACTGATAGATATCTGTCTTTTGCAAGGAACCTCAATTTTTAACAAGTAATTATTAACTAGACAGAGCAAGACTGTTCACACATTAGACAAAAAGCATGCATGAATGAGCCTGCCTGGTACTATATGTTTATGATTTTGTTATATTAGCGCATCAATTAATAGTATAAGTTACTAGTTAAGTAAGGTTACCCACAGCACAAAATTAGGAATTGCCTAATGATTCAGAGAGACCACAAGTAGGAAGTGGCTACGGAACCGCACATGGATCTTCTTATTTCAAAACTTATGGGATAGCACCGCCTCGCATCCACATGACGCTGTAGTGTTTGAATATCAATAAAGTGGCGAGTTTGTCACTCAAGCGACGCATCATCATCCTGGTAGCATAACAGATACGTTTCAGGTTTGCTGTGCCAAGGGTTTTCAGTTCGCCTCTTGGCAACTTTCATTTTCATTGTAGTGACTGGTATCTGGTTGCACATTTCATTTCATGGGACCAGTTTTTCTTTACTTTTTTCAAAACTTTCCGAACTTTCACTTTAGGGGTTGGCATTAGGGCTACAGTCAGGTTAGGTATGGTTTAATCATGCATTTTTGCGGGTACCCTGTAAAAGGCGGAGCTCCGTGAACAGCCGAGCTTGGTTGCGGAGGCTTGATGATGTAACCAGAGTCGCTAAAACTGATATTTTGCATTGAGCAATGAAAACTAAATGATAGTAAAAATAATTTTATTGCATAAGGTGATATTACACTATGGTGAAAGAAGTCTATTCTGAAGTTTGATAATTTTTGCTTATCTGAGTTTCACAACGGTTCGGGGACAAAAAAATAAGTTTCAACAGTTGTGAATGTATAAAATTTTTAAACATCGCAAACATCCCTGTATTAGATGTTTGGGGAAGCGCATATTTATTTGCAATAATAAAATATTTTTTCTTTGTTTTTTTCCTCTTTATTTCTTTTGCAACGCAACTTTTTTCCACTCCGGTTACGTCATCACACCTCCACAACCAAGTTCCGCTATTTACGGAGCTCCGCCTTTTACAGGCAACCTAGTTTTTGCGACTCAAATCACGAAATAATACGAATGCAGCAAGAGGAAATACAATAAGTTAACATCAAGGCAGTGGCTAAGATACGGATACGCCTATCCTATGGATCTTGAAATGTGAAAACTTATGAATACGCCACATCACTAGGGTAGTTGATTATATCATATGGCGATGAAAAAATATAAAAAACAAGAAATTTCATGTTTCTCAGCTTAGAAATCGTGTTCTAACATGTTGAATCACAAAGAAAGAGTTCTGAGTTGGCAAAAGACCACCTGGGTCAACTCAAGTTCTCAGCCAGCCCTTAGGGGTTAGGTTTGCTTAACTATGTTTCTACCACATCAGGCCTACTGCGTTCTCGTCGGGCGTTACTGTCACGTTACAGGAGGTGGTCGAATAAGGTTTCAAATTAAGATCCACAGGTGGTTCTGTAGCCACTGCCCCAAAAAGTAATTACACGACATTAGTACGTAGTAGGCCTATACAACACTGACTATGGGCCTACTTGTTATTACAAGATCAAACAATAAACACCTACAATACATATGACATGTTTTGTTACGCCAATCAATGATTCTGCTTTCCCTGCAAACTGCATATGCTTTACTTACATCGCCTACAGAATATGAAAAACTCCGTAAGGTAATGATTCACTTACAGTACCGAAAGGCGAAAATATCTCTCTACCAGTAAGCTACAGTACTAAGAACAGTAGCAACCTTGTGGTATTGCACTGAGCCCACACCCATTTAGCATTTGCTCATTTGTGACAAAGGTGGCCGGAGTCACTTTTTCAGACTCCGACTCCGTTCCTGTTCCAAAAATTTTGAATACGGGTCCGGTACTTTTCAAATTGATGAATCCAACTCCTTTTCAGACACCGGCTACAATCCTTGATCCAACTGTAATTTGCCCATGTGTTTACTCAAGAAATGACCATACAGACTCCTGCTATTGCCGAAATGGAAAAATTATCCCGGATCCGGTTTTTCACAAATTTTTGACTCCGGGTCCGGTGTCAAGCGAAATTTCTGACCTCTGCAAAATTTCTGACCTATTATTGTTTTTCAGTATTTTGCTTCTGAGAGCAAAACAATAAAGTTTGGCAGTTACTTTTTTGATGTGTGTTGTGTGAATTAAAACTTTTTGGTTAGATGCCGGACTCCAACAGCAAGGAACAGAACGGAAATAACTACAACCACTGAAAAATATTGGACTTAGTCTTAGATCTCAATTATTTTTCATTTTCTCACCCTAATCAATATCCTAACCCGACACACTTATCTAAACAATAAACCCTAAGCCCTAATCATCAGTTTTCTCAGCGTATTTGATAATTGTACATGTGCACATGGCGTGAAGTCAGAAATTTCGCAAGTCAGAAATTTCGCTTGATGCCGGGTCCGAAAGAAAAACGCAGAATCAAGCCGGAGTCGACTCCTGCTCTCCGGTTCCGGTGTCAAGCGAAATTTCTGACCTCTGCGTAATTTCTGACCTGTTATTGTTCCTCAGTTATTTTTCTTCTCAGAGTAAGGGAATAAAGTTTGGCAATTACTTTTTTGATGTGCGTTGTGTTATTACTTTTTTGATGTGCGTTGTGTTAATTAACACATTTTGCTTAAATGTCAGGTACCCACCACAAGCTATAGTACGGAAATACTTTAACCACTGAAAATATTTCAGACTTAGTCGTTGACCTCAATTATTTTTCTTTTTTTCATCCAAACCAAACCCAACCCGACATACTTACTTCAACACGAATCCCTAATAATAAGTTTTGTAAGCGTAATTGATATGTAGAATGTTACTCTGTGCGTGCGTACATGGAGTGAAGTCAGAAATTTCGCATTTCAGAAATTTCGCTTGACACCGGTGCCACCTCTGATTAGTGATACAGTAAGCCTCAGTCCAATACTTTTTAGTGAGAACAGTATCAGTATCAGTTAATTTGGGAGAAACTACAAACAAACATCAAACCATGCCACAGAAAACAAGTCACATTAGAAAAACGTATATTTTATTCCCAGGACATCAGAAATAACCATACGGTTTACTAGGCAGATCCCCTGATGAATAACAAAGAGAAGAAAAAGAAACAAGATCAGGCTAAATAGTGCATTTCAATAAAGAAGGTCTACGCTAGGTAATGTTACTTAGTGTAGCACGTCATGCATTGCCAGGGCATATCTAGAAAACAACATCTGCCCTTTCAGAATACAAAATAATTTAGTTTTACTGTTTTGGCAGTAATCATATAGTTGCTTCTCCGATTTTCAATGATGATCATTGCTCTTCTTGAAGTTTATGTTTTGATTTAGAAACAAATAGGTGATAATTTGGTATTGAACGAATTGATGGATCTATGAAAGACCATATTCCTATTCCTGTATATTTAAATAACTTCTGAGCTATTTTTAATCTGGTCCGAGGAATGGCATATACAATACTTGATCGTTGCCTTGTATGATACGAATGAATGCCTTCAATTTTTGTAAAAAGTTCTTTTAGTTGTTTGGGATCTAATTTAAAATTAATTTTATATATTAATTTACCGATTTCTAGTTTAAAGATTCTGTCGATATTAAGTATAGGGGTAACTTTTTACAATTCACATACGTTTAGAGTTGAATTTGCTAAATGTAATAATTCTTAATAATTTACTGTGAATATTATTCGAGGTGTTGTGCGTAGCAAAAGATGATGATCCCCAGCGGGTGCTGGCATATCGATAACACTAAAATGAGAGACAGTGGCAGCGCACAGAGGTGAACATGGATATGGATTCAAATCATGCTGATTTTCACGTGTTCATGGTTTTGGATTTAATAAATTCTGCTTACCCGCAGTGACAGGGTGACTCGATCAATTACTCGACTCGAGTCCCGATTTTTGGTGACTCGATTCGAGTCACGTTTTTTACCGAATGAGCCGACTCGAGTCATGGACGTTGGCAGGGGGAAAACGGGCATTTGCCCCAACCTGGAAATTGGGACTAAGAAGCAAAAATTTCTAGAAAACGTGAAATCAGCAGTTTATTCCGATTAGTTGGCTTAGTTCTAGCAATGACAGTGTGTTTGCTGATACGACTTCCACACTGCACAAGAGTCAGTTCACTGTATAGCCTATTTCTTGCAGCAAGGTTGAGCTAGACTTGTGGAAATGACTGAGAGTGAAAAAGACAATTAAATGGAAACTGCTTTGACAAAAAGTTTAGATTAAACAACCTGGATACAAACTGGATGAAACAACATTGGGCGCCAATTTTTGTTGATCGGGAGCCATTTTACAGTATTTGGAGTGCCATTTCATGATAAAAAAGATATAGGAAAAATGTGAAATTTTATCTGACTCGACATTGACTCGAGCTTGCAAACCAATGTCTCCAAGTGACTTGAAAATGCTTGTGACTCGACTTGACCAAGTCATGACTCGACTCTGACAAGATTCAAAAATTATTAGATGATTCTGACTCGACAAAAATGACTCGGTCATATCACTGGCGCCAGCCAGAACAGAGCGCGCCAGTCTGCTACCTTTCCCCATCCTGCACTGAATGTTCACCATCGAATTCAGTCATAAGAATAGAGCAATGACATCAATAGTATTAGCCTATCAGAGAAAATTTAACGCACAATTATAGTGCTTAACCCGAGTTTTCCTGAAGCTGATAGCAGGTTTTTCTTACTATTTTCAACACCCGAAACCCGTTTTTTTTCTACCAACAAGTTAGAGATGGCAGGGGTCAGCAGAATAGGATCAGATAGTGGACTTTTACTATCTGATCATATTCTGTTTTTGAAAAATGATGTCCGTATCCTATCCGAATCCTGTTTTGGTTAAAATCATACTATCCATATCCAAAAACTATCCTAAAGTTTAATATGACTCACAACATACAGTTTTGGGTAGTGTCTATTTTGCCTTGTGAAGCAAGATAACTGCTATTTTGCCTTTAGCTAAACACAATTGGCTGCAGTGGTCACATGACAAACTTGGAATGCATGCTCTACTTAATTGACCGTGACATCTTTAACAGCTCAGTCTCACATGCCTGTACAAGTGTTGTAATGGTTTCAGGGCTGGCAAGCAATTGGCAACTTCTTGTTTGTGTTAAGTGAACTGCAGGCTAAACCCTAACTCTAAACAATGAACCACTAAACCTAAAACTTGACCCTAAACCTTTACCATAGGCACTGATCCTAAACCCAAACCATAAACTGTTAAACCCCAACCAATTGTCTCTGCTTTTGTACGTGTCACATGACGACTTGAATCAATAGTGTTCAAAAGAAGGCAAAATAGTCCCAGCACAGGTTGTGCCTCATGAATCAGAATAGACACTACATGAATGCGTTGTGCCACTGTTGCAGTCGGAAAGCCTGAGCGGCAAGTGCGCAAAGCTTCACACTGTGGCAGCAAGCAACAATGGAGATCACGAGTTTACTCTTGTCGTCACCATTAGCAAGTACTATGAAATGTTCACTAGCTTCACAAGCATTATTAGAGGTCACTCACCAAGATCACTCCATCAGGATCACTCTACTATTGCTTGTTCGTGCCATATACATATGGCCCGATGGGTGTAATTCTTTGCGCACACCCTGCTCATTGTGAATTGCACATTCAACACAACGCCAACTGAGATGTTGCAACACGACTTTGGGCACTGTCATGCTTATGAACAGAAAGTTTAGCATATCTTGCAAGCTTGACATATTGCTTAGTCTAGTATGAACTTTTCCAAGTCAGTTGCATTAAAAAGCAAGCTGAAGTTTGCCACACATTTTCGTCGCCACAGGGGAGGATTTGGTGGGCTTAGCCCCTCCGAAACAAGGGTGCAAGCCCCCCCGAATTTAAATATGAAGCACTATAAAACAGTGATGTTTGTTCAAATTTCAGAATGTCAAGCCCCACTGCACAAATGTAAATCCCCCCTAACCTATTGAAGACTTTATGGTGACGGTTCTGTTGGTACACCAAGTTTTTCATCTGCCTTTCCTTTGGTAAGAATGGTTAGATTTCAACACCGTCCATTAGTTCACATTCATAATTTCATTTATTAATCCTACCCATTATTGCGCTTTAAGTTATTTAACCAAACCTTTAGACTACGACAATAATACAAACACTAGATTTTGGAAAGATAGACTACGACAATAATACTCAAGATAGGAAAGATAGACTACGACAATAATACTCAAGATATACTTTGGAAAGATAATACTTTGGAAATAATACTTTGGAAAGATAGACTACGACAATAATACTCAAGATAGACTACGACAATAATACAAACACTAGATTTTGGAAATTTGGTTTATCGGCCGCATTCACAAATTTCAATGATAATAATGTCTCTGAGATTTGTTTCACAATTTTATTGAAATAAGGGCCTGTGGTTGTCAACGCACACCTGATGTTGTCTTCTAGTGAAGTTGATTTCGATGCTTGGTTTCAAAAATAGTTATAGTATTGAAAAACAGCTTCACAAACGTATGTACTGTAGTTGGAAAAAGTAAAAGCGCTTTTGTTGCCTGCTTACATAGATCAGAGATATTTCTTTCCATTGAATGGAAATTCACCCAAAATGCAGTCAGAGACTCCGCACCTGCTGTTTTTGCAGCTCAACCAGCTGTCCAGCATTGCAACCCACTGCACAATCAACCTGAAGGTCTGGCACCTCAAAACGAGTTTAATGTTGTAATGTAAGGGTGAGAGAGAGAGAGTTTAATGTTGTAATGTAAGTTCTATTTGAATAAGAGCTGAGGATGCCTACTTCGTAGGCGAAATATATACTCTGGAAGGTCTTAGAGTGTCTGATTCTTTGCTGGGAAAGGATTTCTTTCGATAGACAATGCAATTGTGAGAAGGGATATATCTACCCAACTCGGAGAGATGCAGCAGGTCGTTCAAGAAAAAATTTGACGAATGCAGCGTAAATCAATTTCTAACTCATCTTTAATGCCAGAAAAGCAGCTATTTTTCCACTTTCAATTCAATGGATCCACAGCTGTATTTTACCTTTGAACGCGGTGATGTCTCGGACATATCCAAAAATATTTTACCTTTTCCCTGCATGGAGATGTTCAGCTGGCTCAAACGTTTAAAAATCACCTAAGAATATCAATTTGGCAATCCACTTGCTGTCGTTGAATCGTTCAGCAACGTTATGATTCCGTTCTTTTAACAAAGCACCGGTGTCATTGCGTGGGCCACTCTCTCCAGCATTTCTCCCAACGGATGTTCTAATGAAACAAAAATCCGTTGTGTTCTGCCCCCATCTCGTCATACAAAGCACCAAATTAACGAATACGCAAGCGACGGCATTTGATGTGATTGAAAGCAGATGAAAAATATTTTAAAACTAAAGTCAGATCTTCTTAAATTTATTTCGCTGCCGAATTTATTGTCGGTGAAGAAGACAATAACTACCTCAATATTTTTGTTTTCCTTTTTCATAAACTCACAAAGCCATTTTGGTTCTCATCATGGGGGGAGCACCATCTGCATAAATAGACACGTAGTCAGTCCACAAAAGCTGATGTTCTTTTAATAAAGCAATCTACTTTCTAAAAACATTTTTTCTCCTGTGGTATATTTGGCAAGTGGACGGCAATAGAAATTATTCCGCGCAGTCCTTAGCTGCTGCATGCTATCACATGAACACCATGAACTGTACATCATTTCCTAAATCTGTAATCTCGCCCAACTCTAAAATAAGATTTCCACTTCGGTTCGCAACAGCACTACCTTGTTTCAGAATTTCGACTTAGAGTTCTCTGGATGCGCCACGTGATGGTGTTGTTTGACAACGAAACCATTGCTAACTTATTAGTTGCGGCATCACTGCACATCAGTGCTCCCTCTAAGAAAATTCTACACTGAGAAAAAATCATTGTAAAGCTGAACGAAATTTGCCTAAACAATGTTGTCACCCAAATACGGAGACCAGTTATATACCCAAAAAAACGGTATTGTAACCGGTGTAGCAGACACTTTATGGTCTGTACATACTCGTCACGAAACTCCCATTTGCCAGGAATCAACAATGCAAAATAACACTCTCTCACTTTAAGAAATCTG
>JGI24021J15306_10008917_pt1 | contig 12374 bp, 5 predicted proteins | sample Ectturendosymbi1_FD_15306 | JGI IMG/M metagenome (IMG submission 15306)
GAGTGCGAGCCCTCGCGGAAAACTTGACTTCACCAACCGATGTGAAAACTCCACGAGCATCTGTCGCAAGGTTGGAACAGGTTTTTGAGGTCAAGGTTCGCGAGAAACGCAATACCTGTCGTGAGCCGGCCTTGTTCGAAAAAGGGGAGGGTTTCGACCTCCCGGTCACGGGGCAGTTTTGCTTGGCCCTGTCCTGCGGGCGGCGTTCGCGTCTCAGGCCAAGTGAGTTCGGGCTGCGGCGCGCCAAAAGTTCATCCTCAAAGTCGTGCGGATCCGATTCCAAGAAAGGGCTTGGCGATCTGCAAGAGACGCGCACACAAAACAGATAAGAACAAATTTTCTTTTGGCCCATTAAAGCTCCGAACGGTTGTGAGGAGTTACTAGTTTCGTCCAAAAACTGCATTTTTAGCCTTTCTTTCACTTTCTCCGCCTAAAATTTGGTTCATAAATTTCCCAACTTGAGCCATGCATTACTGAAACTTGTTACAGAACAACTGCGATAATCGAAAGAAACAAATCATTGTTTGAAGACAACCGCACGAACACGCAATTGCGCAAAATCAACTACAAACAAAATAAGTTATCTTTTTTCTCTAAAAATGTCTTGCAAGAATGACAGGCACCTTGTTGTTGAACGATTTGCGTTTTCTGCTTTGTCACGTCGCTTATCGTAAGACTTGTGCATCTTAGGCGTTGTCTTTTCGGCGCCGAGTGGGGAGCGGGAGGCCTGCAAGTAACTCTGACGGTCAGAGGGGTCAAAACAGAAATGCAGGATAGACTCGAACCGAACCCACCTTGGGCCGGTTTCGATTGAATGGCCGCTCAGCCGACGCAGACGTTCCTCCCCCGAATGCTTTTCTGCGAAATCAGACAAAAATATTGCGAAAAAACTTTGCATGATTGCAGTCAAGGCAGCGCCGCACAAAAGATAACTCAGCTTCCACACACTTAAAACCGATTTTTGCGATCGTAAGTTTGATTGAATTGAACTTTCTTGTGGCTTTTTCCATGTTCAGCATATTTTTCGACGGAAGATGCAAACGTGTTTCTTGTGCCTATTGCTACCGGTTCTTAACCTTTTTTCTACCACGCCTCCCTTAAGTATTTATCCTTTGTTTCAAGCCCACCCCGTGACATTAAATAAGTTGTAAAAACAAAAGTATTTATTGGTAAATTTATTGATCAAACTTTCAGTGTTGCAGAGCGCGTAAGGGCTCGCGCTCCCCTGTGGAGGCGGTCCCCCCGTTTAAGAGCCACTGCCCTAGTGCCACTGGTATACTGACGTTCTGGACGGCGTCATCGTCAGACTGCAACAAACGACCCATAAACATTGAGCGCATGAGATAGACTGCGAGCGTCAACAGCCGTCTGGAACGTTATGTCAACATGCTACAACACAACGTTGGAATGCTTGCGAAGAGCTAAACATATCACAGTTCTAACAGCACGACCAGGGTTTGTGCCATGGTCTGTTGACGGGAAAACCGCAAAAGTGACGTTGGTTTCGTTTCACGCGCAAGTGAGAGGTGCTCGAAGCGCCCGGTGGCGCGTTGGGTTGACGAGGAAATCAATATCCCTGTAAGGTTTGGGAGTTACGCAAACACACTACGCAGAGGATTTATAATGCAAAGGTCCATTCGCTTGTGTAAGAGTGTAAGTTATGAAACGGCAAAGAAAACCACACGCACACAACGCTCCTGGTACGACCTCTCTGTCGTGCTATATTGGTTGTGCCTTGAGTAATAATCGTGTTCGTGCATTGATTGTCGCGTTTGCCTGCTGTGATGCTGCTTTATGCCTTTATCGTTGATTGCCGCTCATGTGACCGTTATCCCATTGCAGTGTTGGCTGTCCAGTCTTGCGGTGACTTCGAAAGCGTATAGATAGACGATCGGTCTTTCGTGTGATGGCTGCTATTTATGTTACTATTACTTATTCTTCCCAGATGTAGACTTTCAGTGAAATAAAACATACGTTAGTAACTGTTGGTGAATGTTTTACGTAAATTTATGACACTCTCCACCAGCAACGTAAGGAGAGCTTAGCTTCAAGCGCCGCAAAACGACACACGGGAAATCAGTGAACCGCTTGCGTGGCGATTACGCGCCAGTATAGGAAGAGACTGCAAATACATCGAGACTTGCCTTCGAGATCTCGGGCTCAGTTTAGGAGAACGGCTGGTGTTCAAGTTGGTCGACGGGGATTGACTTCTGTACATCTGAAGGAAATTCAACAGAGAACTGTAATAGTGTGCGCTCGGAAAAACTTCTCTCAAAACATAGCATTGGTTTTTGCGCTTACGAAATGTATTTGTGCACTGATAGCAACACAAACGATCAAAACTGTAATTGTGTTTTTTCCTGAACATTTTTGCATCAAGTTGGTTGTTTGGTAAAATTCAAAACAAACACACAAACATTGATTAACAAACCAATCAGAAACAACGAAACCGCAGTGGTACAGTTTGTTGAACGAGCATGAATGGGCCATGGAAGAAAGCTTGCTATACTGAAACTAGCTACTAAGGTGACTTTTCCGGGCTTCTCGCCGATCTTAAGCGTTTGCACAAGGAGGTATTACTCGAAGAAATAATATCAGTTCGTTTTTCTGTAACTTCAACCTGGGCCAATAAACTCAGCCCACGTACGCATGCCACTCACTATAACAATGCCTCAAATGTGAAGTATATATATGTGAAGTATATATTTAAACGCAGCCATAAATCATTCCCATACAGAGTGTGTGTGTGTTTGAAACTCCCACCCCAAACCCCACAAACGGAACTTGCTTTTCGCTGCGAAATGTTGTGTGGCTGAATTAAGCAATTTGAGGTATGTTCTGAATACTCAATGCGGTCACAATTATTTCTTCGTCACACTGCTTTGAAATTGTAAATATTCTGAAATACGCACGATTCAAAATGCTGTAAGTGTACTTTCAGCTAATATTGTTTGAAATGATAGGAAGGATTTTTGAAAAGATAATTTTATACTTGCAGTAAAATAATGGAATTTCACAATTCTCATTCTCCAAAATGGTAGAAATGACTGTTTGATGATTTTTTTCGCCAGTAAAGGATTGCATAAAACAACATTTTACAAATTTATGAAGTCAGTGCCAACTTTACAACTTGTGTAATCATAACGACAATCTGAGATCTCTCGGACAGGTCAACTCTCTCAGCAAATTTACTCTCAAGACGATGATTGGCAATACTCCATAAAATCAGTGCAACTCATGTGAGAATCTACTTGCCTTAGCAGTTTGCAGGACAGAGTCAAACATCACTGGCTGAAAACGAAAAGGTACTTGTAAAATTCAGTGCTATTCATTCAGAGGGTTCACCAACGTTATCTCTTACGTGACCCATATTACTTTTACATAAAAATGCAATGCCCTATTAAATTACCTTAGAAGCGTTGGCTGTGTTGTCCTAGGTTTACGTATGCAATGCAAAGAAAAATTATCCTAACGTAGCGATTTATTCTGAAATGCACTTCAGCTAAACAATTCGCTTTTGATCACAAAAACTCCTGATGCGTTTGTTGTCAGCGCAACGTGTTCACAGTGACCAGCCATTCTTTTGTCAAAACCCAATTGTTTTTGTAATTAACGGCGTGGCTCGTTACGACACACTGGCATAGGGAAAGCACCCAAACCGAAAACTTCAGTCAGATATTTGTAAAACCAACGAGGCAAAGCTGCAATTCTACGTTCGATGGGCACTGATCCAATAATATCCCGCGTTACCGCTTTTACCCAAGAACTGGGGTGCACAAATGGACATCATGTGTATGTACGCTGCAAAACATTAGTTTCATTTCAATTAGAATAACATCACATGCTTCTGGCAAGGTTTATCCTGAGTACCTCCTACCGTAAATGCCGCATAGGCAAAAACAACACGAAGATGCAGAAAATCGCAAAAATATGTTAAAGCAGGGAAGACGTCAAGTTAATCCTAAACCAACAAAAAGACAGAATGAAAAAAATGTTAGTTTAAACAACATTTCGCAACGATTTAATAAATCTTTCGAAACGCAAATAATTCGGAACTATCCTGCCACAATATCAACAACACCACAAACATAATGCACGAAACATTCGCTATAACTAACAAGAATGGACCACAAAGAAGTTGAGGGTTGAAATTGACCCCCGCCGTTTTCGGTGCTTCACGGAGAAGACAATCTAAAGTAATCTTTCTGATCCACTCTTCCGAAGCTTCGTTTTGACAACGAGCGATAACAATGCGCACAATCGCGTCGCTCGATCGGACAAAAGCGCACTTCACCGCTTTCAACACAAGAGCAAACATTAGAAAATACACCGAGTGACGCTTGTGCGGAACGCGCCGGAACAAATGAGCGACAAACCTCCAGCTCTTCTTCGGCTGTTTCTGCTCTTCGCAACAGCTGTTCCATCATGTCGGACAACTTCTGCTTGGCCACCGCTTCTTTCTGGGCTAGGTCCTGTATGAACGCCTTCATGTGGTGTTCTTCCCTAAGGCATAAATAACGTTTTTTTAAGGATAGTGCACGAACTCGTTAACCAACGCAGACTGATCGTTTACGCGCTAAGTAGTCAGGAATAGAAATACAGCTAGAAACACTTTTCCTTACCAATGCAGACGTCACTGAATCTTCAAAGAGGTCGTATAAATGAGACTTTATCTCTGTAGCCAAGGTTCACAAAGTTTAAAAAAAGCTAGCGGAAATCGTGATCGCATCAACGCAGGGGTTCTTAAACCTGGGGTCCATTTTGGATTGCAAGGGCCCCCCCACAGGGCCACCGCCGTTTTCAAAAGCGCAGCAAGGTCCCATCTACACTGCATTGCAAACAAGCATTAAATATTAGCTGGTTCGTAACTTTAAACGTTAACATTTTCCCAAGCGGCGCATTGAAGCGCGGACCTCGGCCACCGAAAGGTCACTTGCCGAGCACTTCGGGTTTTGATGGTGACGTAACAAGGGAGTAGCTTTCTTTCAAATTTAATTGGTTTGTTTGCCGACAATGCAAAGACAAACTCCGTGAAATTAATTAAATGTCTTCACCTTCGGCACAGCATGGAAGCGCAAGAGCACGTCCCACTGGCGGCTCTCCCGCTGAGTACCGCAACGTATGTTAATGTTCTTAAAAGCACTTAAAACTCGAGCAGAAGATCAAAGTTAGTGTTAACCACTGTAACTTTGCTTGTATCGAACGTTCTACCCGTGTGACAACCAGGCATTGTTGACAGGTGAGCACAAACATGGACTCATAACTCAACAAAACTTTGAGAACATTCCGACTGTTCTGCAAACTCAATGCCGTTTTGTGCGCGGCGTCGCAGGCAACATATTAACATGAAAATTGGGCACGCAGAAATTTGTGTGAGAATCCTTGTCCCAGAGCAGTGGTTCTTAGCCTGGGGTAAATATCATCTGCCAAGGGGGTAAATTTACTGAACCATAAATTGCAAGCAATGTAAATTTTTACAAATCATTCTAAACTGTAGGAGTTCGTTAATTCCGTATTTTCAATAAATGAGCATCATTGAGTGTACTGGTAGTAAATATGGTAAACTTGTTTGATAAAAGGGTAAGATATGTAAAAAAGGTTAAGAACCACTGTCCTAGAGCTTGGTGCACAGTTCACATATATGTAGTCCTGTCAGAACCAATTTCGAATGACTGCCAAAAAGATGTTCGTTCAAGAACCTTAAAACCCTTTTTAAAGTCGTTAAGCGATTTCGGATAGTACATTAATTTTTCTCGTTTACATTAATTTTTCTCGTTAAAATGGTTTTCTATGGTTTTGAATCAAGAATATTTATGTTGTCAAAATTTGTAGATAGGCTAAGGCGCGTATCTACACCCATTGGCTGCACGGCTGAGTGTGAAACATCGCCAAAGGTGCTTTGCTAAGGTACGCGCAAGAGAAAGACACACCTTGGCTATGTTTTGTTCTCAGTGTTGCTGTTCACGATGTCGTTGATAGCGTAAGAGGCAACGGAATGATAACAATGTGAGGTGTCGATCGTACTGAAAAACTTCGCAGACGCCCTATTGTATCAACTGAAAAGCTTCACAAACCCTCATCGATTCCGCGACGTCCAACCGGCATTTAATCAACTACATCTGTTTTATACAGAAGTTTCGCAGAAGTAATGTAACATGTATATATTACTGAAGGTAACAGTAAGGTTAATCGCAGACTAGCCGTTAACCAAGACGAAGGACGGTATACAGAAACGTGATTCTCGTGAGTGACAACCACGTGCTGTAAAGACCACTACACAATGGCAAGTGTTGCAGAGCACAAGCACTGCAATCACAATTGACTTACACAGTTTTGTCTTGCAGTTTTTTCTCAGCTTCAGCAGCGCGGCTCTTATACTGCGCAGCCAGATCGACGCTGAACTGAACTTGCCGCTGCAATTCGAAGCTGTTTGCCGCTGGGAAGCTCATGGGATTTGTAGAGCTTGGTGCAGCAGGTGTGGAGCGTGTAGAACTCTTCTGTGTAGCAAACAATGAAATCACAAACAATGCAGAGAAAACCTGTCACAAATATCTTGCAAATTCTAATAGATTGGCAACTTCAAAATTAGTATTAACAACAAAGAATTAGTAGTTCGCTGAAGCACAAAACGATTATCCAGAAAGATGATTCTTTTCAAACCTATACAACACCAATCACAACAAGTATCTAGCAGACAGATATAGCTTAACTTTCTTAAGTAGCTTACTTCACATTCATTCTTTGTTTCAAATTTAACAATCAGCAGCTTACCAAGACTTTATTTCTCGGAGCACAGACATCATTCTGCTCCCCGGAAAGTCTGCAAGCATCAAACATAATTTGCAACAAGGTTCAACTTTTTGAGCTAAATGGAAAGATACAACACTTCATACAATAAATTCACAGCTAACACACAAATGTTTGCTTGTAAGATATACGAGACTTTGATTACTAACAACTTAATAGTCGTTTTCTTTCATCTTTTATAAGTTTGATTTAATATTTTATAAAAGTTTTCTTTTATATTTTGTTCTTTTATAAATGCTTGTATCGCGAAAGTGTTTGGTTCAGAGGTTGATTGAAGCGCAAGGACTTACCGTTTATTGAGCAACTCGTCCGTGTCATTGATCAGCTGAGACATGCCGCAAGTAGCTTTCCAGCGAGACTTTATCAGTTGAAGCTCTTCTTTTTGTCGTCGTATCTCTTCAAGTTGCTTAGCCATTTTGAGCTTAGATTCAAGCATCTTTGATTCACTGCAAAATAAAAGAAAATATTAGTTAGTTGTTGCAACAGCCGGATGCTAAATTAAAATTGTTGTGCATGTTTTTGTTATTATTTGACACACAGTTTTATGGATAGTAGGTCGGCAAGTTTCTTGATAATGCATGTCAAGAACTCGACAACATCCGTAATTTCTAGCACAAGCAAAAATTGTAGTGTTGATAAAGGGAAAAGTTTAAAATAAAGAACTCTCATGCAACAGACTCAATTTTTACACCACACAAAGTGCACACCAGAAAAACATACTTTGCACCAAGGGTTCCCAACCTTTTTTACTTCTGCACCCCTAAAAAATTTTGCTCCAACCTCACATCCCCTACAATTTATAATCAAGAATTAGAAAGGAATTTAATTTTTCTAATATGTAAAGAAAGTCACACACGTGGACATGAAAGGATAACACAGATTAACATTTGCATATAATCAGCAAAAAATGATCACTTGCTTAAAATATGTACAAATTAATAAAACCAAAAGTCTGAGTTCCCAAAGTTTAAATTTTTTTTCAGTTCAATGACTCTTTTGTTCCTGCTTTTTGCTATGGGATTTTCAGACCTAGCAACTATGTTGCTGACGGCAAACTCATGTCTGCCCGTGCATTCAAGCGATTTTTAGATTTCATCTTAACTGACAAAAGAGTGCTAAATCCTGTCTCACAAACGCATGTTGTTGCAAATGGAATCAGCACAGCCGGTCCAGTTTCACAGAGTCTTGAAAACATAACCATAGCTGAGCATCAATACTCTTCACAAATTTTACTCTCAAATTGCATTTGAAGAGCACGATTTGAACGCAGTTCTATAAGATCTTCTTTCAGCTCTCCATCACCTAAAATTTTATCCAAATTGAAGGAGTATGGATTGTTAATGCATTTTTCAGAAGTTTCCATCGCCCTGCGTTAAAGTATCTATCAAATCAAATTGACAGCACTTGTAACTGAGCCACAATTTCTTCACAAACACTAGGAATCAAACTTGAAGATTCATTGTCATGGACCGTTTCTTTAAGTGACAGAAAATTCGAAAAGAAATTTTTTCACTTGCCAACATCATAGACAATTATCTTTGAATGCATTTATTTTTTCATTCCAACTAAATATGTCCGTGTTTTTGCCTTGAAGTGATAAATTTAGATCATTCACACGAGTGAAAATGTCACTCAAATATGCTAGGATTTGGTTGAAATAAATTGTAAAAACAGTTTTGCAAGGCATGCACTGAGGCTTTTGCAAATACTCAGTTTTTCCAGTGCAAGTGAAACCAAAACGAAAACTGTCATCATTCCTTTTCATTTTCCTCAACATGATGAAGGGTTATGATGATTGGTGATAATCAGAAAAGCTTCTATTATTATCTCCACGCACAATTACATAGAGAAGACCTTTCTGTCCCTACAAATGAGCAAAATACTCACAAGAAAAANAAATTACACCAATATNAAAGACACTGCACACTGCTCCTTTCCTCTATTTTATGATCAATTCATCTCAGAACTATTTGCTCAGACTGATGAAATGCGAAATCTACTCTTAGTAAATGTCCAGAAAAGTAATTATCATGTAACAAAAAACAATGCCAATTTCTAGTCCAGTGCTCTTTAACAGGGGTTCTGTGGAACCCTAGGGTTCCTTGAGTTGTAAGGGTTCCTCGTTTTTTAGGGGAAATAATTTTTTGCTTCAGTACGTTGTTGCATCATAATGAAATCTTTTAGATCATTGTGCCGCATTAAGACTCCAAGTGGGCCAGTTAGTTAACACCTTCCGTTCCTGTAGGCTAAGGCGAAAATCCAGCAGTTTGCACGTGCTTTTGCATAGGAATATCTCTGCCGACGATTGCACTAGAGAGCTGTTCAAACCCTCAAAAGATTCAGCAAGTCTTCACATCTGCAATGAAAAAAAATTCTTTGGCTTTGGGTTTTTTGTGAGTGACATTGTAAGTGGGGTTGTTTTAGGTCTTTTTGGCCCACTTTATCTGGCCCTAGGCCCAAACCGCTAGATGGTAGTATTTCGCTCAAGTTTTTATTGGAAACTAGGCTAAAATCCAAGTATTTTGATACTTTGGATGACTAGATGAGGTCTTAGGTTCAAAAGTTATGACCTGAAAACAACAAAATTAGTTATTAATCCCATAATTAGATAATTATTTTAGGCCATAACTTTTGAACCACAAATGCTAGAAAGTCGATCAAGGTCTGCAAAGACTTGGATTCTAGCGTAGTTTCCATTGAAAACTTGAGCAAAATACTTCCGTCTAACGGTTGGACCCAGGTCAAGTACCAGCAGCCTAAAATGGCCAAGAACCTACCTTATTTATGACATTACTCACAAAAAACCCGAAACCCAAAATTTTTTTTTAATTCCAGACTCGAAGACTTGCTGAGTCTTTTGAGGGTTTGAACACCTCTTTAGCGCAATCGGCTGAGGAGCTATGTGGTTGGAATCAACCAAAGTATCTCTGGTTTCTCCCCGATTTCCAAGTACAATATATTCGTAGACTGGCAGCGAACTTGTTAACTTCTGCAATAACTGTTTATCTGTTGAAGTGACTAATAACGAAACATTTGGTTAAATATTTGGTTTTCTTACAAGTAATTCGTGTTTTTCAAATTTTTACTAATGAGGCTTCCCGTGTTTTTCAAATTTTTGTTAATGAGGCTTCCATGACAAATGCGAAAGTATACCAGGGGTTCCACAATGACAAAAAGGTTAAAGAGCACTGATCTACTTCATTCGAGCGAAAACTGCTACAAGCTCATAAATAAGAATATACTGCAGTTAATGTTAATAATTTGATATTGTGATACATAGATTTGAAATAACCTCACTTTTTTGTTTATAATCAATTGCAAAAGAAAACAAAAAGCCACAGGAGATTAATAAATATATCATAATATCAATTTCCTGTCATTAAAACAGGTGCTTCATGCACCCCATGGCATGATGTCTCGCACCTCCAGCAGTGAGAGTACTCCTGATGAGGAACACTGCTTTATACCAGGGTTGATAAAAATCATGATTTTTTAATTTTTATGATTTTTTTAATTGATATGAAGGTAGCCACATAAAAATTGCAACTTTTAATTTCAAATAGTTTGTTTTAACTTTTTTATGCTTTGTTTCTTCCAGTACAGCAACTAGAAACAGCTGAACTTTGATTAAAAGTTTCTTTGGCCTTATGCAATATTCGTTAGGCAAATCAGTTCATAACACCAGTGCCAGTATACAAAACGAAATATTTATTGAAATGACAATACTCAAGCCATCAGTTTGTCAAAATCATGGACACTCAATGGTATGTTAAGAAGCTTCTACACAAATGCAAGCTTGTCAGGCTGCCAGCTTTTTTGGTGCAAAGTCCGTTGTTAAAATAAGGTTTTAACGCAGCTTTCACTAGTTCAGCTTCTGCAAAGTATAACTTGCATTTATGAAATGGCAAAAAACTGTAATATATCTGTTGTTATGAATCAAAAATACGTTCTAAAACTAATATGCCAACAGTCAACAGCCTACATTTTTGATGGAATTTAGATGCAACTTGTATTTTATGCCTGTTTTTTTGTTGAAAGATTTTGGTCACTGAGACATTCAGTAATTTATCCCACAGTAGTATTAAGAGTTGATGCAACAGTGATCACTAGTCTATATTTTCAGACGTGTGACCGAATTGACCTAATTTTTTTCTGTCACTCAAAAAAAATTTGGTCTATGACCAAAAAAACTAGCTTTATGCTAGTCTACACATTTAAACTTGTGGCATTCAAACAGCTCTGACTTCTGAGTTTGCAAGGGTTAGTGATTTCAGTTTACATTTTATTTTGGCAGTTAGTTGACACAGAATCTGTGACCTCACAGAAGCTATGATGAAACTTTAATTGCTTTTAACTTGTGTTTGTCATAAGAATTCATTGCCTTCTATACTAATATAAGTTAAAATCTGTGCCAGTAACTATTAACACATTTCAAAGAAATTTTAGTACCACCTTTTTTGGAGTACTGAATACATATACCAAACCTCACTGGACATGAAGATAAAAACTTTTTGATGCAGATCAAACACAGCATACCAGCTGTACCTACAACACTTTTTCTTTGTTCAGTGGCAACTAGAGTCCTGCATGGGTTGAAATTTGGTGTCGGCACCTGCCCCCGCAAGAGTTTGAGAAATTTTACCCGCACCCGCCCTGCACACTTCTAAACCGCACCTGCCCCACCCACCATCCCAACCTGCGCTCATCCCGCCCTGCACTTTTTCGGTCTCAAACCTGCACCTGTCCGAAAACTACTAAAAACTCACAACTAGGACAAGTTTTTGTTGCAATAAAATCGTAAGAAATATGCATTAATTTTTAACAAAAGTTGCAGTAAAAAGTTGCATTTAGGCACAAGCATTTTAAACGACAGTGTTTTATTCAAGCGATATATTGACATATAATGCTAAATATTTCCAAACATTATCTGGTGAGAAATGGCAATCATTTGCCAACAGTTTGCGTAGCACGCAAAAATTTGTTCCACAGTGCATGAAGTTGCTTGGTAATTTAATAATTTGCCCCACAGTTCTGGACTGATGTTTGTTTGGCCGGGTCATTTCTACAATTGCTTTTAGGTCATTAATCAGTTCGAATTGGTTATCAAAGAGAACAGAACTATACTGAAATAGTTCTCAAGCATGTTTTTTAATTCACAACCTTACATTTTATGCAGTAGGCCTACTTGATAAAAGTTGCATGTGAAAAAGGAAAAAGTTGCAATATAAAATTCTTGCAACCAGCTCATCGTACTACATAAATGCTGAGTATTTCAGAAGCTGATGTAAGTTGTAAAAAAGTTGCAAAAACTTTCCCAACTCATCACATCTGAAGACAAGTCTGACAAGCAGCAAAATCAAGCTACTCATTCTTTTTCATTGATAACCAAAACTTCCCACAGATCTGATCTTTCGCAGTCAACAGATTTGAGGTGATAAAAAACATGTTTCAGTTCAGTTGTGACTAGCTGTGCGTTAAGCGTTGTTTTATCCATTTAGAAGTGCTGCTAGACTGAATTATTCCTCACCAAGTACGATGGTAGCATTGGAAAATGTTCACTTGCCCAC
>JGI24021J15306_10008918_pt1 | contig 12374 bp, 7 predicted proteins | sample Ectturendosymbi1_FD_15306 | JGI IMG/M metagenome (IMG submission 15306)
CGTGGATCAGGTTGAAATTGTCATCGGATTCCACAATTTCACCCTAAACATGAAGGTACACTGCTTACTTCTCACGCGAGCAGGCGAAAATTAAACAGCTTGCTGAGAGTAGCTTTGGCGAACGTACGCCGACAAAGATTCAACGCTGCGTGTGCAGTTCGTGTTGGCCCAGCAATGCGAGGAATAGCGCTGTATTTACGCGGGAAGCTTATCACGGTTTTATAACTGTCAGCTAATCCGCAACAGGCCTAATCGGCAATATCAGCAGGGGCAAATTGGAAGGTCTTCCAAGGGCAGAAGCGACAGCACGTGCAGGCAGCGCACCAACGCTTTCTTTCCGGAAGATTCCACCAAAGGTTGAAACTTACGTGCACACGTCAGTTGTTCACTTCATACATCGGCGACAGAGGTTTTTGACAACGTATCAGCAAATAAGTTGGATNCGCGATAGTTTGTCGGCCACCATGCAGCGTGGNCGAAATCTTGGTACCTAAGATGAGTGCCGCAACTACAAACCAGTGGTTCTCAACCTTTTTAACGCTGAGACACACTGCAAAAATCTACTAATTTTCGAGACGCAATTTCCTGCAATTTATACAGTAAATATGAGTGCTTAAAACATTGGCAGCACTGAAGGACAACTCTCGCGCCACACAAACAGGTTGAGAACCACTTTGCTAGAAACGGGAAGCTTTGCAAGAATAAACCCAGATTACAGCCACCAAAATGTTACGAGACCACGGCCACAGCCCTTCACCTTGGTAGATTGACCCCCTACGTCACGCAATCGGTTTCGCCTTCGAACGACAACTGCCTGGCAAAACCGCTGTTTGTAAAATGATAATTTTGCTTGATAACATTGTAATATTAACTACGAAAAAAAGAAAACAATTCAAAACAAAAACAAAACCTGGCGCAATTTTCGAATCCGTAGGGATAATGTGCAAGTCGCGCGTTTATTAGCCAGTCTAAAAAATTCCAACAACTGCAATTGACAGCGGTGCGGGTTTCTGCTACATGTGCATTAACTTGGCGTTTTGGTGCAATTAAAATAATAGAACAGGGGTGGGCAAAGTTGTTCAATAGACAAGTCATTGTAAGAAAACGAAAAAAACAGCGAGCCGCAAAATCAATTTGTAGTGTCAAATACAGTTCGATAAAGAATGCAAGTTTTACATTTAAATGACCTACATTAAATCGCATAGACTTCTTAGCGACTAACCATACGAATTCGTGTAAGTACGTTGATAAATGAAACAAACATTAAATATGAGGCGCCTAATCGCTATCAATGTGAGGTATTGCTAGTCAGCTAGAAGAGCCACACGTTTAACATGTCGGCGGCTCGCGATCCGCAGTCGTTTGGCGGACACTGGATTGATTATCACTGTTGAAAAAGAAATCTACACGCTAAGCAGAAAGCTGACAAATGCGTTTACCCGTACCGGAAGGGGACCACCGGTTCAGCGCGCAGTGACCGCGAAAACCGATAAGAAACTTACCGTCGAGTTGAAAGAGAACTCTGCGATCACGCGAACGACCGACTGGAGCACGGCAATGCATCGCGGCTTCTCCGACGAACTTTCGACCTTTTTCAGCCACAGCGATACCGGCACCTCCTTGCCTGCTGCCGTTACAGCGTCCATCTNGTGCGAATAAACGGTATTATGCTGAAACGTAGTGCTGCTTGTTGCCTTCACCTGTCTACCCGCTTGTGTTTACAATAGTACTGTATTTACACGCTGGGATGGCAGAGCGCAGAATGGCAGTAACTTTGTTAAAGCAGCGGTTCTCAAAATACTTAGAATTGCAGGCGGCTTGCGCTATTGCGAACAATCGAAGTACATATTATCAAATTAATTGCTGTTGTTTAATTTCTCTGACCTTTAGACTACAGTATTCACCTTAACAAAAATAAACCAATGACAAATCATCATTGAAATCTGATAAGAAATCACCAGTCCCAACGAGTTCACCGTCAACTTATTGATAAACACCTGTCAAGTATTAGTCAATAGCCACCAGCACCGAAATAACGCATTTAAGCGCATGAACGCTGCTTTGATGGGACAAATCCATTTGCTTTCATCACAACTACTCTTCTTGTAATCAAACAATCGCCATTGTTGATTTTTCGAATATAAGCACGAGCAGCTGCAGAAAAAATGAAAGTATTTTCTCGTCGCACCGTCGTCGTTGTGACGGCGATCGGAGAAAATGCTGTTTGTTGAGAATTTCGTGAACAAGGGTACTTTTACAAAATAAATCCAGCTCTTATGTAAGAAAAGCTTGTTATTGAGCAATAACTGCTTTGCGGGACGTGTTTGAATCACTGCACTGTAACTCGGAATGGAGCAGGTGGTGACGCAATCTAGCCGCAATCACAAGGACTGGCCGTTGAGGCTCTCATGTGGCGTGAGTATAAAGGTAAGATGAACATATCCGACCGTGCAAAAATTAAATCTGTCAACAATAAAATACACCACTCAGTTTCGGAAGAATTAGGAAAGTCTTGCTTACAACTTTCCCGCACGTCACAACGACGTCGCCTTGCGTCTTGCAGACGTCGTGCATCAGTGCTTCTTTGGCATAGCTGCCGGTGCCTTTGAAAAGCTGGTTCATGCGCATTCCAATTAGTTCCTTCGATGAATAGCCGAAGAAACGACAGGCTTGTCTGTTGGCAGTTAATACCTGAAAATATTCACTTTTAACAGGTCGTCAATGCTAGCAAATAATTTTTCTGCAAATTATGGTAATCTTAACTGGAAGTGCTTAAACTTTTCTTCACAACGAAACCTCTAGCACTAGTTAGACTAGATTGAAAACGACTGAACCTATTTTGCTTGCAAAGTTACTCAAAAAATGACAATCAGTACAATGCATCTGACGTCGCTACAGGTGACGTAAAGCTTGTTTTGAGAATTTACCAAACGAAAAACGTTGTTTCACTGCAAAATATACAAAGCATTTTGAGAATACAGCATTACCACCAAGTTTTACTTACTCCTGGAAGATTCTCCTGAACCATGTGTTTGTTATCTTGCAAGAATGACAGTAGTAACCTCACACTACATCAGCTATGTCCAACCCTCGGCCCGTATCCGGCCCAATCGAAGGTTTTGTGGTTTTCGCTGTAGTAAACGTATCCTATACTGTATACTGACAACCTGTCCTCATTTTGATACTTTTGAATTTCACATTTATTATGCAGGTGGTCCTCAGTGCCACTTCATCACGTCTGCTGCCATTGCAGTTAGAATTCGAACGTTTTCAGTACATTAGCTTAAGCTAAATTTAATTTGTTAAGATCAAAGTAAGCCATTCAATGTGCGACCCTGGTAAAGATAGCACTATCTTTACCAGGGTAAAGATATGTCACTTGACATAATTTTTGGCTTAGTAAGCCATTTGGGTTGGACATAGCTGCACTACATCTATGCTTAACTTTAAGTTGTGCAAGAGTTACTCTAGACCAGGGGTGCCCAATACGTCGATCGCGATCTGCCAGTCGACCTCAAAGGTACTGCGGGTAGATCGCATGACATTAACGCCCTGGCTGATACCATTCAAGTCATCAGAGTAAAGTCAGGTAATGACAAAAAATGTACATAGTTAATTGTCTTGTGCAATATTGCCTCATGTGGATATGCAAAGTACATCAACATAAACATAACATTGCAAAAAGAATTCTCAATATATTTATCAATGAATGTACGTTTTGCGTTTTTGTAGTACGTAGGTCATTTTCACTAGTTCATTTTTTAAGTACAGTAAACCTCGGTTAATCCGGATTCGATTTGACTGACGATTTTATCCGGTTCAGGCGAAGATCCAGATTAACCGAAGATGTTTGTTTCTAGCCTGACGTCATCTAAGCGCTGAGATATCGGTAAAAGTCACTTGAATTGAACACATTTAAGACCCAACAGCAGACTTTCGCAGAAGCAAAACGAATTTATTGATGTATTCACAATGGTACATCAGACTAGTAACCACCATATGCAGGCAGTTATGAACACAATCTTAAGTTCATAATTTTAGATTACGTGGCTGCAAAGAAATCTGGGATTTTGTATTGATGCAGAGATTTCAGTGACTGGTCCATAAGCAGTCACTCTGTTTGGAAGGTAATGCCCTCCAGATATCTTACCGAGTACAATACACTCAGGGATAATGCTCTACACACGCACACTGATCAACAGACTGAAACCGTGGTGTGGCGGCGTGCCTTGAGAGTCATATTCAACGTAATATGGTGTGCTCGTGTGAGACGTAATAATCGTCTCTACGATTAGTCGAATGTTGTGTGCAGCTGTGGCCGTTGTTATCATAATTCTAAACGTTCGTTGGTGATCGTGAGCACGCTTGCGTTGAGTCTGAAATCTGCCGAATCTTTGCTAGAGTAAAATTTCCGACTTCGACCTTTCCAAAGTTTCTGATTCCGACTACTTAACATCAAGTGAATGAAGTTTGGTAGCATCTAACACTCAGTGGAAATCGTGGTACAAAGCAAGAATTCTCTGTTTCAACAAAAGTTTTGTTGCAACCTCTCCGTTGGCGTTACGTTGAATGTGTGATTCACCACGAACGGGATGTGCGCGAAGAACAACGCCACATATATGTGGCGCAAACAAACAATAAAAGAGTGATCGTGGCGTGGAGGCTCTGCCGATCTTAACTTGTGAACGATTGAACGTAATGTCTAGTGTACGCGGAGAGTGATCATAGCATGTGAACTCTATCGTTGCTTGCTGCCACGGTGCGAAGCTTTGCGCATATGCCGCTCGGGCTTTCCGATCGCAACAGTTTCATGAGAAACTGTACCGTATCAAAAGGAATTCCCAACTTAGGAGTGTGATGCAAAAAATGATCCAGTTGGACTTCCGGAGTCCGACAAAAAATCCGACTCCGCAACCCTGCCAGCCAGTGGTCTTAGCAACACAACAGCGTGGAAGTGCAGAAAAATCCAGATTACGAGATGTGAAAAGAGCAGATTTTATCCAGTATTGGCGAAGATCCAGATTAAAAAATTCGGATAAACCGAACATTTTTATAAAGAAAAAGGTTTGAAATCATTCGTACCACCAGTTTTATCCGGTTTTGGCGAAGATCCGGATTAACCAAGGTTTGCTGTAGCTCGCATGCTAAAAAAGTGTGAGCACCCCTGCTCCATACACGCAACTCAAAATTGTCATTTCTGGCTGGAACTGGAATTGGTGGAAAACAAAAACATTCCTTTAGAAACAGAATTATTTTAACATTTCTCTGAAAACTGCAGTTTTGTTCCACATGCACTGAAACACTCAAATTTTTATGCAACAATAGATTTTAGCATACATAATTTAAATTTTCAAGTATAAGATTCTCAATGCAAGATTGCTTTATACAATTTGTTTTCTGTCTGACTACTGATACTCTGGCCCATCCCGTTGTTGCAGATGATGTCACCATGCAGGTAATCAAGGGCGAACGCAAATACAAGGTACATTCCTGAACACATAAGAGAAGTACATACAAACACTAAACAGTTCACAAGTAAACTCACATACTTATTGTTTAAGGTGATGGTGAGGTTGCTTAATACTCAAACACTTGGCCCTTTGTGAACGTGTTCTATAGGCAAGGCAGGCCAAGACAATTCGACTTCATGGAGGTTTGCATCTTTCATGTCTGAGCACACTCGAGAGACTTTCCTGCAGCTTTCTTTATTCAGTTTGTCAGACAAGGTTGCAGTTCCAATTTACAAGGCTTTAGTAAGACCTAGCAGAGTTGAATTCCAAACCTACCAGCACTGAAGCAGACACACTAACCACTAGGCTGTCTAACTGGCACAATAGAGAAACTACTGAAGAAAATCACATATGAAATTTATATGCTGTAAGTGAAAAACAAAACCACTTGCATAAGACCTATAAAAAGCAATAAGCATGTGGTTGAATTCCATCCAAATGTATGAGCAAGCTCTTCCTGTGTGACATACGACACAGTCCTGTAGTCTTTCCAATGAAAAGAAAATTTGAACTAATACATTAGGGTAGGAAGAACTGCTGCATGGCTCAGGGAGAGTTTCTCTTTGCTTCAATATATAATTTTAAGTTGAAACTGCATAAGTTGGTGCTAAGCTATCTTTGCAGATGTGATAATCACCAAACTTTTAGCATTTCACAGCATACTGATGTGCACTGCACTGAATAAGGTAATTACAAAAATATATCGGGCCAACAAATTATGAAAGGTCAAGATCAACTCGATGATGCATAGCAGGTTTTTAAGCATAATTTATTTTCAGAAAGAATGTGCCTTTTGCAGACTTAATGTAGTTTGCAACTCTTGATATTCCACCAAGTCTATGACAAAGGTTGTGAACTTTAAAAAGGTTGGACGTTATGAGAAAAGTACATATAATTTCCCAGACAATCATGTAATTCCTTATTCACGCATAAAATTGTGAGTTCTTGTTGGCAAAGATAATAGACAATAGACAAATATTTAGAACACATCAAATGCCAAATGTAATAAAAAATTTAAATACAGTCATACCATAGATGTGTTGCTATCGATAGTAAGAACCATTTTGCTGTAACAACCAACAACATCAAGGTTTTCATAAGGTGATTTCCTTGAATATTTCCCTCCAGACAGGCTTGAGTCAGGTCTGTGAAAGTAAAGCATGTTTGAAACATTTATCACTTCAAAATCAAACTGCAACATTTATCTTCAATTAAAATACATGCTAACTAAAAAAACTGAGACACTTAAAAACTCGAAAATCAACACTTATAAATTAGAGTTGCATTTCTTGAAATATCTGAAATGGTTCGTTTTTCTTTTGCATTACAACTATTTATCTAAAAATTATGTCATGCAAGAAACTCCACACATTTTATGAGGTAACAGACACAAAATAATGTGAAATAATTCAACTGATATATTGATTTTTTGCCACATACTGCTACATATTAACGAAATTATCATTAATGTTTAAGATCTGACTAAAAATAATACCCATCTTTTTCCAAACAGTTTACACTGCATCAACAGCCTATTCTGAACTAAACACAGAACAGTTAAAAGCTCTAGGTTTTCTGTATGCTTTTATGGAATCGGCCGACTGCACTGATTCCTCGAAAGAGCAAACAAACTCAAGACTACATTGAATAACTAGAACACTAAATTGAATAAATCAGAACAGCCAGATAGTTTCAAAGTTCTAGTGAAATCATTAATGTGAGTAAACGTTCTTTCTAATTTTTATTGGTCCCAGTTTTTATGTCACCGCTTGTGTTCTTGGTGTCAGTCAGTTACTAAAATGTTCTGATTTATTCAATTTAGTCTTGAATTTGTTTGCTTTTCCTGTTCTTTACTTCAGCCTTTCAACTTTTCATCCAATGTTTCGCTTGCAAATTTCAGGACTAAGGATGCACAATTTTACATGAAATCAATTTCCTATGAAAAACTTGCTGACTGATTCCTTGCTTACCCCATTGTGAGAGTACTTACCTAAACGTAGAAACCACATAATGAGTTTGCTAGTAGAAGCAAATTGAGGCATGACCAAGTTCACATAGCTTAGCAATGAGCAAAAACTTTCTTGAACATGCAGTAGTTGACAGTGTTAAGTATTAGCTTTTGCAAACATCTGTGGTAAGCCAGATCATAAGCTCTTAAATAGTTATTTACGAAGGCCACAAGCAACTTCACCATCTTTTCAACAACAACTTACCTTGTATCTTCATGCAAGGAACCATTCAATGAGTGACTAAGGTCAAATGAGTTGGCAAGGAGGTCAGGTGTATATGTGCAACTGTTAAGCTCATCTCCTACAGCATTAACCAAAGTTAGACAATACCAGCTTGGTGAACACATACATTAGTGGTAAGCCAAACCATTTGACATGTGGGTGACAAAGGCAACTGAATAAATTGTATTGGATGAGCAAACAAACTAAGATTTATCTGTTAATTGCAGTTGGGTTGTGACTATCTCATCCAGCTTACAGAACTGCAAAACACTCCATACACACACTTTTCCAAACAGCAAAAGGGATAGCAACATAAAGCAAATGCCATGAAAAGGAGTCAATTTAAGTTAGGTATGGTTCACTGTATCATATGGAGCAACATATCCCAAGCATAACATAGCACTTTAAAACCATATAAAGACAGATGCTCACAGTCAACACAACTTATGTTTTTTTTGGTGAAGCAATATTAAATATATATAGTTAAAACATCAAGTGCAAATATATGAAGACAGCATAACACTAAACATACATCAAGCTAAATGTTAATATCCAACTTGGAAAAACTGTTGCAATAGCAGTTTAAAGCTTACCTGTAAACTTCATCATTCCCTTCAGAAGAGAAGAAACTTTCTTTTTTTCTTGTTTTCCCATTCTAGGAAAAGACTGATTGTGTTCAAATGAGCTTTGCAATGACATTGTGTGTTTTCTCAATCACTCCAACCAGAGTGTTCAGGGTTGAAAAACAATTCAAAAATGCAGAACAATGTTTAATAAACACTGCCCATATTAATCAATGGAAAAGGTCATAGAAACTATTATAAAGAATAAAAAATCATGATCAAAACTTTCAGAAAATACAACAGTGATGTCTCTTACAAAATGAAGACAAATTGGGACTAGTCCACTGCTATCAGATAGTTTGACTTAAAAACACTACCAAATTTTTGGTGAACACATTGCAAAATCTACATATATTTCTGTTACATTTTGATGTTGGGTACAGGCATTTCTGTATGTTTGCGTTCCTTTCCTTTAGTGATAAGGACCTTGTCTCTGATTCAAAAATGTACACAAACAAAAAATAAAATGTATAGAACAGTACAGACTACTGTACACTAGTATACTGTAATATATCAATAACCATCTCCTAGACAGAATAGAACAGTAGAGTTAGTCACGCTGCTATATAGCAAAGATGCCAAATGGAAAAGGTTGGGATGTATTGGATTAGTGGACCTACTGTTCTGTAGCGTGTGGCACTAAGAGGTTTTGAAATGCAACATATCCAACATATCAAAAGTCAAAAATGGAAGAGGTAGTTGAGCAAAATGCCGAATAGAAAAGATTTTACAATGCAGGATACAAAGATGCCAAATAAAAAAGGTAGTTTGGATGAAACACAACATATACAATGTGTTCACCATGTAAGGGTTTGACAATGGCTTACTATGGACAGTTTGACTGCACATGCAACTTCTGGTTTGTATCTCAATGACATCATCATGAACAATCAATGACAGTGTAATCTTGTTGCAAAGGCTACCAATCAATTATTGTGCTTCAAACATTAACATGATGCTTTTCTTCTCATAAATTCAGTTCTGGCCAAATTTTCATTGTTATTATAAGTACAAACATAACTACAGTATCACCATCATGAATAGTTATGAATTGCAGTATTTGCTCGACAATAAATACATATTATATATAGAATTTTTCAAAGTTCCAGATTTGACAATCCACAGACAACTTCAATGTTAATGTAAAAACATTTTTTTTGTAGGTGTACTGTTTTAACGGTCTGTTTACCTTTGAATTGATTTTCAACTGCATTTACTAATTAGAATTTTCACTTTGGTAATTTTCACAAGAGCAAGATTAGGTTTATGTTATTAGGCAATGATAATAGTACTAACTACAGCTGAATTCACCATGACTTTGGTGCCTACTGCATAACGATTCAATGTTATTTGTTTTTGTTAAGACAGGGTTTTTTTAAGGAAAATGTTAGGAACCCGGTTTGGATTTGTAGGGACCAGATTTCTCTGATTCTAGAGACCCGATTTTTTATGATTTTAGGGACCCAATGATAATTTTCTCTGGTTCTATTCTAGGGACCCAAATCGGGTCCCTAAAACGCCTTAAAAAACCTTGGTTAAGATATTATTTCATTGGTTTGTTTTTAGAATTGCATTCATTCTTTCAAAAAGTAGTAACACCTTATCAGCATAAAACACAAAGTCAAATTCCAATAACTGCTAAAACCAACCCAACTGCTATACTCATACTGTTGTACAAATGATGCCCATTTGATGAAAGAATATCAGATGAGTTTAAGTACCACAAAAATGGATTAGTAAAAGCAAAAGGCAAATTTGTATACAATGAAAATGTCTAGTAAAAAGCAATTGAGAACAACAACAAAAACATCTAACCAAATAATGGGAAAAAACAAACACAAAGTTCACGTAAAAACAGAGTATGCAGGAAAAACATGGTGGTGGTGACAAAAAGTACTTACAGAAACAATATATAAGGGCAGAGAATAATAATCATAAAAAAGTATATCACACAATTGTTTTATAACAGTGCTTCTCAACCATTTTGATGTCGCGGCCCACTTTTTGCCGAGACTTTGATTTTGTGCCCACTGCAAGAAAAATTTGTTTCAGAACTCATGACTAGGTTTAATTATTGCGACTAGGCGTAATTATTGCGTTATCTCGGAACTTTTCGCGGCCCACCTAAAGGAACTTCACGGCCCACCAGTGGGCTGCAGCCCATCGGTTGAGAAGCACTGTTTTATAGTATATACACAATCGACATCAAGGTAACACAAATGGTGGGCAAGCAGTGGGTGAAGAGTTGAGGCATGTACAGATGCGCAAGCACATAGGATAGGTGAAAGAGACAATAAGGGTCACGAGGCAAAGAGCAATGCATTTAGAACATAACATTTCATTAAAACAACAAGTAACAAGGGCAGAAAACAATCACAATGTTTATGTATATATAAAATATAAATTGTGAAGAAATAACACAATCACCAACAGATCATAATGGGTGCGTTCCATTGATGAAAGCATGTGCAACCAGACGCATGGTGTCGCCAAATGATGTTGAAGACACAAGAGCATGGACAGATTATAGTATCAATAACAAAATTATTTAATAAATGAGTGAGAGAATTATTTACTTTAGTTCCAGAAAAGGTGGAGTTTCACTCAAAATATCATGACCTATGTGATTTTGAAATGATATAAGCTAGCCTAATAAAATCTGCATAGCCTACGAAGTATATCCAAACTTGAAGTTGTATGCTACATAACATTCCACAACACAGATATTTGGAAGGCAGTGTGTTACTGTAAACAAAACAACCGTATCAGGTTTTCACTTTTTAAGCACTAAAAAACTGTATCAAGATAAATTTCTTACCTCAACCAATAACCTTACCTGTAAGCCCTAAACCTTACTCAATGTCTAGTTTTCATACTTTTTAAGAAAGTACATGAATTCATGAACAGGGTGCCCTGTAAAAGGCGAAGCTCCGTAAATAGTAAAGCTTGGTTGCAGAGGTTTGATGACGTAACCCGAGTTGCTAAAACCGATATTTATTTTACATTCAACATTGAGAACTAAACGGTAGTAAAAATGGTTGTACTGCAAACGGTGATATTACACTACAGTCAAAAAAGTCTATTTTGAAGTTTGATAATTTTTGGTTATCTGAGTTTCACAACGGTTCAGGAAACAAAAATAGGTTTCAACAGTTGTGAATGTATAAAATTTTTAAACATTGCAAACTTCCATGCATTCCATGTGTCTGGGAGAAACGCATTTTAGGTTGCAATGATACAACATTTTTCCTTCACTTTTTTCCTTTTTTTGCTTTTGCAACACAACTTTTTTCCACTTTGGTTACGTCATCAATCAAACCTCTGCAACCACAAACTCCGCTGTGTACGGAGCTCCNCCTTTTACAGGGCACCCATGAAAAGCTCTTCCAAAAACATTTTGTAAAAACATAAAATCTGATGTTATATTCTTACAACATCAACATCAAAAAAGCGGCANAGTCTTTTTGCTAGTGAGTACAGAGTAGTGGTTAGCACAGCCAATGAAATCAACTTGTGATTTGTTTACATTCATTAGATTAACACTTCTGTACTGATTTGTGTTGTTCGTAAGCGAGTTTCCCCTTTTTATGTGCTATGACAATGTGCCTGTACATATTTCACGTGAGAAATCAAGACCTAGTACCGTAAAGTAATCCCAACACCTAGTTTAGGAGAGAACACTCAGATCAACACTGTTATCAGAACATCCAAGATGTGCTGTTTCCAAAAACAAAAGGCCCGCCAAGAAAGCGTTGTTGCATTGGCGCCACCGTATGGATGCAAGCGAAGAAACGAATCTGGAAGAGGGAAGGCACCAGAGATGAGCACGGACAGGACTGGATCGGACTGGATCAGGACTGCAGCCAATTTTGGCCGGATCAGGAACTGGATCGGACTGCAATTTTTTTGAAAATTGTCGGATCAGGACTGGATCGGACTGAGAAAATTTGTTGTTTTGATGTGATTATTCTAACCACATCAAGCATGTTAGTTGTAATGTGATTTTGCAG
>JGI24021J15306_10008919_pt1 | contig 12374 bp, 8 predicted proteins | sample Ectturendosymbi1_FD_15306 | JGI IMG/M metagenome (IMG submission 15306)
CATCAGGTTCCACAAACAAGGCCAGCTCATCTAATGAAACGAAGAAACGTTTTTGACTAATTGTTAGCATAAGTTAATTTTTAGTATCTTTAGCGATCAAGTTATGTGCAGTGCAAAAATATTTTTGGCGATGATTTTCAATGAAATCAAGTGTCATGTCAACACCGCTTTGGGTCTGGTGGGGGGATGCATCCCCCCCTGTGTCCGCGCCTGTATCTGCAGATTTTTGAAGTCTTCTTTACAAAGAAGCAAATTGCCATGGTCATTTAACAAAACCACATTTATGTCTTTATTTTATCTAGCAAGACTTGCCAGCATCATTGCCGGATTAACAATAGTAGCAAATGTAGCAATTGCTACGGGCCCGCGCTTTTGGGAGCCCCGCGGTCATCTATAATAAATTTTATTTATTACATTACATGTAAGATTTTTTCAGTCCAAGAAGTCAGTATTTTACTAATTTGCCACAAGTAGGAAGCGAACATCTGAACGCTGTCTGTGTCCACAAATTCTTGTCTGATTCTTTTTGTACAGTTACGTAACAAAAGGCATAAGATTGCGAACAGCAGTGATGCCATTTTAGCTGATATGCTGCTAAATCTGGTAGAAATTTTCTCACTGTTAGCTGTAAAATTTTGAATGTAGCAGTTAGCTGGTTTTCTAGCAGGGTTTTACCAACCGCTTTGCAGGTTTAACAGATAACAAATTCCTGACCAAAAACCTGTTTCAACAGTTTTTCATGATAAAAACTTTTACACCTTCTGCATGAAAAATGTACTTCTCTTCTTTATGAAGTTTTCAATTGGGTAACAGTAACATCAAGATAAAGCACAACCAGCTGCCTACAATTATTTGGAATTTTTATTATGATGCAAAGAAGCTTATTCAAGCAGATGATTGTATCATAAAAACAAGTAATTAGATGGCTTGGTGAAGCCTAAATTATTTGCTGGTGTGCTTAGTGAGCGCGTTGAGTTAAAGACAACATTGGTAGAATACGTTTTTATCCCACGGAACGATATTTCCAAGTGGTTCAGTTACACTAACAAGTAGTAACATCTGGTAATAAACTTCCTGTCAAACCAAAGCTGCCGTAAGTTTTCGACATATATGATTGCAAGTTGGCTCAGTGCCTATAGTCCCATTGCCTAACCTGCCGATTCAAGAAAAGTCTTTTGCGAAGTTTGCTGTGAATGCAATCATAGCGAAACAATGGTGAGCCTAAAAGGCATAACTGGTAGCAAAAGCACTCAGATAAGAATAAAGAAGTTTTTGCATGCTCACGAATGTAACACAAAGTATTAAGTTACAAAGACCAGACTTAAAAAGTTGGAGGGCTGAAGCTATGCTCAGGTTGTTTGTTGCTGAGCATTGTTCTACTGTACAAAAACATGCAACCATTTCAAAGAGATCGTCAAGAACTGTGTGTCATACAAAAAAAGCGAATAAGCTGCAGTTACGTTGTTCAAAACGATGACTGAAAGAAAATTGTGGGAAGAAAAGTGTATTGGCCAAAACCTGCATTTTTAAACCATGCTTATTGAGAGCGAGTGCAAAACGAGAAATTAAATTGTATAACTTTATAGGTTTCTTTTAATCATGTTCAAATAACAGATTTTAAACAGAATTTCAGTGCTTTCAGCTGAAAATCTGTGACAAGACTTTTATCAAATTCTAGCAGTTTTTGTAAGATCACTTAGCAGATTTAGGTCACAACCATGTGGCTACACTGGCGGTCAGCATGATACACTCAAGACGGTCATGTCACGAGGCAAACTAGAGAAAGCATGCAGAAAAAGCCAGGCCCGCAACCAGCTTGGGACACCAGGAGGGGCGAAGAGTTTCCTGAGAGGGGCCCAAAATTTTTGAACTGTGTCCAATAATTTTAAACTATGCCCAACACATCTTTCAAGGGGGGCGAAAACTTTTCTTGGAGGGGCTTCGCCCCCCTGGTTACGGGCCTGGAGAAAGCTACAGTAACACGGTTGCCTTATCCACACACTTTATGATTTAGCAAGTGTTGAGATTTTTTCTAAACTTAGGGGCCCCGCGCTCTCGAAATGTTACAGGCCCCGTGCCTCCTTAATCCGGCGCTGGGCAGTATCACTTAGCAACAAGAGCTGCAAACGTCTAAGATCTCAAAGTAATCAAATACCCTTTCAATAAGTTCTTGCTTATCTTAACTGATTTTTTCACGGTGAACCCTCATCCACATAAACCGGACAAGCGTTCAGTCTCACACTAACAGTGGATTTTTCAAACTTACCATACCGCTTTTTACACAGTATGCTGTAAAAGTACCCGGCTATCCGCTGTCAGAACTCACTGTCTCCTTACATTACATGCGTTCACCACTCGCATGCGGCAAAACGCATACTACCCAGTGTTGCCACTCTGTTATGAAGAAAAACCCCAGAGTTTACCTTAAAAAAAAACAAAAAATAATAAAAACCCCAGACATGCAAAACGTTTGAAAAAAATCAAAACCAAACTTGAAAAGCATGCTACCGGTACTTGCACATCAAAATTAAGGTAATATACATTATTTGCATTATATTTTTAACAAGTTCAAGTCTATTTTTAAATATACTGACAATCACAATTTGCAAGTAGGCTAGCAGCAAATCAAATGTTTGAAGTAACATAAAAAAGCTAGTTAGATCTTTTCTAAAAAAACGTTTAATGTTTTCTTGAGCTTTCACTTAAATGCAAAAATTGAAACATGTACAGTACATGATACATTCAACGTCTTACAGTTTTCGTTTCACCCTAACCATTGCATTCATTGCAATATTTGACTACAAATTTAACATTCGAAATTTTACATTCATGTCACAATCAATGCGCCCGTAAAACAATGAACAGATTCTCAACCACACAGCATCTTCAAAACCAAAAAAAGCATTCTAAAATCATGCACAAGCAGCCCTTGACATATCAGCGATAGATTAGAGTGCTGACCTATGCCTAGTTAGTGCTTTATCTCTAAACCATTATATTTCAAACAATTTGGTTAAGCCTAGCCCTACTACTCATCTACACTGGCTACTAATGACGCTGTACATATTATGTCTGTGAAATTACTGTATTCTTGAATGGAAAATACAGTAATACGACATACATTTATAAAATTTGACCAGAGTCAAAAAAACCCAGATTTTCAATAAAAAACCCAGAACCCCAGATAAAACAGAAAAAAAGCAGATCTAGTGAAAAAAACCAGCGTGGTAACACTGCTGCTACCGTAACTTGAAGTGAACTCGTGAAGATTCGTTGGCATGTTATTGTTACGCAATAAAAGTCCTGCAGTAGAACAATCTGCACGCAAGTTAGGCAACTTGCCTCTGCAGACAGGCAAAGCAGCGGACATGAGTGAACTGCAAACTCATCACTGCACAAATCCAGGACAGTGAACCTGGTTCTTTTGCAGTGTGGCCCAATAAAAAGTGCTGAACGGCCCACATTTGGGCCGAGGCCCACCGCTGGGCAGGAAACAGTGTTATTCACTAAATAACTGGATTTCGCATTGTGATGTAAAGTTTCGAGTTTTCACTGGACAACTCTGATGAAAGATACACTGGATATTACAGACGCGGCTACGAATACGATTTTATATGATTGTGTACCGGTTATTCTATTCTTGTACAGTGAAAGAACACAACACAGGTCTACAATAGTGATGTGACTGAGGGGGGTGCAAGGGTGCGAACCTCTCCCTGGCAAGCTAAATGCAAAAACTGAGCCCCCATTTTGCTTGTATTTCGGTATTCACTACTATTTTGCTTTTCGGTAAGTCGTGTGTTTTTTTTGCGTATTTCGGAAGATTTTGGCCAGTTGTTTTCCGATGATTTCGGGTGTTAGTATGTAGAAATCCACATCTGGATACACTTTCATTTCTAAACTTTTTCTGAATGTTGGCGAGCGGTCCCCTACGGTGGCCAGTGGGCCTCTGTCAGCTACATTTCCTGTCCTGGCTAAAACTTCTAGTTACGCAACTGGTCTACAAGTTTATTTTCTTTGATAATTTTTTACTAGGCTATACTAAAAATGCTTATTATCAACGTGGATTCAGCAAACGTTACCTGCACAACAGCCAGCTTACCAAGGCAAATGTTGACAACGAAGCTATTGACAACGAAGTATTTTACAATGGTTGGCTTTAGGAAGTTACGGGTCGTGTGAAGATCGATTTCTTTGACGTATTAGATAAATATGAATATTGAAAGATGAAATGTGTGAAATCAGTTCTTGGTGAGTTCAGTTCTGGTGCCTTTATATACGCCGTAATAAAGGTACTCAGTCAGATTTGGGGGCCCCTTTTTGCTCGGGGCTCCCCCCGGGCGGGGGGTACGGGGGGCCTTTCCTCCGGCTCTGGCTGTCACATTAAGTTCGCCTAAGTCTAAGATAACGAAATGACAAGCAGTATGTGGTCTGCAAAGACCGCAGTCAATATTCAGCTTTTGCGCAGGTTAACTTGCCTAAACTACAGCAGTTAAACACTGCATTGATAAATAGTTCACATTTTTAGGTTGGTAAAATGTGTGGTTGTGTTAGTTGAAAAAGTGAGAAAAATGTTTTTGACAGACACATCACAAACAAAAAGGCCCGGGTTATGTATGTAATGCAAATTATCAGACATTGCGCTGTTGGTGTCTTGAGTCTGTTGAACAGTGTCGCAACGCTTTTTTTTAAGCCTGGACTATTGAGTTGGTGATTTTTTCTTCACATCAGAAGTCCACGGCCAAGCATGTGAAGCAGTATGAAACATTTGATTGAAATTCTACCGTTATTAGATACGTTAATTAAATGTATTTTAGAGTCATATGCTTTTAGGCCAAGTGTGAATCTGTCTGTCGTGCGATTATGAGATTATTTTTCACGATAGCAACAGAGCTATCTCATGAAATGGAGCAATGTCATAGAAAATGCTTTTTTTTCAATTTTTTGTTTTTTAATTGTCTCTTCAGCACTAAACATGCTTTCCAAGTACATGTAATTGTACAAGCAATGTCTCGAAACGTGATTGTCATTTAGCTACAGTATTTACTCGACTCCTAACGTGAGACTTGGGTTGTCACATGATTCTAACTTGTTTTTGCACCTAACAACAAAACAAACTTAGTGGCGCTTTTGAAAATTTCTTGGGGAGAATTGCCCTGCTGCCCTCATGGTTGCGGCCAGAGTAGCATTCATGGTTGTCAATGTGGAAAACTCAATAGGAAAATTATCTCCTATACGCTGTGTGTTTGTTATATAAGTATTTAATATCAATTAAGCAATGTAAATATCAGCATGAACGCTTAAGTTTGATCGCAAATCTCGCCTCAGTCTGCGTTATTGTGATGGCATCAAAAATAATTCTTGTTTCAGGTTTCTCATTCTCAGCTGAAACAGAACACCTGTTTTACAATTGAAAGAGCGTAAGTGCAATAGTGTCAGTCACAACGCTATTTAGCGCTGTCCAGTGTACTAGTTACTTGGCCTCACACTAAAACTCCGCAACATGACTTGAGAAGTGGTCTGTTATCGTTCTTGTTGGTAGCAGCTGCGTCCCGCGGTGACAGTCGGTGACAAAATCCGGTCTGCCACGCGTGAAAGGCTGTGCAAGCCTGGCTTACAGCGATGGGTATCAACATCATTATCAGGAATGCCGGTATGTATAACTGGCATGGTATCCGCTGTGCTTTTCAGACTGCGCACGTGAAACTTAACATCAATTCTTAAGTTGTTGGGTAACGACAGATGCTNTTCGTTGAAATTATTTATTTAATCCAGAATTGTCAGCGTTACCTTTTCTGCGGTTCACAGATCACCGCTTCAGAAAATTTTGCAACAAAGACAAGGTTGAAGCTGCGCTGCTCATAAAATCACTGTTAATATATTAACTCGATGATCCCCGTTCCAAACGCGCAGTCTTTCACTTGCGTGTTGCTCCAAAGCAGTTCAACCCAAACAAATAAAACAATGCGATGAAGCAAAATAGTTCCAGACCAATATTTCGCCCGCGGTCAGTGCAGGCGAACATTTCAACAACTTGCGATAGCTCTGAAAAGATTGAGTTTCAGCGATCAGTGAGAATGGACTACGGGCTTCCCTCCGGCCCAATGTGACATCACAAAACTGTCTCAACAAAGCTTTGAAAGACGCATCGGCATTGCGACAATTCGCTAACACCATTCAATTACTCCCCAGAGAGATATTGACCAAGCGGAAATACAGCGGAGATATCACGAAACATTTACTGCTTGCGCATTTACGTTGCTGGTCCAGATCTTTCAATGCAACAAGTTTGGTAGCAAGAAGTAATCCATAACAAGTAAGAAAGGGTCTTTCAAAGTCAGTTTTCCCGCTGTAAGCGCAGATCTGCTTCCAAAACTACACAGCAAATGGACGCATTCGTACGCTCTTCGAATTTTTCGGCAGGGGTTACTCACCACTTCGAACTTCCAGCAAANTTGTCATAAGCAGCAAAGTACTGTGTGTTCATGACCTTAGCTGTGCAATATCATTGCTAAAAATATTATGTATTTTTCTGCGACCGCAACAATGAAGCCAATAGTTGTTATTAAAAGAACACAACAACAGTGACTTAGCTAGAGGTTTGAGCCATGAGGGAAACATAGCTGAAAGGAGCCTACTGGCCACTGTAGGGGGCCAACTAACTAACACTCAGAAAAAAACGTGAGAAATGATGGTGAATTCGGANGTGAATGGCGATACTAAAACCATAAATCATTGGAAAATTCTCCGAAAAACGCAAAAAAAGCAACAACCCACTGAAAATCTAAAGAATACTAAAACCGAAATATAAGGTAAGTGGGAACCCGTTTTTTAATTTAGCTTGCCAGGTGGGGGGCGATTCGCCCCTCTGCCTCCCGTAAGTTACGCCAGTGGCGTAGCCAGACCAGAAATTTGGGGGGAGGCAAAAAATTTGGTGGGGGGAAAAATGTTTGATTTTAAGCGAATAACACTATTTTGTTTGGAAAAACGCCTCTCAAAGCACAAAATGACCATATTTTCTAAAAATTTGAGGGGCCTTGGCCCTTTTGGCCCCGCTGGCTACGCCTATGAGTTACGCCACTGCAAACCAATGTATCTCAAACATCATTAGGAACCATGCTACCTTTTGAAGAAAGAAAACACTGGTTGGTGATCGAAATTAATCTTGTCTGTAATGCAATTTTTGCGCTTCCATCGTATACATCTAAGATTTCGATCTTGTAGTTGCTTGAATTAAATGAGAGCTTTCTAGTCTTATCCCAAGTGCACCAACCTTTTGTAGAATTTGAGGCGATTGCTTAGTTTGATGTTTTGTTTACTTCATGCATCAGGTGAGTCTGATTATATTTATTACGTTTTCATTGGCCAGTCCACTCATCCAGTCACAGCCGGACCACGCGTGCCTCGGTCAGAAAACAGTCCCAAATAACTTAGCCTGACGACACGAACAAGTTGCATGTGAACTTTTCCAAGTGTAGCTGATGCGGAGACGCACGATATTTATCGATTTGATCAACGCTCGGTGATTGAAACGTAAGGGCCAGGACGATGGCGGCACGACCGGTTCGGGTTTGTGCTTGTGCCATCTGATGCCAGGTTAGACATTGCTGAGGGCGAAAAGGCGAGTCAAGGTGGCACTTACTTCCGGGAAATAGCAACGTCAACACCAGTGTCTTTGCGTGGTAACTACCACTTGTAACTGATAGTCTCCTTAATTTGAAATTGCAACTTCGTTTAGTGCGAAACGCCTCGCCCAGCACACGCTTTGCGTACGTCCTTTGACTGACGTCGTCGGATGTTACGTTTTCAGCGTGAAGGTTGTTTAATAGTCTTGATAGCTGTCAGTCAACAACATTAGCAGTCACATTAGTGGTTGAACTTCCTCAGTGATCGGCTTGCAAACGTGTAACTCCAATACATTTTTATTTAATTGTATGAAACAACAATTTTAAATCCGAACAAGTATTCACCAGTGTTCCTCGGACAATTCCCAGTGTTCCTCACAAAAAAACTTCACATGTCAAAAACAAACAAGACGTGAGACCAAATTCGACAGAAAAATTTTTGTCAAAATGTGAAGAATAAAGATTGGAATAAAATAAGTACTGTGATGCACCAGAAGCACAAAGTTTATACTAAGATACTGTAAAACTCTTCCCTTATAAAAGTTCTAGTTATATTAATGTGATGAAGAATCAATTACTTTTTTGGTCTGTTGTTTTGAAAGATCACTTCAAACCATCTTAAAAAGCTTTTCATCGTCGCAGAAACACTTTTTGAAATGGTAAACGGAATGCTTTCAATTCACACTGACTGGTTTTGGAAACGCCGCAAAGCCCCGGATGTACTCGGCCGCATTTATTGTATGCAAGCAAAAGTTACGAGCATAAAAAACATACAGAAACACGTTTGAAAAACTGGAACACACGATTCAAGCAATACGCACGAATCCACCTTAATATGACACATGAGAAACAATGTTGTACAGGATTGTGTGAAAATCACATTATCTCGTACAGGAATTTTTGGTGTGGCATTTTCCACAAATGAAACAAGATGCGTTCATTCTACGCAGGATGCAAACAGCATGAATAAACTTCAGTCAGACAAAGGCGTTATGTTATCACCAACCACGAGGATGAATGGTGCTGCCTCCACTGGAATCGCAAAACGTATCCAAACTTTGGTCGTTTTTTATACAAAAGATGCTGAAGTGAATTATTAGAACCGGAAAATCGCAATTTTGCAATTAATGACGTCTATTTACAAAATAATTTCGTTTTTGAGAACATTTATTGAAATTCTTGTAAAGTGTCGCGAAAAACGGAAGGTGTATCGCAATCTATTGTGAGTGCGAGTTGTAAATTTGAATCGCGAATAAAGCAAACAAAAATACTGTAAACAACAAATCTGTGAAGCAATTTGATTTATATATGGATGAATGTCAAATTGCAACTTCCGTTCCGTAACAGTGAACTGCTGGCATAGAATATAGTTATGCTCTGCGTGGCATGCCAACGACCCAACTCAATCGATAAAATAAACTTTTTCAAACCTTACAATAATTCCGTCATGCTTGCATACAGAACAAGTAGCGTGTTCAAAAATAATTCTTGGAGTTAGTTACACGTTTGCTTTCACCCAAGAAGTATCACCGTCAGCGTACCAACTTGTAAAACAACATTGCCCCTCCATTTTTTAAATTGTATGAAACAACAATTTCAAATCCGAATTTTTTTAGTATTAGAACGCATTTTGCAATTTTCAATGCAGAGTTTAAAGATAGGTTTCGAACAGGTACATGTACTTTTTACAAAACTAGTTGCAACAGAACCAAATCATTTTGGCAAAATCGTAGGTGATAGTGTCACTCCGGGTATCAACCTTCTAATAAGGTTTGCCCACCACCATAGCTGTTGTTCATGAAAAAAGAAGGTGCTAGTATGAGAGAGGTAAGCATGCCGGGTCATTATCGATGAAATGGCCGGTACTGGTTGGGTTTGTGTTGTCATTCTGCTCGCGGCCCTCTAAACCTCGTACCGCACACCCCCGGGTCAGGTCAGCGCAGTGAATAAAAGGCGCTTTGGTGGAGGAAAGAGCATTCCGCTATTGAGATTTGAGCGAGCTGACTTGGATACCTGGCCAAATCATTGGCAGCAAAGCTCAAGGTGAGAAAAAATGACATTTCGAAATGCTGGCAGTTCTTGCAGTTGTCACAATTGAAGATGTTTTTGATTTTTTGAAGTAATATTGACGTGCTGCGACTATGCCTTGAAAGAAGTCGGAGATATGATTATGAGAAATTTTTAGGACTACATAGTACGGTTTTCAACTATTTTGATAAGGGTGGCTAATGACTAAACAAAAGATGTCAGAGAATCTTGCAACGCCGATCTATTCAGTGACTTTATTTTTGTGATTTTCTGAACAAATGGTACAAATTTTTGTGATAAAGAACAACATCACAAAAAACTAAACATTGTGAAAACAAGTTTTATTCAAGTGTTGAAAAGTTATTCTTCACGCAAAGGTGGCATTTCGCATAATTGAAGAAAAAGAACAACGAAAAGCTACCAAAATTGTTGCTTCTCACATGTAAATACTAAAAGCGTTTAAGATGTAAAAATTTATAATATTATAAATTGGTAAACGCTAGCATGCTTGCATCGCCGTATATGATGAACTTTGCACCGAAAATAAGCCAACTCGCAATTGTGGCTGTGAAAGAAATGTACGCTTAAATAGGTAATATCCACGCACACTTTTTAGAAAAATCAAATCGAGATGATGAAGGTGTTGGGAGCCATATCTGCTCTACTGTATTTGGTAAGTCTCGCATCGTCAAGAACAGCTGATCCGGTGGAAAAACTATCGGAGGCGAACATCAAGTCGCTTACAGATATGGCAGAATCACTGCAGGATTTTCAAGCATATAAAGAAAACGTCACCAACTCTCCAATCACCGATTTGCCGGTGGGAAGAGGTAAAAGTTTTGAAAAATTTGCGCTACAAATCTAAGATAAGATTTGTAATTTGAACCAAGGTTTCAGACTGTTTTAATATAAAGTAACCAATGTTGCTTTTGCTTCTCTTTTTGCCAACATTTCCATTTTCTGCACCCATTTTTCCTTCGTTGTTTCTAATTGAGGAATCATTAGTGCACTTGTTACAAGTAAATTGTAGAAACACGTGAGAATTTTGTCAAAAATGACGAAACGTCAACCATCAATTTTTTCCTCTTTCGACGATGTTTGGAACAATCTTGTAACAATTTCTTTGTATGACTCCGCGAAGAAATGTCAAGCACTGCTTCTCGTCCAACTGCCTTTTTTAATAAACACATTTTCCGTTTTTTTTATTGCAAGACAATGTTAACTTCCAATTGATGAAGCTCAAACAGTTAAAAGCGTAATTTAGTTTTTTTATTGTTATTGGGAGGGACGTTTGATAGTCTGGTTAAATTGTTTAAAATCTTTGGTTTCAATAACTACCTGCTGTAAGATGTAAAGACTTCCTTGATATTTTTAGTACATACCGTTGTGCTTTTAACAACACTTACAGTATTTGTTTTCAACACAGCATGCCTCTTCAATTCGCACTGTGGTCTCAATGAAGAATGCATAGACATGCTGCGTTTGTCATCACTTGTGGCCGAAAAGTTCAACAGCAGCTCAGAACTGCAGCGCCTCAACTCTAAAGCAAGAATAACTGGGAAAGAATGCTCCAAAGCAACTCCTGCTTTCTTAAAAAATATTGACATTGAAGAAATACTGAAGCTTTTGGAAAAAGATATTGAAAGGATAAACAAGATCATGGACGAAAACGACCTCAGATCGGTTGGTGTCGACCTGCGCCAGATAAGCGGAACCTTCGATATCAACGTCAGACAAACATTGGGGGCCCCGATGACCCGTCAGTTTGGCCTTACTGGATCAAGTACGTACTGCTCCTTCCACTATAACAATGTGAAAAAAAAGCATAGTACAGAGTTGCAAAGAAACACTGGTAGAAAATGTAAACGAAAGAGCAATTCATGATGTCTTTCGAGAGAGTTCCACGAAAGGTTTGGTAGTATTTTGTGTTTTTAATGATGTCATCTTGAGAACTATGCCCCAGTATTGCAAATTCAAGTCATGTGACATAAGAAATGTATAAAATCTGGCAAGTGGCGGCAAAATAATTTCATTTTTTGTGACATGCGTCATACAAAATGTCACCACCAAAAACGTACCGATCTGGTCATGCCGGAGAGTTGAAAAACGATACTTGCGGCCTGTCCAGCCTCGTGCTCAGCGTTGATGGGAGGGTGCAAGGGAACGATTCACGCGCGGTGCTGCGACTTGCCACCAGTGCAATATTCACTGCGAAAGTAGCCGCGTGGCCCACGGCGCAAGCAAGCGGAGATGGGCGCCGCAGACCGCTTTGCGACAAAGAGTGCAGAAACCAAGTATAAACGAAACTGAACTTGATCATAGATTTACATAATTGGGCGTACAAGTGAAAAATGTGGTTACTGTGTACGAAATGTAAAGTAGACTAGCAGCAACATGACAACATTTTTGTGTTTTGCAGATTTGTATGGCGGCAGCAACAATCTGGGTCTGATTGCAGCCCTAGCCCTTCGAGACGGCAGCGGCCTGAACGACAATAACAATCTTTTGCTTCTTTTACTTGCATCTTCTCTTTATTCTGGATCAGGAGGGGGTCCCTACGGAGGCGGTTTCCTTCAAAACCCTTTCTTATTTTACCCTTTGCTGAACAACAACAATGGCTTGCAAAATGCAGATCTTCTCACTTATTCTTTCTTGTTGAGCCCCGGCGGATTTGGAGGTCTTCCAGGACCAGGTGGACCTCTCCCAGGGCCCGGGCCCGAC
>JGI24021J15306_10008920_pt1 | contig 12373 bp, 7 predicted proteins | sample Ectturendosymbi1_FD_15306 | JGI IMG/M metagenome (IMG submission 15306)
TGTTGCACTAATCTTCATAAATCAGGCTTGCAAAAATAGGGCAACTTTCTGGCATCAATGGTGATAGTAGTAAAAGATATATAATTATTTTACCACCTCCTTGAAAAAATGTCATAGGATATATTTAATATCACAAATACTGAATGTTTTGTATTCATCATGTGACATAAGGCAATATGTTTGAGTATCAGTGTAAATTAAAGATATTTTGACTGATGTGTCACCAAAACCTAGGCATTTGCGGACACATGCAACAAAGCAGTTATCTCCAAACTGTTTTTCAGCATTGTGCTTATGAAACCTGTGTTAAAATTTGTCTGCCTGTCACTTTGCACATGCGACAAAAAGATCAACTCATGCTGCAAACGTCAGTGCATGTCTGCAACGAGTGGATTTTGCAGTGTGCAGCATGATCCATAATTGACAGCACCAAGTTCATGAGAGGCATGGACAGAAATTGCCAAATTTGTGAAATCTGTACATCAGCATACATGCTTTCCAACTCCATACAACCCTTTGTTCACCAGCCTGCGAATGACTTTCAGACATGTAAACCGAACCACACTACGACGTCAGAATGGGCTGTCTCGTTTATGTGGAACGTCGCTTGACATGTAAACGTAGTAATTGTAATGGTAGGAGAGCCAGGTGAATATTATCTTAGACACTTTTCTACGGAAGATGGAAAAGGAAGTTCCATTATTGATGGCATCTACAGTGTAATCAAGGGTACCGACTTAAAGGAAAACGTGGCAGTCGTAGGTTATTACGTACAGATGGTGCTGCTAAGATGACTGGTATTAATAAAGGCTGTATAAGAAAATTGGAAGATGCTCTTCAGAGGCCACTGCAGTGGGTGGTTTGCCTCTGACATACAGATGAGCTCCCTCTGTGTCATGTTTTAGTTGCATTGGGTGGAAGTATGAAAACTCCAGATGCTTTTGCTGGACCAGTTGGCAAGAAATTGGACTCCAATGTCTCACTATGGCTAGTTGCTTTCAAGTCGATCCCCAACCCACATTTCCCAATGTTCGTCAAGACCTTAGCACAGACTAATATTGTGGATAAAAGATTTATTGGTCTGTAATTTGTGGTGAGGTCGATGACAATTTGCGGCTCCACGATATTGGGCATTTAGTACATTCAGGGTGGCTGACTCTAGCATGTAGAATTCTTTGTCTATACACAGCAACTGAAAATCCATCAAATATCTTAATTACCCTGGCTCAATTCTGTTTAAAGTGTATTTTCCAACCTGGTTTAAAATTAAGCACTACTAGAAACTAACGCGTGGATCAAAAAACTTAATAAACCTTTCTCAAAGACTTGTCAGTTTTCCAAATCAAAACGTTGTAGAGTTGCTTTAAAAGTTCTTCAAAATTATGGAATTTTTGCACACCCAGAGAACATTTTGCTTGGCATGCTTGGTGATGATGACGAGGATATTTGGAGAATGGCCATCAAGAAGTTGTGTAGCCTACGAAGGAACAAGCTATCCAATTGAAAATGTTAATTCTGGAGGAGGATTTATTAAGTCAAGTTCAGTTTCAACAGAATGCACAGCTAACTACGTTTGTTTCTATTTGTTTCAATTGTCGACTTTTTGCACAGGACTGATGATGTGTCACACTCGAAACTAATTACCTTACTTCTCAATAAACTGCGATTAATTTGCTTGGTGTGGGTCACTCCTGTGACTTAACTATTATTGCTGAATGATGGGTGTAAGCTTGAATCATTGTAACAAGATGGGAGCAGAACCAGGCAGTAGATTCCTCAAACACCATGCTGCCCAGCTAGAGCCTGTAATTAATGTTTTCGGTAAGAGGAGGCAAATCCCAGCCATTGGTGCTTTCCAATAAGGTTGACATCAATTGAAAAAACTTTGAGAGACGGAGGAAAGACTTGCGAATTGCTGCTTGAAATCGTAAGCATGGAATAACTAAAATATCGTTTGTATGTGCCCTAACTACAGTATAAACTTCATAACCAACTTATTCCATTTTGTATTACCGCCGAAACTTAGTCTTTAGTTGTTTTTCTAGGCTTTTTCCACTACCCGTTATGGTCTGTTGCAAATCACGTGATCATCTGAGATGGAAACCATGCAAAACACAGACATATTTTTTTGTCAATCAGTGTGCTGAATAGCTGTTTGTGATCGGGTTTGTTTAACAGTTTGTACCTGTGTTTAGTGAAGGAGTTCTAATTGGGCTCAATTTTGTAAGTTTGAGTTTTGATCATTAGCAACAGTATATAGTTTTTCTATTTGTTTCAATTATTGAATTTTTGTCCAGGACCGACGATGTGTAACACATAATTAGTTTCCTTATTATGCAATAAATTGCAATTGATTTGCATGGTGTGGGTCACTGCTGTGACTTTTATTGCCATTATAAAGTTATAGCATTTTCACTAAATTTGACCTCAGTATGACCTTTAGCCGTGTGTTGGTCGACCACTAGAGGGAGTAGCCAAAAAATTTCAATGGAATTAGGAGTTTTGGACCATTTGCCAACTTTTTCGAGGGGCCACTTTTTCAATTTAAAAAAAAAATTTTGCAGCCCACCTTATCAGGTGGAAAAAAAAAATTTTGCAGCCCACCTTATCAAAATTTTGCAGCCCACCTTATCAAAATTTTGCAGCCCACCTTATCAAAATTTTGCAGCCCACCTTATCAGAATTTTGCAGCCCACCTTATCAAAATTTTGCAGCCCACCTTATCAAAATTTTGCAGCCCACCTTATCAGGCAAGCCTATCGCAACGGTGAAATAGTGAAAGGCATTTCCATAATTGCATTAACACCTTGATGACCGGGGTATGTTATTTCATACTTGGAAATCGGCCTGAAACCAGCAGTTTTTGGTTGCCTTACCAATGCCATAGCTCCTCCGCCGATTGCGTTAGACAGCTGTTAAAACCCTCAAACGATTCAGCAAGTCTTCTAGTCTGCACTCGAAAAAAATTTTTTGGTTGGAGGTTGCGGATTTTTTGTGAGTGACATCATAAGTGAAGTAGTTTTTGGGCCATTTTGGCTCATGTTACCTGGCCTAGGTCCTGAGAGAAATTTCCGTGCAAAGCCGCATGCGATCCACCTGTTTTCGCGTGAACTGCTTGAATTAACCCGGCTGCGAAAGTGTTAACATGTAGGAATTCAACTTCACCCTTTTGATCAGCTGTGCAAGCTTGGCAAAATGTTGGTTTCAAACCACTGTTGGCAAATGCTGAAGTTAGTGCTAGTCGGCAGCTATCCAGATGAGGCCATTGATAAATCTGCGGAAAAATGCTGCTTCACATAGCACACCAGCAATCGGCTGTAGGATGTAATATACAGCAATGTTTGCCAATGAAACTGAGTGGTTGTCACTGGTTATACAGTAAACCTCGGTTAAACCGGATTTGATTTGACTGACAATTTTATCTGGTTTAGGCGAAGATCCAGATTAACCAAAGACGGTTGTTTCTAGCCTGACATCTAAGTACTGAGATATCACTGAAAATCACTTAAATCGAACACATTTACAACCCAATAGCAAACTTTCACAGAAGCACAATGAATATATTGATGTATTTACAATGGTACGTCTAGTGAACGACCGGGGCACTAAATTTAGCCGGGGCTCCGGCCGGGGCTGGGGATTGAACTTTGCCGGGGGCTGGAGCATTCATACATATTTATAGATTTAGTTATTTGAAGAACTCAAGAGTAATGTCAACTCTATACACATTGCCATGGTTGGGTTATGGGTCATCTTCGGCAGCATTTCTGCTGTCACGCCATGAGAAGGCGTTGTTTGACCCATTCCATGCTGAACACATCCAGCTCGATTAGCAGTGGTTGCTCTCATGGTGACAGATTTGGTAAGCATTTCAAGCAATACTGCAACAGGGAGGGCCACATGGAGGTGGCTGTGATCTTGAAAATGTGTTCTTACAATTTCTCGCAATGCAAAGCAGAGAGAGCAGTTTGACAGCCATAGGTGCAAATCATGTGTCACCAGTTAATTACTGTTGTTGTCAGTTTATCAAATGCAAAAATCAACATCGTTCGACAAAAATGCAGCAAAAGAAGAACCTTCACCCCTTCAAGGGAGTACGCAAGGTTGGGGTTACCCCTCCCCCCTTGAACTTGATATTTTACAATAACTTTATTATAAGGGGAGTGTATAGGCCTTGATTTTTACAAAAATAAGGGGAGTGAGTGTAGAAGAATATGCCTATTATGTCAACAAACATCGCTTAAAAACATAATATGACGTCAAATTGTGACGTCACAAAAAGTGTACACCAAATACAGATGACAACCATATGCCACTGAATGAAACCCCTCATGAAAATTTTCAGCGTACGCCACTGCACCCCTTCACTTGTCAATATTTACATAGCATGCGAGATTTGTAGCAAGAAGATACATGTCTTTTTGCCCAGGCCATGTGGCTTTTACAAACTACATTGTTACATGAAAAACACTGATAAACCAAATAAGCAAGTTCGTATTTTACCTCATATTTGTTATGCATCTAACTATCACACTCACAGTCTCCATTGACTTTTTTAAGATACTTGGTTACTCCATTATTTTTCTTCTCCTCATCGCAATCAGAGCAAGAAGTGTCACTTTCACTTCCTGCACACCAACCATGGCAGTTCAACGTAGTCAATCGTATATCAGACAAAGTTATCAAGTCATAGCCAATTGCTTTCAAGTTATATTTCAAAAACACTACTTTTTCCACATTATCTGGTTTTAACCAAGTTCTATCCCCGTTTGCTCTCTCCACTTTGAACTTCCGCTCGCTAGTGACTGAACTCACAGGTGTGCTAGATATTTTCAATCTGTTGTTGCAAGTTCTGGATATCTATGGCACTGTCCCATCTCCACCTGTAATGGACAAACGTTGCTTTTACACTTTGGCACATTCAAGTACGTGGCCTCCACCTCTTTTGACATATGGATCTTCTTCTGACTGAGATAAATTCTCGGCAGAGCAACTGCTTTCCTCATACAAAAATGCGAAGTATTTATCCTTGGTAGAAACACTGTCTGTTTTTGATGTTTTCTATCAGTGGCTTGTTCATGTGATCCTTCCATACGAGATTCTTTCCTTTCTTGGCTTTTGTTTTTAATTGTTTTGATTCGTGGTGCTGCAACCAGTTGAACCAGCAATAACTCTGCTTGATCAACTTCTCTTCGTAAAAAAATCCCATTTTAAATTTTGGATCCAGCAGAGTTGCAATCACATATAGCTGGCTTTTTTCGATGAAATTGAATATTGTTGTCGAACATCTTCTCCTGAAAATATCGATCCATGTTCTGCTGAATCGCCTTTTTTAGTTCAACCATTCGTTTGCAATCAGTCTCTTGCAAAGTGATCACAATAAACTTTGCACTTGGCACTGCCACCGAAATGCAAGAATTCTCTTTATCACAAAAATTTAGGACATCAGCAAAAATTTTTAGTAATGCCACAATGCTTGGCCAAATTGCCTAATCACGATTTTCGAGTATTTGAATGCCAAACTTTTCAAATTGTATGTATACCAGAATAATTGGTTTTTTTTGCAGCAGAAATCTTTCCAGCATTGTATGTGTGCTGCTCCAGCGTGTTTCTTGATCCAAAATCAAAGTGTGCTGCGGCATTTCATCAAAGTGTGCCACGGCATTTCCTCTCTTTCTTAGGCTTTCATTAACATAGATTTGACTTTGGTACTGTGACGATACTTACGAAAATTCTTTGTATTTTTATAAGCAACATTGCCAATGAATTCTAATTTTTTAGGCCATTCCTAACAACACAATGCAAGCCATGTAGAAAATACCACACTATTCAAAGTGTTTGCTTGGATGGTTGTTGTGTTTATTTAGTGGTTCGGGATTCGTTTGTATCTTGTTTTGCATATTTTTTTGAATAAACCACCCCGTTGCCATTGTAAACAAACATGACGGGACAGGCGGAATAATATCCAAAACCTGACGCATTTTGTAACTATTTGGGCGATTTTCACCACGCACTGAAAGTGTTAAATCAAAGGGTTCCCTGGGAACTTCAAACCAACAGAAAAAAAACTGTTCATTTTTCAAAGTCTCCGAAAATAGCAAGGCGCACAAACGTGATTATCAGTTCACCACCTTTCAATCTGGTTCTGGAAGACTTTAATCCTATTGTGTACTGTAGCTGGATGACCATTGCCGGCCTGTGTAAATAGTGAATCCTCTTATTATGGACACTAGAAATCAGCTCAACCGTGAAGCGTGCCACAGAAAAAGCACGATATGAAAAAAAGCTAAGCTGAACAAGGCTAAACAGTGCTTGCTATGGTGAAAAGCAATGTTGTTTAGTTATAATAGTGCACCTTGTTCCAGACTTCGTTAAATGTTGGTGCTTGCCATTGACCAAGTATGTTCAAAACAGCAAAAACCGTGTAAAAANTAAAATTGTTGAAAAAAAAACAACACAAAAACTGTGGACCCTNGCCCCGGCCAATTATTTCAATTGCCCTGGCTGGGGNCGGGGAAAAAATATAATGCCGGGCTGTGGTGGGCCCCGGTTGTTCCNTAGGTTCATCAGATGAGTAACCATCATATCCAGGAAGTTATGAACAATCCTAAGTTCATAATTTCAGATTATTTGGCTGGGAAGAAATCTGAGATTTTGGACTGACACAGATTTATGTGATTCAGTCACACTAGTTGGAAGGTAATGCCCTCCAGACATCTTACCGAGTATAGTGCACTCAGGGATAATGCTTTACACATGTACACTCAATCCTGATCAATAAGCTGAAACCATGGTGCGGTGGTGTACCTTGAGCGTTATGTTCAATGTGATATGCCATGTCCGTGTGTGACGTAATATTCTTCTTTACAATTAGTTGGATGTTGCGGCCATTGTTATCATAATTCTGAACGTTCGTTGGTGATTGTGAGCACGTTTGTGTTGTCTGAAAGCTGAATCTTTTCTAGAGACCAGTCAGTGCACTTAGAAACCCATCAGCGTGGAAGTGCACGAAAATCCGGATTACGAGATGTGAAAAGAGAATTTTATCTGGTATTGGCGAAGATCCAGATTAAAACATNNAGATAAAGAAAAACGTCAAAAATCATTTGTACCACGAGTTTTATCTGGATTAACTGAGGTTTACTGTAATACTGTTTTTTTGGGTATATAACTGGTCTCCATATTGAGTGACAACATTTTTTAGGCAAATCTTGTTCAGCTTGACAACAATTTTTTACACGTTGGTATGGAATTTGAAATGCTACTCTAATGCACATTCAAGTGCTTTTGTTACCGTGTCTCTGCACACTCTTGGGTAAAGTGCTTCTTTATTTACCGCCACAATGTAAAACTGGCTTGCTTTCCAGTTTCTTGAGTTTTGGTAAGGCGGTCATTCTGATTGAGCAGGTCTCCAATGTATTACCGGCTGTCTTGACAAAATTATGTTTTTGTAAAAGTCTGTACTAATAGGTTTCAGTATTAATTCTGATAAAGCAGTAACGCGTCAAGTGCTAATGTTCCTAACAGATTGTTGCAAGCGCACAGTATGTCTTTGATATCAACATTCAATAAATTCTCTCAACTTACGTGTTTTGAAAAGCGGGTAGGTGTAGGCAGGTGTATTGCAACAAAAAACTTTGCCAATGCACCATTGACTTAGCAATATGAGTTGCTCTTGCATTTTATTTCAGTTACATGTAGTAGCAGTTCTTTGTTTAGTGCACTGATATCATGAAGTTTGACCATAAGATTGTTGCAATCTTATCTCAGTTTTTCAAGGTAAGCATCGCATCCCTCTACAGACTAAATCCATTTTTTCGAACTGTTGTAGTTCTTTGGTCATAACAGCATCGTCGTAATTAAGGATTTAAATGTTCCCATCTTTATGCACTTGGCAGATCACAATTTTCCTTATTTCTGTTAGTTTAGCCAGTTTGCCTAGACTTTATCATATCACTTTGACACCCCAAAATATGGCTTAACACTTTGGCGTCCGGCTGCTTTTGAGGATTTTCGCACAAAAAAAAACAACTAAACGCATGTGGCTTTGCGCAAGAATATCTCCGTTCCTGTACGGGTTACGGACCTGGTTGAAGCGTCAAAAGATGCAGCAAGTCTTCTTGTCTGCACTTGAAAAAAATTTTTTTGCTTGGGGGTTGCGGGTTTTTTGTCAGTAACGTCGTAAGTGAAGGACTTTTGGCCCACTTTGCCTGGCCCTGGGCGTTAACCGTAAGGTGGTAGTATTTCGCTGAAGTTTTTACTGGAATCTAGGCTATCATCCGAGTCTTTTGATACTTCGGATGACTTGCTGGGATTTCTGGTTCAAAAGTAATGATCTAAAGTGGTAAAAATATTTGACTAATTAGCTAATTATTTATTTTTTTTAGATCATAACTTTTAACCCAGAAACGCTAGAAAGTCGATCAAAGACTCGGGCTTGAGCCTAGTTTCCAATGAAAGCTTCAGCGAAACACTTTGGCCTAGCGGTTGGGCCCTAGGCCAGGCAACATGAGCCAAAATGACCCCTAAACTACTTCACTTATGATGTCACTCACAAAAAATCCGCACCCCTCAACCAGAATTTTTTTCGAGTGCAATCTAGAAGACTGGCCAATCCGTTTGAGCCGTTGAGCAGCCCTCTAGCGCAATTGGCGGAGGAGCTATGGCGTTGGTAAGGCAACCGAGAACTGCTGTTTTTTATGTCGAAATTGAAGTACGAATATATCATACGCCAGCTCTCAAAATGTTAAAAAAACAAATTTTTAGGGTATCATTTTGACACCCAAAATTGGCGTAGAAAACACTGATTTCCTACTTGTATATGTCAAGCGACAGTATGCAAAAATGAGCAGTTGGCTCTGAAATCATTGTACAGTTTGGTTTACATGTCTAAAAGTCATGCATGTGTGACAGACGCTTCAGTCAACATATGCTGTGCAAGCTAATGAGCAAAGAGTTGCATGGATAATTTCGTGATTGTGGCTGTTACTGTTCATGCTTATGAAGTTTGCCATGCTGCATGAAAAATGGATCGTGCTGCATACTGTGAAATCCATCCATAAAAGGTGTGCACTGACATTTAGAGCATGTGTTGTTGGCCCTTGCTTAGAATTGTTGGCACACAGGAAGCCCAAAGCTGAAATACACTTTGCAGAGTATCTGCAACTGCCTAGATGGAATTTTTGGCGACACATCCGTCAAAAGATTTTTAATTGACAATTACGCATAAAAATATAGCCAAATGTCAAATGATGAATACAAAATATACACTTAAAAGCACTGGTGTTTCTGTATGCTTTCGAGGAATCAGTCAACTGCCATCTGCTTTCATCTTTTTGCGATGATTCAAACTTGCACATATCTCTATTTAAGTATGTACTTTCCACGACGGGTGTAAGCAAGGAATCGATCAGGAAATTTTTAATAGGAAATCGATTTCACGTAAAATTACGCATCCTCAGTCCTTATTCAAATAGAATTTCTATTTTGAATAAGGACTGAGGATGTGTAATTTTGCGTGAAATCGATTTCCTATTAAAAATTTGCTGATCGATTCCTTGCTTACACCCATCGTGGAAAGTACATACAAAATATACAATATTTGTTATATCAATACCCTATGACATTTTTTCAAGGAACGATTTAAATTATTGAGTGAATTAGTTACATCTTTCACTACTATCATCACCACTTATGCCAGGTTTCCCTATTTTGCAAGCCTACTTGATTTATGAAGATTGTGCAACACACAACGGGTTAATTCTTCTTTCAAAAATCTATTCCTAACACTGCCAACCCACACTCAGCTGATCAGTATTTAAAACAAATATTTATATTTACGCAGAGTCTCCTATCTCAATGTTGTGCACAGGTTTCAGTATTGTTACAAATGAGCATATATGTACTGTTTCATTTGTAGATATCAGGGATATGTAAAACTGGCATAAATATATAAAAGTGTTTTAGTTAGTATCTTCTATTTCTGTTACCACTGATAGTAGAAAATTATTGCGCTCAATTTTGTTTGACATGTAAAGTGAAGAAGCAAACATTTTTTGCAGGGGTTGATTTTTAAACATTTCATCAGATTCAAATCTTCAAAATATTAAATCCTAACATTGCCAACCCAACATCTAAACTGCTTTCTACTGTAAAACTATCCATCCTTAGCAATATGCCATGTTGACTGCATGCTAATTGTGTTGGCATTACACTTATACCACTGAACTCAATGCACTAACAGTAAGAACAATGATACCTTATCTGGGGATTGGCACTGACTGCTGGCACCGTGTGAACGAGACCATAAGCACTTCATAACAAGACATCCTCCTGTCGAGGTGGTCAACGCATTGGCTTGTTCAGTGCATTGACTCAGCAAATCATGATCAGAACTGTACCACTCGTTATCTGTGCATGGTAACTAGACAACAAAAAACTGGCTATGTATATGTACTAATTGTATTACATGATGGATCATCAATTGTGGATACTGTCTTATAGGAAAATTAGGCATTGTTTTTGCAGGGTGAATGCTCATGTACAGGATAATAGCTTCTGCCATCAATGACTCACCTGTTCAAATATAGTGAAGTTTTAAGGAAGCATTAGATGTACAGCAAACTTTTAACTTGTTAAATGTTTACATGTAGCTATAGGTTTTTGCATGTGTATTAAAACTAGACAAAGACTTTGATGTGGGTAACTGCACAACATGGATCCCAAAAGATGCTGGAAAATTCGTAAGTCTTTGATTTTATAAATGTAAAATATGATGTGTAGTTGACATTATTATTGCTAATTATTCTCATCTCCAGAAGAGTTTGTTGGACATAGCTGTGGGATAACATGTGCATCACTGGGCCACAAGTCAGGCAGAGTGATGGCAACTGGTGGGGAAGATGGAAGAGTAAACTTGTGGCAAGTTGGATCACCTAACTGTATTCTTGTATGTCTCTGTGCTATGCTTGATAAAGTTTTATTGCACATTGATCTCATGTGGGGTCATTACATTTTTTTATGAATTATGTCCACCACTGAGTTTAAGTTTTATTTTATGTATTACATTAAAAAAAAAGGATTCATCTGATAATATCCCGTTTACTCATGGATATAATATAATGAAATGTCAAACCTCTTATTGAATTTATTCAAGCACAATTCTGCATGTCTGTTTGGCTGTCTTGAGACAAAGAGTTTCAATAACACATGGTCACTGGTCATGCAAATCTTTATTGAGGCCACATGCAGCTGTACAACTGATCTAGTGGATTGCATGATGTTGTGAAAGTTTAATTATCAGATCATACCATGTTTTTTTCAGTTGATCCACAATTGTATGCTCATGGTTTCCTGCTAGTGGTTGTACACAAGCATATATAAATGTGTTTCTGGTTCAAAAGTTATTACCAAAAAACTTAGTTTTGGGTAAAAATTAGATTATTTTACCCAAACTTTGCTTATTTTGCCCAACTTTCAAACCAGAAACCATAGAAAACCGCCAAAGGCCAAAAGACTCAGATTTTAGCCTAGTTTCCACTAACAACTTGAGCAAAATACTTCCCTCTTGCGGTTGAGGCCCAGGGACTAAACCTACCCCGCTTATGTCACCCACAAAAAAACTGAAACCCAATACATAGTTTTTTTTCATTGCCAACTAGAAGACTTGCCAAGTCTTTTGAGGGTTTTAATGGCTCTCTAGCACAATCAACTGATGAGTTAAGGAGTTGCAAAGTGGCATGAAAATAGCAGCTCAATGCGTGATTTCAAAGTACAATTATCTCGTATACCAGCAGCGAAGGTGTTAAGCAAAGCTTGTGAAGTTTCAATAAAAAGATAGTTTGAGGGCTTTTGGTTTTATTGGAACGGTGTGTAATTCTAAATGTGTTTTTCAATATATTGATGAATCCAAAAGACAATAAAATATGTGAAGTACAGATTAAATGAGAAGTGGCGAAGTTATTACTTTTAAGACAATCATATTATTAATGTCTTTTTCTTGGAAAACCATTATAATACAAATTGCTGCAGAATTAGAATTGTATGGTTGGATGCAAAAGCGCATGACAACCCACACAGAGTCTCATTCTAGCTGGTTTTACATTTTCTATGTCATGCCCAGTTTCTTGTAGACCTGAGCATAACCAAATTAGATACTGGTTATGAACCAGCACCCTTTGCACTATTGATCAATGTGTTGATCATCCATCTGACTGCAACCCTACTACAAGTTCTAGCTGTATCATAGCGCAGTAGTTTTGTAACAAATGCTAACTTTAGTGTTAAGAATGTGTCTGTAACCCTATGGTTCTGTCTTCAATGCAGTTGCAAAAAGTGTCTGTAACCCTGTGATTCCACCAGCTTCAATGCCTTG
>JGI24021J15306_10008921_pt1 | contig 12373 bp, 9 predicted proteins | sample Ectturendosymbi1_FD_15306 | JGI IMG/M metagenome (IMG submission 15306)
TCAATATTTGAATTTGGAAGGGGGGTATATAATCCAAGCAGTCGCTCCGGGCACCACCAGACCTCTGCACGCCACTGGCTGAGCAACAGTTTAAATAAACAGCGCGTCTCGTTTCGGAAAGGGTAACCTTTATTCTTCAACATATTGCCGCAAAGAATGAAGTAACAGAAGTGTCAACGTGTCTCGGATTCTCCATCGGACTCGACATCTTCAGGAGAAACATCCACGAAATCCTGGAGCATCACAGCCACGTCATCGCTGACGACCTGCTCAACAGAAACTGTTTCAGCGATCTCCTTCGGGAACGCCGAAACCGGCAAGACGAAGGCACCGACAGAATGCATAATAATTTTACATGACTGCACAGTACACAGCTTAAAGCGTGAATGCAGCTCATCGGCATCAAGGGATACGGCTGACTGCGAGGCATTTGTACCAGCAAAACAACGGTGACCTGATCGGACAGTCAATCGATGTAACTGGAATGGTGCTATCGTGGCAATTCCTGTGCAAGCCAAGGAAGAGCCGTTAAACCTGTAAATTCCAGAAGCGTTTTGGGGTCCAGTGCTGCTGGACTGTGGTAGACACCCAGGCAGGACCGGATTTACCCCATAGGCTATATAGGCTTAAGCCTAGGGCCTCCAACAAACTGTGGTACGCATAGAGTTAATGGTCGGTGTATAATCATTTAGATTAAACTTCGTCAAAAATGTATGTCTTAATTGTTATTCACGAAATTTAGTTTTATGCAACTTTCGTGGTGATAACGCCAGTCTTCCAAAGAGTTGCCATGAATCTAAATATGACGGTTGGTCAAGCCGCATGCCAACTATTGTGTCGATATACTCAAAGCACGCTGGCTGCGTCCTGCGTTTGCTGAATCGTACCGATTGTTACGTGTGGCTCTGTCAAAAGAACGTGTGGCTGTTCATGTTTGAGATGCACCTGGTCAGTGGCATAACTGACGGGTGGCAGGGGTGCGAACCGCCCTCCTGCCAAACGAAGCTAAATGTAAAAACTGGGCCCCTACCTAGCTTGTATTTTGGTATTTACTATTCTTTTCGTTTCAGTGGATTGTTGTTTTTTTGCATTTTTCGGGGTGTTTTCCGGTGATTTCGGGTTTTTGTATCGCCGTTCAATACCGGATCTACTGTTGTTTCTCAAATATTTTCTGGTGTTAGCCAGTGGGCTCTCTTCAGCTAAGTTTCCCCTGGCTCAAACCTCTAGTTACGTCACTGCACCTGATCAAAGCAAGGTTGCACTGCAAGTAAGATCTATGTGTAGGGCTAGCAGCAGTATCCTACAATAAAAGCATAGTTGTTTCTTAGCTGACTGAGCAACACAGTAGTTTTGTCAGCTTTTGTATCGCGTGATGCTCGATTGGTATTGTTAGGTGGGATTTTTTCCATTTGAATTTTTTTCAGTAAAGTCATTCAGAAATCAGATTGCTATTGAATACTTGCCCAAGTTTGTACTGCTCCCATGCTAACCAAATCAGAAAAGAGCTTGAATAGCAAACAAAAGCCACTTCGCCAACTGGCAACCACAGAACTCTTCCCCAACGAGACTGAGAAACATAAAAAAAAAATGACAAAAGCCCGTTTGGATCTGATCCTTAGATTAGTGGTTCTTAGTTTATGCCGCGCGAAGCCTTATTTCTTAGATTGATGGTCACTAACTGCTCAGGCGAAAGTTCCTATTCAAGACTCAATAGAATTAAAAATGAATTAAAGGATCGTAATATTCCAGGGGAGGTTGTCCACGCTAAGCATTCGGTGCATTAAAAGTGACAAACTGAGGCAAACAAATTCTAATGAATTCTTAGATAACTTTGTTATGAAGAAGGCAGGACAAAACCTTTTTCACTGCTTACTGTGTTATGTTCAGCCGTACTTGATTCGATGACTGTAGCTTTTTATTTCTTTATACGTATTTCAATAATGGCAGCATAAGCGAAATTTAAGCCAGTCCAGTCGCCACGGTGGGCATTGGTGAGCTCATCCCTTCTAACTTTAAATATGAAACACTATAAATCAGCAAAGATTTTATCAATTTTTCAGAATGTCAAGTCTTGCGCAAATTTAAATCCTCTATTCAAGACTTTCTGGCGACGGTTCTGGTTTTAAAACCTCACATCCTTTCACGAGACAGTTTAGTTGTGTTCGATTCTTACCAGTCTGAAAGAGTAAGAAGCACCCGAATCGTGAACGTAGGTCTAACAGTTACAACAAATGGTTGTTTGCGTGCGTTTTACGTGACGTGTTTTGCTCGTGTGTGTGACATTTTTACAGCCGTGGTAAGTGAGCTGCAACGTGGTCATAACGTTGTGCTTTAGTCTTTATGCCGCCACACATACTATATAGGTGCAGTGTGTTTGTTATTACTATTTTTTTAAACAAAGATAAGAAAAAGCGGATGTGATTCTTATAAAAAACGCAGGCCATGTGTCTTGTCAAATATTTCAATTGTGGTGATTTCGGTTAGTTTGCCTGTGGCAGTTAATCCTGTTCCCGCCAGCTAAGTAAGATTTCAACAAATCCGTGCAATTGAACGCTTTTGCGTCGAAGGCAACTACAAGCGCAGGATTGTGGGCAATTCAGTTATGATTTAAAAATTTTTCACTGACCGTACTTTCAGAGCGTCATTTTGGATTTTCTCACATCGATTAACGCTTTCTAGTTTTTTCCTTGCAACAATGGGAGAGGGGGCCTCACAAGTGGATCAGCCTAGGGCCTCGCATCAGTTAAATCCGGCCCTGCAGACAGGATATAAAAAGCAACGCACGAAAGTGAAAAAAATCACTTTGAGAGGTGTGTGTCGTTCATCTCAACAAGTGCTGGTATCTTTTCTTCTTACATATTGCTACCCGAGTTCGAAACGAACTGACGCGATAGATAAACGAAACTGCATTTTGTGTGAAAGTACGTTGATCAAAAACTCTATGCGGAAANGATACAAGAAAATTTGAATTCACCTGCGCGTAAAGCCGCCAAATTGAAAATATACCCTCTATTTTGCGTTGCGTACAATTGTTTCGAGTATCTGACAGCAAGCACAAAGCAATAAATACTAATCCAAAAGGGATTTAAAATCAAGCCATAAATGCACCAAGGAAACAAGAGTAAGTTGTTGAATAGAAAACTATGACTCGATTACAGCCATTTGCAAAAAATTTACATTCTAGTCTGGTGATTGACCAAACTCGCCCATACACCATACACTGGTACAGGGTTTTTCCTGAGTGGAACTTGCTCTCGGCAAAAGCCCAATAATCAAGCCAGGGCTGCGGAGCTGGTGGTTAATTGAGCAGCTCCGGCTCCGGACCCTTTTTGAGATGCATCATCCACCACTATTTGCTAAGCGCGCTGAAAAACAAGACTCTCTGAACTGGCTCACGCCTTACAGCAGGGTTGCCAGATTTTTTCCGAAGCTTATGGACAAAACCTTAATGAAAATGGCCATTTTGGCCCATTTCATCAAGGTTCAACGTTTTGCATATGTCAAAAAATTGGTTGTTGAAAAATATGCTAAATTTGTCAAATATGCCAAACCAAAAATATTTATGCCAACCATCTCCAAAAACTGCCAGAATTTGACAATTTGGCATAAGAATATGCCAGTTGGCAACACTGCCTTACAGCACCTTACTATCGTCAATTATGAATAATGGCTAAACAATAGCCCTCAGTGATGTGAGTTTTGTAACCGATATTATTGATATCGGTGTGTGTCCAGGATTTTGAATAAACATGAAAAATAGAAAAGTGCATTCCTCAGTGTGCAGTCTCCAAACATTGGTCACGCGACACTGTCGCAAAACGCACTAGGCATTCATGATGATACCATCTCAAATGGCTTTTCAAGTGAAGTTATTTGAATATTCTGTAACCATCGTAACAAAACGCTCAAGCAATTGAGCCTACCAACCAACTCCTCTTCCGTTGTTTACCGCTGTTTCGTCAAGCAATTACACGAGTCTATTCCAACTACTTTCGTCACGCGAACTTTGTTATTCACTGATTTCTGGCGCGCTGCTATTGTGTGGTGTAGTCAAACTACTTTTGATCAACGGGCCATTTTACAAAAATGTGACAACTCGCGGGCCACTTCTCATAAAATGGTGTATAAAAAACAGATTGACAAGATAGAAAAGGGAAGATAGGTGAGTGAAGTCAATGTGTCATTGAAATTATTACACAATAGCAATAAAAATTTATTACAAATCAATGCAGTGCCTGTGCGTCTAAAAACCGAGTGCATTTTTACTGCAAAATGTTTCAGTTTGGCAAACCTCTTTATGCTGATTATTATTTTCTATAAACTCTGTACAGTCTAGCCCAGGGGTCTCCAAACTTTTTTGTCAGAGAGCCATTACACAACAGTTCGAGGACCGGACATCTTACGTAATAAGATTGTTTCGGGATATGTTACATTCTACGAAATCAGTAAATTTTTTGAAAATACATTATTTTTTCATTATTGACAAAATGTCTTCGTGAGCCGGATGAAATGTCTTGGCGAGCCGCATTTGGCCCGCGGGCCGTAGTTTAGATACCCTGGTCTAGACTAACGCCGGTAACATTGTACGTTATTATTATTAAAAGATGTTATGCGTATTTAATTAAAATTACCTACTCTTATATCAACACAACAATCAATAGTGAGAAAGCTCGCGGGACATAAAAATTCTGTCCGCACGCCACATGTGGCCCGCGGGCATGTAGTTGGACCACGCTGGTGCGAAGATAAGCAACTGTGTTACCGGCAACTAATTGCATCAAAACTTGCAACGCTTTAGAAGCAGGAACATAACCGAGGACCAAAAATCAGACTTATCATTCGCGTACTGACAGTTGCCATGGTGCGCTCATGCTGCGAGACAAATTAATTTGATCGAAATAGGTCGAAATCCGAGGGTCTGTCCTACCAGGAATGAAGGTCACAATGCGTTTTTATTTCATGTTGGGACTTGTTCTAGTCACATCAGACTGTGGAATTACTGCCGAGTGTAGTGTGAACAAGTCAGTCAATACCACCGCAGCGCATATTTGCGCATTTTGTGACACTAAGTCCTTGTGCAAAAACGCAAAGTGTGAGGCTTACGCACTGTTTCGTGGCACAAACAGTAACAATCGGCGAGCAGAAGATCAGCCCGAAGTCGGATATTTTTTTAAAGAATTTTTACCGACTTTTACTACTCTAGAACAAACTCCGTCCGACTACCCAGGACTGGAAGTGGTAGCAGTGTTAGTTCAAAATATGTTGGAATAACATGCTCACTTGTTATAAGGAAACTAGGAATACCGAAATTGTTAAAGTGTATTAACAAAGCACAGCTGGAGCGGAGTCATGTCATAAAAAAACAGAGCTCTGGAACCAGAGCCAATTCATTTTTACAAGAGCTCCGCAGTCCCTGAATCAAGCACAAGCGAAAACGGTTCGGTCAGTTTTGCTGATACCGTCGCTATCAAGACGGAACTTACTTCATTCCTTCAAAGAAAAAAAATATTTTCACTTACAATTTGTAAGCGTAACAATTTGTGGCCAAGTAGCTCTAACAACATACACTCATTAAAACATGCATGAGTTTGCAAATCAGTGATCGTAAACTCCGGAAATTACATCAATCGATTTATCACCTCATCGTCTCCACTGCTCGTCCCAACACCAGCATCAGTCTGAGTGAAACTTAATCCGTTATCGATCGTTGTTGCTGATGACATCAACATTTTCTCGTCTGCGCGCATGATAATATTACACGTGAAAACTTGTTCGGGCGAAGTTTACTCGACCCAGAAATTTACTGTAGCGGTTGCACAGTTCTTAGAGAATCATGCATGCTTTTGCAAGGTATAACTTAAAATCAACAATAAGAGCCAGTAACATCTGACAAGCGGAGACATTCCAGATAACAACTTGGATTCAATCGTCAGATTCTAGAATGCTTAACGGCATTTTCGGCGGTTTTTCCGATAGTCGTACCCACACAAGAATATCTGTTTTCGTTTCCCAGCGAGCAGCAAGGAAAAGACCAGGTTCTGTCGGGACACATTCCCTTAATCTGACAAATGCACCCGATTCGTTTGAAATTACAGCAACAGACATCCTGCTTCACAATCGCATCCGCAAGCAAGACACGTTGACAGTGCCGATATTTACTGCCAGTTTGCCACTGCAAGACGAAACTGCACAGACACATTGAGAAGAATAATACCAGCTTATTTTCAGATGCTCACCTTAGTGGCATTTATCCTAGAGAAAAACCAGCAGATATAATCAACAATGAACTGTTGCAACCTCTCCGGTGGCGTTACGTTGAATGTGTGGTTCACCACGAACGGGATGTGCGCGAAGAACAATAACATACATAATGTGGCGCGAACAACCAATAATAGAGTGATCATGGCATGTGAACTCTATTGTTGCTTGGTGCCACGGTGCGAAGCTTTGCGCACATGCCGCTCGGGATTTCCAATCGCAACAGAACCAGGACTGGCACTAAAGGAAGATTTCGCCTGGTTCATCGTCCAATACGAGTTAATCTAACCTTGGCTTTCAGTCAATCCGGATGCGGAAATATCTTGTCGCATGTTCAGGACGTCTTCGCTTAACAGGTTCCGATCTGCCTCCTTAATCTTGTCAACGATTGTGTGAGTAGGAAGCGATGAGTCTTGAAAAAATACAAAACAGTTTTAATCGAGATCATTAAGACTTTTGTTATTTTAGCCAATAAACACATATACAATACTAAAACAGATAGAGTGGTATCAACAGCATAGACGAACCCGACGGTACCGGAGAGGGCATCCTCCCACCAGCACTAAAGCATGTTACATTCAGATGAATCAGCATAGTTTTTCAGAATTTTCAGGGCAAATTACGACCGTCAGGGTGGCGACATTTGTGAGATCGAACGATTTAACTTAAAATTCTTTCTACCATTGGAGAAGGTTCTTCGAAACTTGCTAAGGGCTGTGTGAAATTTGATAACCTGTTTTTGCTTTCTACTTTATATTTAGTGAAAAATCCGTCAACCATCGGAAATTTTACATGGATTTTGGACGAAAACACCAGATGTCAGAAATCACGGCATATACTGATTTTCAGGACAAACGTTTTCCGACCTTACACGAAAAAAGCCTCCTTTTACGACTACGATTGACAGTGGAAACTGTCTGAAAAGCAGTATGCTTATCTCCACATCGACAACCACAACGATGCATTGACTTGCACTTGTTGCTATAACGAAACCAGCGCGCTGCACGAGATTTGTAGTTCAAAAAGAATCTCAGCAGAAGGTTGTTGCTAATTTTCTTTTTAACGACCACACGCGCAAGTGACAATCCAAAAGAACGCTTGTTGAATTCTCAAAAACTGATTTTAATTCTCAAACGGCATGCAACGAAAACAAAAATTTTTCTCTCCAAGGTTTCCAATCGCTTGTCTGCTTAGTTGCCGCACGACTTACAAAATGCGCACCAACGTTTGCAGCTGTTGAGACGGAAAGCTACGGAATAGTTGAAAATGTAAGTGCGAAAGCTGATTCCACAACAGAAACGTGATTCTCGCTGTAACAGTTAGAATTACCAAGATGTGATGTTATGTCGTCGGCAAAATGGCAGACTCCAAACAAACCTTCCAACCTCTTTCCTGCTCGAATCCCTTATTATCGGATTCCCAGCCTATCTCTGCTAGTTGGATTCCCTGAATCGGATATGGTTCAAAAAACGCGCGCTCAAGCAGTTCGGTGAGACAATCACGGTCATGCTTGAGTGATTTTTCGGTTTCCCAATCCAACAACATTGCAGTGTAAAGAGGGTAACGGTTGCAAGTAGGGCACTGGTAGTTTTGATTAGTGGGCCGAGTACAAGTTTGGTGTCTGCGGGCACGACAAGCATCTAACGCTTCAAAGCATTTACGGTCAAAAGAATTGAACCGTCTCTGTCAGTGGCCGGGTTTTCCAAGTTGGATCGGGTATGTCGTACTTCGCAAACGATTTTTGAAGTGATTTTTGAAAGGCTTTTTTGTCCACCAGTAGATCACCTTCCATCGCGAAGCTCACCGTGGAACAACTCTTGGTTGGAATTCTTGTGGTTGGTGAAAACCCGCTTGGCAAGACGCCGAATAAAGAAGAGGATTATTACGCCTAAGCAGTAGTCTGTTGTCGCACGGGCGCAAAAGTCCTTTTTAACGAAAAAAATGTATATCCTCTGGACAAAATAAAAACTCACTTATGACATCATGTTCTTCACGTGTGTCATCTGCAACATTTGCGTCAGGATCATCTTCGCTCACAACCATCGAGTCTTCGTTGGCGACAAGCTCAGCAGGAGGGGGCGTTTGATCCCGGTCTTCCTCCACCGCTGAAGGTTCGGTCGTCACCGAGACACTCATTCCTTCGTCAGGAATTTGCGCGCTGACCCCATTGAAATAACTGCAACTATCGCCGTTAGCAGTTGACTTGGCTTCCTGGTGGGCAGAGCCCGGTCTGCAACAACAGCAGCACGACGTTCGATTCCAGCGCAAGGATAAGAGATGGAACAACCTTTTTCTACCAACCTGCTGTTTAAGTTTGGAGCGCGCGGGTGGAAGAGGTTTGAAACTGTAACGCTCGCCTCGCGACAGAAGCTGCGAACTTTGGCGCTCGAGTCGTGGCTGGCGGCGCGACAGAAGAAGCNCATCGCTGACCGGAGCGGGATCGAAGATGTTGCGGATGGAGCCATCACCAGCGCCAGGTAAAGATGGTACAACTCCTTCCGACATTCGTCGCTTCTGAAAAAATCCGGATGACACGAGCACTAACGCACTACACGTAAAACGCATGTCATCTTTGCACCCTGATATCGCCCAAGTGGGTGCAGGAAGAGGTTTCTGATCCTGACCTATCAACACACTGCTTTATTCCAGATCACTTTTGAACTATTCGTTCGCAGTCCTGTGGTCAAGCAATTTGAGATAACGTTTCCAAGCTTGTAAATTCGATACTCGTTCAGGTCAAATCTGTTTTATCGAAACCCGTTCATCCAGGACTACTATTCTTCGAGAATATAACTATAAAAGCCGATTTATGGAACGGGAAAATTGCAAATGTCATAATTAACGCAATCTCAAATTGAACTGCGCCCAAGCAAAATTGACAGTAACTGCTGCTCTGATATGAAGCTTAATCAATGCAGAACAGCGTACTTCGTACCGATCCATTTCTTTTCCAGGAAGAAAACAATTACACTAAATGTTTGTGTCTTTTAAAGTGGATCAGTGACCTCACGAACCATACCTCGCAGAGGCGATCCTTGTTTTCACTGTTCAATAGATTCATTTGTAAAATAAAATTCAGTCGCCAGTAAACCTCCAATCTTATCATGCAGCTTACTTTGTGTAAGGCACAAGCTGGCCTCCTGTCAAGAGGGTCGAGAGCAAAGGCGTGGTAGCATCTCGCAGGGATGTATGGACCTTCGCATTAACTCTGGACGCCATTGTAAAGATACCAACGCGGAGAACTGCACATAACAAACATTTGCGGTTCAACGCCGTTGCTTCCAATGCCATATTCATTTCGACCAGAACTGTGCGACGAGTGTCTGCGCAAACTCTCGTTTTGTCAGGTTGCTTGGACAAGTTCCTCACGGACCAAAACGTTCCAGTTTGATCCTGGCACGTTAACACATCAAACCCTTGTGGGCAAAGCAGCCCAATAATTTGATGGGCTTGCTGCAGCAAGAGTTTCGCGCTGGCAATTCACGACCATTTTTGCAGCGGGGCTGAAAATTTAAAAGTTGCTTGGAAGTTCAATCATTCTTATCGGAGACCAACAAAAACACTGCGCAACCCGTCGAATGATTTTGGAAAACCAAAAACAAAGAAAACGCCGATTTGCAATATATTTTCGTAATGAAGTAATTCTATAAATAAAGCACTTTCTTTCATGGAGACTAGACAATTAAACCAGCTGGTTTTGTACATCACCAAAGATTAACTGCGTTTAACGCTGACTAAATGGTCCAAATTTCTAGTTGCAAATATAGTAGAAAGACGGAAATGACATCTTTATGGAAAGACAGAATATAGTTACTGACAAGACCTAACAAACACAAAATTCTGTAAATTTTGTTGCAACCTTCACAGAAAAAATTACGGCGGAAGTGTAAATTTTGAGAACACAGCGATTAAGACGAAGGTTTTCAACCTTTCAACGCCTTCGCGCAAAGACGCATATTGGCTCGATGGTCAAATGATTGAGAAAAGGTCATCTCTGACACATTACGCCTCCTCCGCTTGCTGCTCGTCACACCGATTGTTCGATCATCTGCAGCATCGTTTGCTGAAGGCTGCAACCAAAGTGTTATCGTCACTGGCGGAAGATTATACCAATATGTCTTACAACTGTAATGGCCAACAATTTGATAAAACTCGAAAAGAACCCGAGCAAACAGCCCAAACCTTGCCAGCAACCGGTCTCAACATTTTTTAGACAAAAACATGGGCTTTATGAGGATATTCGTTTATCCTCCTCACGTGTGAGAAAATATTAAATAATTTTAATGTTTTTCTGACATTTTGACTGCAGATTTGAATCTCTTGACCTTCAAAACACGCATAAACCATTTTTCTGCATCTATGTATTGCATTTATGAAGGTACAAGCAGATTTGCATTGGTCTATGAGCAAAAGGAGTGCTCGCATTGTAATCTCCACCAAGTGGTGAAAATTAACAGGTCACTCAAGAACCACATCGAGAAAACTTTTTTTCGTTGGTCTTATTTTGAAAAAGCAATAAAATATATTAAAACAAGGAAAATCTAAAACACAGGATAACACCTTCCATTAAATCTGGTATGGAATGTCTTATCTTCCTTAAAATGATTTGGCGTTTCTCTCATGAGTGTACACTGTAAAATAGTAACATCGACACTTCAACAACGAACTATATTGTAACTGCTAACATGTTTACCAGCATTTTCTGGGTGGTAGGTATGATATCTTCAGTCAGAGAACGCATGAGAGATGCTACCATGTTTTCTTGTCCGCACAAGAACCTGCTTGCCGCACCACAGCTCTGAATAAAAATTCGCAATTGCGTTGATTAAAGACGATGAATGAAAGTCTTCAAACCGAAGACCAGTTAGAAGCAACCAGACACTCGAGATTTGCAAGCGGCAATAATCAAGCTAGCAAAAACTATTTCGAAACTTACGGGCAAATTTTATATACTGCAACAGTTGTTAGAAGCACAAGCTCATTCTGAGAAGAGGCAACAAATTAATAAAAATAGAGACACCTGAATCCAGCAAATGAGCGTATCATAAACTTGAATGCGCAGTTGGGAGTAACGCTTGTCCGATCCAGGACGTGCGTTTCGGTCTCTCCACGATGTGAGGAGCACAACGAATATTCGGTTCATTGTGGAGGCTCGAAGATGAGAAGAAAACCAATGGGGACAACTGCACAAAACGCAGCGCTGAAGCAGTGGCCGAGAAAATTGTTAAAACCGCAAAAAATCGCAACAATTGAAAAAATAACAAATTTTCTTTTGGGGCCGATTGTAATTTACACTTGGATCACTTTCACACTATACAATTGAAGACCATTTCTACCGAAACCTAAACTTGGTGATGCAAACAGTAGTTTGGTTCTAACAGTTGCGTGACAACATTCCAGTTTAGTTCTATTATACTCTCTTTTGTACCCCGTCAGGCGGTCACGATCGGTGGCGCATCCAGCCCAAAATTTTGGAGGTGGCAAAAAAATTTTGGGGTGGCCAAAATTTTTGATTTTAGGTGAGCAACAGCATTTTCTTTGAGATACCGCCTGTCCACGCACAAAATTGAATATACGCTAAAAATTTGGGGGGTCATGGCCCCTTGGGCCCCCTGACTACGCCTATGATCACGAGCAGTCAGCTGCGTCCATCTTCGCTCGCTTGCACCGGATTACACGCGGCTCCTTACATGTCGTAGTGAATCCTACACTCAGGGGCGCGCAGATGGGGGCGAACGGGGCAACGGCTCCTGGCATCCAAAGAATGAATTTAAAAATATTACATTTATCAAAATACTGTAACTAGACGCTTCTTCGTATTTTAAGGCTTCTAACACCCGACAGAGAGATGAAGTACAGCCATCGTTATCTTAAGGCCTTGCACTCTATCTCTCTTCTCCATGTGAAGGCTGGCCAATTCCTGCCAACGTATTGCTAATCTGCAACTTTTAGTATTCGAAATATTTCTCGAATATCTCTAGAGCAGAGGTTCTTTAACTTTCTCAGTCGCGCCCACTTTGGCATTAGTCATTGATACTCACGCCTCACCAAACCTCAAAATCAAACAACAAAAAACAGAACACAGTTTATTTACCGTTATCCTGCCTTTCAACAA
>JGI24021J15306_10008924_pt1 | contig 12370 bp, 5 predicted proteins | sample Ectturendosymbi1_FD_15306 | JGI IMG/M metagenome (IMG submission 15306)
GGAAGTCACTTATAAGTGTTGCTTGCTTGGTCTTTCCCTTCTCCTTGCTTTGGCCGTCTTTGCTCACATGTAGCGGTCGCGCTAGCGTGACTGCTACATTTGGGAGGCAAAATACATTTCTGGGGGACATATTTTTTGTTTTTTAATTATATGTTGAAAACAAATTTCTGGGCACAACAAAATTTGGGGGAGCACTGTCCTCAAATACCCTCCCGCGGCTACGGGCCGTTCATACAGTAGTATTTGGAACTAATGATGCTCTTTATCAGTTATGATTTATAAGAGAGGCCAAAGCAAGTCTCACACCAGCACATTTTTTCCTCTCCAGGGCTCTTTATTTGCAGTCATGATTTTTTTAAAGATCCTGTTGGTTACGAGATGTTCGTTTTAAGATAACTCCGGTCTTTGCTTGAATCTGAAAGCAATACACCAGCAGTTTTGTAGAGGCACTGGCACGGGGCGTGCCCAACTTTCTTGCGTTTTAGGCGAAAACTACGTGATTATACGTTTGTCTGCCCATATGTTGCTGCCTGGATGCGCTGGATGAAATCCGCTGAATTCATATCCTCTGATTGCTATCTTCAGCATTTTAGTTCTGTTTATATTGTTAGGCCATACACGTTGCCATTTCAATTAAGATTTTCGGATGACAAGATCACTTTGGTGCAATCGGTTTTGACGAAGACAAGTTGTTTCTAGCGAAAAACGTGTTTGTCTGTTAAAAATTCCTGTAGTTGGTGAAAATGGTTCCAGGATTATCTTAATGGAAATTCACATTAACGCAGAGGTTGTGTCAGTTTGGATTCGAAACTTGGATTTTTAGTCGTAGTAAAAATGGTATTTTCTAGTTGCTAAATCGCTCATAACAAGCCTAAGACAAAGCTAAAACAAGCAGCTGATACAAATAAATAAACAACTGTTTTACATTTTAAAAATTAGAATGACTTAACTTGCCACATTCGTGCTGCTCCGTTCTAAGTGCTTCAAAATGCTTCGTTTGCAGCTTCAATCAACACAGTCGGAGGTGGAAAAGTTTTGCAATTTAATGCTTTAAGCGAAACCACTCATTTCCATCAGTAATAATAGTTTTGAAACTGTAAATTCTGAAATGAATCACCGCCTGAAATCATTTTTTTGAAATGAAAGGAAAATTCAGGTGGTGATAACATGTGCTCTATTCAAAACACGTGTTTTCGCTTTTTTCTGTCTGATAAACACTTGTTTAATCCGCGAGTGCACGCAGAGTATAAACTGACACACACAGAACTTAAAATTAGTGGGAACTTACAGCATTTTCATTCCAAAGTGCGCCGCCATTACCCATTCCTTGCCTGTCATTAACCATACGTTATTGTCCTTTGTATCGGAACAGACGGTGGCAGAAGCATAAATTGCATGTAGGCGTTTTGCGCGCATAGGGAGAACTGCGCGTAAACCTGATGAGTGCTGAAGGTGAAGCGCCTCACTTCGTTCTCCTGGGTTTTTGATGCAAAAATACGTAGGCCTGCGCGAAAAAGCTGTTTCATTTGCGGGGCCAATACGAGGTCTTCCTAAAGCGCAAAAAATTCTTGGTCTCTACTTGGTTATCTCGCATTCATGTTGCTCATTTCCCAGTGAATCATATTAAGCTAAATTAAATTTATGATCGTTGCGCTGTCCTATCCCTGCGCCTTAACACTTTGGCAGCGCAGTATTTGACAAAGAGGAAATTGTGCATTTTTATGCCCTCATTCGGTCTGTGAATCCATAGCAATTACTGTTGACTTTGCGATACTTTTTTTCTGTTTTTGTGGAAGATTTGTTTTTATGGAATGTGATACTTTTGTTTGTTTGTGTGGAACTGGTTTAATTTTCGTTATTTTTTTTTATTCCTTTTGTGTTTCACCCCTAATTTCACCTTTGAAAACATGTTGTAATCAGTGTTCGCTCCAAGAAAATTTCACACTGAGCAAATGTTTGTTTTAGTGCGCACGCGATTGCACAGCCATGTAGACGCACACAACCAGGGAAGCGTTTCAAGCGGTAAAAAGGCTATGCGATATATATACGATATTAAATTTGGAATGTTGAAAGCGCGCGAGAATGAGATAGCACTGCGAAAATGCTCTGCTGGTACTGCACATTTGCGCACCTTCGAGGGAACATTGACTGGAATGTAGCAGAAAACCAGAACTGCGACCATTGACTTCAAATATATATTCACAAATCAAGCTACTTTCTAGAAGAAAATGGTAAATAACGTAAGCTACCGCTCCTAACCTTTCAGTTTTTTTTTATGCTGGTAAGGAGAAAGTTTCATAATACTGCTTTGTACTCTATTTGGAGCGCCACGAGTGGTCTGCGGATGCCCATCTCCGCTTGCTTGCGCCGTGGGTTACTTTAGCAGTGAATGCTGCACTGTTTTGTTGGTCAGTGGCAGAACCCCGTGTAGTGCTTTCCCTTGTACCCACTCATCAGCACCAAGCACGAGGCTGGGCAGACCACAGGTGCTGTTTCTATAAGTCTTCGCTACGACCCCACCCGGATTCAAACCCGGCCTATACCAGCTTCGGTGGCACGCCCTCGTTTCTGCTGTAGTGTCTACACTTTGCGTTGCAATTCTGGCAAATTAAAACCTTTGATATTTTTCGAAATGTAATTTGCTTCGAAATGCAATAAACTTTTCAGAAAGGTTTTGTGCTTGTAGAAGAGTTTGAGTCTTGCAACGACTTGTCTTCCTATGATAACATACTTTGTGCTGCTGCAAGCTGAGCGGGAAATTGTATCCGCTTCGCTGCTGCAGATACGGTATAAAATTTGTTGGGAACACGTGGCTGCTTTAAAACGTTGGAAGTGTTACTGTTATTTAAGTTGTGCGCTGATGCAGCTAAAAAGCTCTATTATTGTATGAAAGTGCTGGTGTTGCAGTTGTATTTAATGTTCGCAGCAAACGCCAAACAAACGATCTTCTTGTATTTCAGGCCGTTTCTCATGTCATTGGACCTTAGTTACAACAATTTTACTGGGTTAGTTGATCTTGTTGAAAGGCTGGTTTCTTTGCCAAATCTAAGAAGCTTGATTCTACAAGGAAACCCATTATCAGTAAGGCCACGTTTGGTTTGCTTTGCTAAATTTCACATGCACTGCATTCGTATTACGTGCAATGGCCATTTATTTGCATTTGAAGCAAACTTTAAGTAAACTCGCGTTACGATATTTGAGCTTACTACTTAGCTACATTTCGGCAGAAAATTACCTTGTCAGTTTCGTAATTTAACATGTTTTGAAAATATTGCGTAGAAAGAAATTTCACCCCCACTGGGTGTCACGTGCTCTGTGCACTCCGCGCCGTGAGTCACGCGGCTACGTCATGAGTGAATGCTTCAATGGTGGCGAGTCATGGGCAGCACATGAAGCTTCGACCACGAAGCTGGAAAAGCCGCAAAATAGGTCTTCGATGTAGCCTGACTTAGAATCGAAGCCAATCTGCAATCTTGAGGAGCGTTTAGTTTGCCCACTGTAGGCCACTTAGACAGCAAAACAAAGTTTGGGTAACCAGTGCCAGATTAACAATAGTAGCAAATGTGGCAATAGCGACGGGCTCCGCGGTCCTTTGTGTTAATTTTGTTCGTTATTGTATGCAAGGATGAATATTAGAATTTAGGTGCCCGAGGCAGACTCACAGAAAAGGGGCCCTATGTTTTACACAGAAACTTTATTCGCTGAAAGCAAGTTAAATTTGTGTTTTGTCTGGGAATTTGCTTCTGCGTGGAAGTACATTTCACATTGTGAAGCTTGAAGTCATTAGTTTTTAAATTGTTCTTTATCTACACATTAAAGTTGTTAAGGGGCCGCTTTTGTCACTTTTGCACATAATTTTGCTTTATTTTGACAAACATATGTTTTGCCTCAGAGCTTTATAAATGTGGCTCTAGTAGAGTGATCAATAAGCGTTTTAACGAAACAATACAAAAACAAAGCGCGAAACTCTCAAATGGGGGCCCTCACGCATCATCTCTGCAAAAGTTGGGACCGAGGCGACCGTCTAGTTAGCCTCCCCTAAAATCCACACCCGATTATGTATATAGAATTTTAAAAGTCTCATTGACAGCCCTGAATTTGGTATCTATTTACTGGCCTTTGTGTAGTGTACTTGAAGTCTTCTTTTATAAATTTGCGAAATGATTTGCGCACTTATTTATCTCTCATGGCAACCAACTGTATTGGAGAGCGGTCATTTTCTAAACTTTAGATTGTAGAATGGACAAACGAGCACCATCAGACAAAACAAGCTGAACAGCTTGATCCTAAAGAGTATCGAGCATGAACGTCTATATGAATTAGACACTGCCAGTATCATGAACAAATTCACTATTTAAAAAAAACAGAAATTGCAATCTTAAGCAGAAGGTTTGCTGCATTTGACAATCGACTTCGACACATACTTAGACTACACTGTTTAGATATAGCAATGATCAAATTTCTGGATTAGTCAAGCAGCATTAATTACTGCTTTCGTACTGTACTTCTGAGCTGTCCAGTAATGCATTCCTTCCTAGTAAAAACATACGTATACGTGATTTTTGAAAAAAAGGATATGTACCCCATCATGTCTACCAGTTACTATTTAAGACCAGGTTTTGCGTACTTACAAAATTTAGTATAATGGTAGTCACATGGATGCTCACAGAAGTCATGATTTAACAGTTTGCACTTGTTCAAGTGTATTTTTAACTTATGGCCCGCGCTGTTAACATGCTGCAGGCCACGCGCCATCTCTAATCCGACACTGTGGGTAACATTTCGATAAACCTAGGTTTCAAATGTCACGCACCTTGTCGGTAAATCGGTGAAACTTAACATTTAAAAAATTTCATTGTATTTTATTTTACGATTTTGACATATATTGCTTTAAACTTTTTATCATTTTGGAAATATTCAGCACAGTTAGCGCTAACCCGTTATGCTCTCGCAGCAAATTGCAATACTGATCTTGTATTTCAGTTAATACCTGGGTACAGAGGTCATGTCGTCGATGCTCTCAAACAATTAACAATATTCGACGACACGAACGTCACCGCCGACGAAAAGCATCATTTCAAAGGTCTCGGTAAAAAGAAAGAATTGATTCTGGATGAAGCACTCTGCACTGTATCTATTGGAAAACTGAGTGGCATTCCAATGCCTGACGAAATGAAGGTTGTTTGCGTGTGCTGTCTTATATCAGTTGCCTGTTGATCTGTATTTTTCCTTGATCAGGCGACAACTTGCAACAGAGTTTTATGCGACCTGTGGTCAGGGCCCACGGGAGGGGGGTGCAAGAGGTACATGGCACCCGGGCCGGTAGGTACGGGACCCGGCGGAATAGAAGTACGCACTCTAAATTTTTTTTTGTAATCAAACCCAAATTACTGGTATAAGCCGGTTGCTAGTATAGCAATTGATATATTACTAAATCTTATCACGGGAGCTGTTTTATTTATATTCTGATTACTATAAAAACAAGCTATACACGTTTTGACGAGGGCCCGAGAAACTAGGGTCCCGGTATCAGTCTTCGCACCTCTTGGTAAAATTTATCTCAGAGACCCTACCTGTTGTGCTTTGTGAAAAGTTTTTTTTGCGGGACTATGACCATCGCATTCTTTTTAAATGAAGATTCGGATTAGTGTTTTTTGCCTCTGTTGGACTATCGCCCACTTCGCCAACTTCTTCACTGATATCACTTTTATCCTAAAAGCTCAGTCTTAATGTGGGGCAGGTCAGGGCCCCAAGCAGGGATGTGGAACCAGGTGACGTCCTTCACAATGACTTGCGAAGATCGTGATATTTTGACTAGCTCTTCTCTGGATATTTGTCGTTTGTCAGGAATTAAAAAAATAAGCGCTTTCGAAATTATTTTACGGTCCAAGCAGTTGTTTGCTTAATGCGACTTTGTATAAAACAAATGCATGGTTTATTTTGGTTTCAAATAACTCAAATGTTGTTTGATTATACCGCCGGCATTTGGAAATAGTTCGTTCATTCTTTCTTGTTTTCTTAGTTGGAGATTATGAATTCAGGTTGCAGTAATATTTTGTCAAAAATTAAAACAGGTAAAGTTTCAGGCAATTCTTCCTGCGTAGCTTATTTTGAACCCAGATTACAGAAAATCGTGAAATGTTCTCCGTGTATGGTAGACCTCCCAGAGTAAAGCTGTATTGCCTTTGGAAAACTTTTAGATGATGACCCAAATGAAGTGTTTTTTTCGCTTTTTTCAGGAAGATGAGGAAAGACCTGATTACCCAATCATAAGCACGCAGTTTTTAGTTCACTACGAGATGCTTCAAGACAGCGTCCCAAAAATCGCCCCACCTGAAGGTCTGTATATCTCAACCTTATCAATACATTTTCCGTCGTTCTAACATACAGGTTGACCCAAAAAAACAGCATCCATAAAAATCGTATTAAATCCTACAAATATCCAGTATACTTCAAGCACTTTGTAAGTTTTAAACTTCTGTCTGTGTACAATCATTACCCAAAGTTTTAGTCATTGAAGCCCCTCGCATAAAAGTCATGTTCTTCCCAAAATGTGCTCCAAATGACCTCCACGGCGTTGGAGTCAAACTTGCGTACGTCGTGAACGAATCCCGTACGGTATCAATGTTTCTTTGCATCCTAGTACTCACCGTCCGACCAGAATAAGTATCCATCAGACTTTTTGAATAAAGATTTTGCATAGTCTCGTACTGTCTAAACTTCTGAATCCAGTCAAAAATTCTGCTTTCTGATGGAGCATGACGACACTGAAATTTTCTCCGAAAACTTGCTTGCACTAATTTGTATGAATTGTTAGCGAAATAGGCCTCCACGCAAAATGCCTTCTCTTTGGTTGACCAAGACATGGTGGGAAAATCTATTGTTGCAGTATTTCATGAACTAAGTCTACCTGAAAAAAAAGGGGAATGATTAAAATTTGAAAATTTTATTCACAGATTTGTGGGTTCTGTTTTTTTGGGTCACCCTGTGTTTCAAACAGAACACGTGTGGCTGCCAAAGCAAAAGGAACGATGCATGTTCGCACAAATCAGATGCTCCATGCTGTGGTGAGACGATAACCCGTTGTATCGCATCATGTTCTGGCAAAGCGCTGGCGGGCAAACTTTGCAGAGGGGGACGTCATCACTGGGCCATGAAAACCGAAAGGTCTGCAACTTTTGAAATCGATCGGTGTTTTTCAAGATAGTACAACATGTAGATGTCGACAACATAGTTAGTAAAGATAAAAAAAATTGATTTTCTTTGTCACGTCATTGGATTTGCTGCATATGTTCGCTGGCCGCAAAGAACCCCACGATTTTTCCCACCCTTGTGGTAAACGCATGTCATTTTGTGATCTTATTTTGTATTAGCTCTGCAAATGCTAGGAATACCTATTCCTATCTCGTAAAGCACTTGCATTTTACACGGATTAGTTTGGGCCAGGGTTCTTCAAACTTTTTTACACAACACCTTTTGGAGAAGCGCGACAATCCTACCATCTTTCCAGTGAAATTCTTCTTATAAAGGTGCCACGAGAACATGAACAACCGCTGTGTTAGCTTCAATACAACGCAGGTACACTTACAAGACACAAAATCGTCACCAAAACCATCCTTTGTCGTTAGTGGTAACATTTTAGCTCGAAATATTTCGGAAAACAACTGATTTTTGAGGTTTCCCGTTCCTTGCTGGCAAACAAGATGTGCAGTGCTATGTGCTTAACTCAAAAATATGTTAACTTGTCATACTAAGTCTTTCGTCATCTAAAGCCGCTCTATACTGACTTCAGTAATTTTCTTCGCTTGTCTTAAGTGTTTCCAATGCTGAACTGTCCATAGACGATACTGTAAGAAGAAATAGAAAAAATTCGGCTTAACTTGTGTGCGGCTTCGTACCCTGCCGCGATGAAAGCGCTGTTGCGTTGCGACATTGATTTGCCCAACCTCTTGAAACAAGTGGGATGCCTTACCTGGGTTTGCTTTTCCTGAATGCTTTTCAACGAGGCACTTTCATTACATCTTTGGACAGTGTCTTTGGTAAATGAAACCCATAGGTAACTTGTCATCAGATGGGCTCGTAGTAAATCTATACCCGGAATATACAAGTCTTTACGTTTTGTTATGAAGCAGCCACTTTTATGCGAAAAACTACTTTTCTCCAGAAAGCAAGCTGGTAAACATATCTTTATGGCACGGAAAGCTTTGTGACAATGGAAATTTTGACGTACTAGTAACGCCTTCGATATAGTGATTAGTATAATGGCAGTCGGACATTCGCACTGGTTATGTTCGCGTGGTAAATGCAGTGGTTAAGAAAATCAGTGACCTTGCTTAAATCGTCTGATAGGCTTAGATTTCAAACATTTTTCCATGTGCAAACCAGAATAATTGGTTTATTAAGCGGGGTAAGGCTTCCTAGTAGAGTTTGGTGCAGCTAAAAAGGCGCCCTAAAGCAGGGGTTTCCAACATTTTTACTCTTGTAACCATACAAAGTTTTGTTCTGACCTCGCACCCCTTGAAATTTATAATCAAGAACTAGCTTTCAATTGTTTAGAAGATAATTTAAGTTTTTTAATATGTAAACAAAATCAAACATACGGACATAGGAAGTTATCATTCAATTTCCATTACTTCGACGTGATGGGTTATGATGATAATCAGAAATCAGATAAGCATCTATTATTATCTCCACTCGCAACTACGTAGAGCAGACATTCGCATCTGTCCAAATTAACAAAACACTCACAAGAAACAACTCACACCAGAATGAAAGGCAGTGCACACGACTTCTTTCCTCTGCTTTACGATCGATTCACCTCAGAATTATTTTCTAAGAATGATGAAATGTGGCATCCACACGTGTATATACTCAAACTACCCTGGAATTGTCCAAGAAAGTATTTATCACGTCACAAAAAACAGCGAATAGTGGGTATTTACGTCTCAACGTCTACACTTTCCTAGTGCCTTTCTTCTCTGTTCGTGATTCTCCGGTATATTCCCTTTTCGTCATGTGACGAATGTCACATAGTAAACAGATACATTTTCTTTCCTGTCATTAGTAAGGCGGACGCTTGGCACACCCCCAGGGGTTGTGCGGGCACCTCTGGCTTGCCCTAAAATATTCAGACGCCTTCTGGGGGGCGATGAGACTACGCTAAAACACTGCGGCAAATCCGCACGTTTCTAAACATGACGTGGAGTGAAAATAGAGAGTGTGTTTTTGGGTAATGCATGCGTTCAATTTCATCTCAGAAAACGAAAACCGAANCATCTACCTTTCTAGAATGTTGTTCGCAGCAGTTTGAATCTAATGTGCATTTGCTAAAGTTTTGCCACAGCTGGGCTTCATTACGTTACATTTCGCCTGCACAGGATACCTTCCCTCTATTATTCTTTCTATCTTTTTCCTTCTCTCTCTTTGTGTCTGTTTCTCGTTGGTTTTGACATTGTGTGAAGAAATCTTCAAGCTAAATCATATGAGAGAGGTGAGCGGTGGTGCTTCAGTTTCCAAGCATGTCTGTGTAATAAGCAAAGGTTGTTAGGTGCATTTCAACCTTGTGACTTCCTGCTGGGTGAGAGGTTGCTTTTCTCAAAAACGTTACTTCTCTCTCATAGTACAGTATTAATTAAATCCTTACCTTGTTATGATTGATTGCAGTGCGTGTCGATCAACCAATCACATTTTGCATTACAATGCCAAATATTATAGTGTTCGTCAGCATTCAGTTCATTTGATGCCTCGATTAGAACCAATTTGTATGTTTTTTGTTCAATGATATGCTTCTTCATCCAACTTTTGCATACTCGTACGTCACGTTTCTGATGTTATTGTGTAGAAGTGTTCATTTTTCTCTGACCATGCAACTTTTCTGTATGACGGAATGCAGTGCTTGCTGGGACGCTGTTTGAGTGCTTATTCCCCTTCAGTATTGTCTGCACGTTCCACCTAACACCGACCCCGTGATGTGTTGTAAGCAGAGGCGTAACAATGGGGGTCAAGGGGGCGCAATTCCCAGGCGCTGAATCACTATGGGGGCGCTGAATCACTGCGGGAAGCGCCAAAAAGTCCCAACAATGTCGCAAGTACTTTCTTCAACAGCCCATTTGCTTCCGAAAGACCTCAGGTTCGAACATGGGGGCACCAAACTTGCTTCTTGCCCCAGGCGCTATCTAGTCTTGTTACGCCCCTGGTTGCAAGTAAGGATTTTTTCTGTTCTTATGTTTTTTTAGTAAACCCTGTGACGTGGACCTTTAATCTTAGCCACACGGGTAATAACAAAATAAAATAAATCGCGCTGTGGTGGCCAAGTGAAACTGTGAGTTAGAAAAAAATCAGAGTTTATAAAACTAACTTCAGTTACATCACAATTTGATGTGTCATCGCCATAGCGGTAAAAGTTGAAACCTTAAAGCTTGCATGACGAATCTTCTAATCATGATGCCACGCCAACCGACCGTGTGAAAATTGACACTTGCAATGAACAAAATGTCTTTATCCGCTGAAAAGGCTTTTCTGTCAACCCTTTTTCAGATTTTTTTCAATTTGAAATGTTTAATCGAATCATCACCTGCATACGGGCGCGGATACGCTTCGACGCGCGCACTAATTTCAAATACAGCTCCTTGCCACTTGTGACAATGCTTTACGGGGGGTCAGAGTTTTCCAGGCCCTTTCGGAGTGCGATTGATTTCCGAGTTATCAGAACAATATGCACAGTGCTTTTCTAAGTTTTTTTTTCAATCTATCTGCCTCGTTTGCAAGAGAGCAGCAGCCACAAGCAATCACTCCTGAAATATTTGATGTCAAAGAAACTTGTTTGCTCACAAACAGCGATTGCTGCAGATTCAACAGCACAAGAAGTAAGCCTTCCTGCTACTGCTCAAAGCAAAGCTTCAATGGTTGAACGCGCTGAGATCGTCCTACACGAAGCTGCAGAAATGGAGTGGCAAGAATCACCAATGAAAATTGATCACAGGTACGAATGACAATCCCAATTGCAGCTCGGCCTCAGAATTCGCCCTCTTACGGCTATGCCAGTGTGGNCATTCANTCAGCACGTCGTTAGATTGAACGTTTTTGGAATAGTTTTATAAGGCCATACAAACCCACGCAAACTTTCATTCATTTTCATCCCCGCTTTCCTCTGGGGAGAATCGCAGGGTCAGCAGCCCTAAGGTGGGCTCGGAATACCTCACGATCAACAGCAAATTTAGACAGTTTTGCTGGCTCCACACTCAAACGGGATCAAGCAAGGTCGGAGATGCGGTAACTCCACCTGGTCCTTGGACGACCCTGGGCCGCTTTCCCGTGTGTGTAGCCAGCAGGAACCTTTTCTGTTAAAAATGTCACTGTTCCATAATTCAGTTTCAAGTCTGCTACCACCTACACAGTATGGTTGAAACCTAGCTCTTATTGCGGTTTCGAATTTTTCAAGTTTTTGGACATCTCTCTTAAGTTTCTTCCTGCGCTCCTGGATGCAAGTTTTCATGTCCACAAGCGTTAATGATATATTGTTTAAAACTTTTTCAAGACATTTATTAGTTACTGGGACCTATTTTATAGCGTTTTGCAAAGTTGCCGCAGTGTTATTTCACTATTTTTGGGGTTTGTAACTGAGCTAAAATAAAATATAAGTGAAGCATCCCTGCTGCGCTAGATAAAATGTAATACCTTGTCGCGGCATGTGCAATAGCATCTAAGCGTTGTTGGAGCATACCGTAATGTGGACCAGTCATCATTTGCTGTTTTTGTTTATCAAAATGCATTAAAATATTTAAAACGCATGCGAAGAGTCATTGAAAACGTGGGCTGCTTACAATACGGATTCCCTACATTTTGTCTATAACCAGTTTGCTTTTCATTTACTATATATTGAAGTTGGCCTGTTTTCAGGAAGCTTCATGCAGCGGATGATCTTGTCACCTTGCGAGACTTTGTCCTGAAAGGAATGCAGTTTAAAATTATGATGAAGCAGATATATTCTTGGCCAGTCACTCCTTCTGAAGAATCCCCCGACCTCGTATCCAATGAATCACCTTCAAAGAAGACTCCAACAGACGGGAAAGACAGCGTCATGAAAAAGGGAAAGGACGCGAAGAAAACACCAAAGGTGGCGTCTGTGTTCTTTTCGTCACTGATTTCACACAGTTTGTACGCTTCTTTGGAGCACTATACAGTATGCTCGTCAAACAACGGAGTGGTGATCCAATCTTTAGCAGACTTTTCATTAAACCCACTTCTGTTGATAACCCTCTTCCCTAAAAAATACAGACTTGATAAGCAGCTGATAACTTCTGATGAAACATTTTTTTCTACGTATTTCTTTCTCCTCAAGAACCCACGCACGAAATCAGCTGTTTGCTAT
>JGI24021J15306_10008925_pt1 | contig 12370 bp, 8 predicted proteins | sample Ectturendosymbi1_FD_15306 | JGI IMG/M metagenome (IMG submission 15306)
AAACACAAAAAGTTGCCAAACTAACAAATAATGTAATGGGACAACGATTTAGTTGCAACGTTAATGTTTTCGATAAGGTATTGACATGATCTCAATCACTTTTTTCTGTTTTTTTCTAAGTTTTTTGAAGAATTTGTTTCGAAGGATAAAGAATACCTTATGATTCCAATTTAAGAAAGTTGATAGCTTTCTAAATTTAACGGACTGATTTGTTGACTTCATTGATTACTTGCAGAGTATTTTACTCATTTGCGATTTTCGAAGTGATTTCCAACAAAATGGCGATAACATAACTTTCCGCAGTGTTGCCCGAATGCGCTTTCAACACAGTCAATTTTCCAGTTCCTTCAGTAGCTTTGTTTTTTCAGCAGATCTCCATGCTTAACGGAGGGCATTGCCTGCAAAACTGCGATGTGACATTACAATAAAAATTTGAATCATTACCTGTACAAAACTCTTCCTGGAAGTGGGTTTTGATCTATGAAAGCCCTCTCAAGCTGCATCATCTGATCAGTAACGGTTCGAACGCTTAATCCACTGCGAAAATATGCAAAGCGTTTGTTAAATGCTGCTGACGTGCAAAATGTAAGTCAAAGATATCTGAAGATGCATAAGACGTACTCATTACGGTCAAGGGATTCAACTCTGTTGTGAAACTCGTCAGCCGCAATGGCAAAGGTCGAGATTGCTTGATCCAGCTGATCTGCATAAATAGGTAGGAATTATTAGCGGAGATAGTAATACCATAATGATAATACCATAATGATTTTCTATTACCAGCTGCAAAACTCTAAAGATTTGTTGGCTGCTGCACAAATGAGCTGTCACTTTGATTTGTCTTGACGCTAACGGTTTTAATGAAAGTCTATATACTTATAAATCAAAGTCCTGACATATTCCTTTCACCCAAACACGTGAATGTTTTCATTACTATATGTGCAGCAACCAAGAAATTTTTACAGTTTTGCAGCTGGTATTAGAAAAATCATTATGGAATTATAGTTGCTCCAATGAACATTAGGAGTGTGTTATAATGTATCTTTGACGGTTAAACCAGATACTAAGTCAATTTCCACAGAGGAAAAATATCACATCTTCCGAAGTTTCATAATATTAAGGAACAGACTTTTATCCCAGCTGGTTATCACTACGCCGGAAAAGCTTGGAATACAACTAAACAGACTCCGCGTAGGAGTTGGACGCTTTTAATCACGAGTTCTTAACCTGTGGTCCGTGAACACCTAAGCGGTCCGTAAGCTGATTTAAGGTGTCCATGAATGGGATTTGAAAGATTAACAGGTTTCTTCTGACATTTCGAAAAGTTTAATAGGCCTTACAGACATTTCGATTACTACCAGAAAGATGGAAAACAATTTTGAATGTTTATTGCAAACTTCCTTTTTGAGGGATCTTTAAATTTTATTAGGATGTACTAGGGGACCATGAGCTACAAATATTTAAAGAAACGCTTCTTTAAAAGCGAACAAGCAAAGATGTGCCAAGCAACATCCAACCGATGTGAGTACAGCTCTGTCCAGACTGCAGAACACATCTTGCAAGAACGCCCTTTACTGAGACGTCATTGCAGCATGTCCGATATCAGTAGCGAAGATCTACTGGAGAATCTGTTGAACATTGATTCTTGATGACAACTCGCATTATATTGTGCATACGAAAGAAAAGGAATAACATGATGCACACTTCCTCATGCAAATATAATAGTTTTTTTTTCACAAAAGGAATCCCGGCTTCATGAACGTCTCAATTCACTTACATGTTGTTCTGTCTTGATTTCCTCTTTTCATCAATCTCTTTGTGGTTTAAACTTACTCTTTTTCAATATTAATCATTTGCATGTTGTCGATAGGCAAAAAGAAATGCTGGAAATATTTTCGTGCGCATGATGTTTGTGACAACAGGTATATATTGACTTTAAAATTTGTTATTCTCTTTCCATGTTTTCACTCTTATTTTCCAAATACTATCTCTTTACTTGTATTCAAAACTGAAAAATTAGAGATACACTTGCAGTTTAATAAATTTACGTTCAAATCTTGCAGTTTCGTGTCAGTTTAGAAATTGGAAAGGACTATTGGCAACTCTATCCAATTTTGGGTTTCTTGGAAACGTACGCAGCAGTTGCATTCATATATAAAATCTCACAAGACCAAAAAGGTGGAGCACTTTAACTGAGCATACCAATGGAAGGTCCAACTTACCTAATTTAATTCCATGTGTTGTCACACTTTCACCAAAATCATTCACCAAATCTTCTTTTTTTTTAATCAAATCTTTCGCATATTGCCGAAAGTCAAACGGGAGAATTTGTGAATCAGCCAGTTTTCTACCAATTTCACCCACTGTTTGCGCCACAGCAAGATGACAAGTGAAATTTGGATCCACGTACTTCTTCACTAACTGAAATGTTTCGTAAACTGAGTGATAAACGGGATAAGACCTAATTCCTATTCTCTGAAAAAAGAGAAAAAACGATGGGCATTAAAAACCCATACAGAAGCAGCACAGATTGACACCAGTGCAAGCAATAAAAAATGGTTGTGTCAGACGCAAATTTGCACTGACGTCCAATTAGCGACCACTAGTTTCTTTTCAACGAGAAATTGCAAAGCAATGTTGATGTAGTCTGTACAGGAATGGATGTGCAAAAAGGTTCAGCTTTGACTAAACATTAAAGAACGCTCCGCACGTAAAATTCGCCTTAAGCAGTGAGTTGAGCATACGTCCTTGAAGGCAGTGTTGCGTTTTGGGCTCGGTTTCGTGTCAGTTTACACCTTGAACTTGAAAGACGGTACTTGCGACCCGTCTAGCTTCGTGCTCAGTTTTGAATGGGTGACTGCAAAGGCGAGTTTTACGTTCGGAGTGTCCTTCAAAGACAAATTAACACTTCAGATTCCGATTTAATTCCAGAGTTCAGTTGTTAGCTGAAACCGGACTATGATTCGAAGCTGGCGGACTCCGAAACGTCAGTCAGGATTATTACGTATTAACACAGAATGACGTCCGCGCGACCAAGGTCGCGACACCGCCATCACACGCGCGAGAGTTTTCGCTCTCGCACCGTCCACATCTATGCGCGCATTTCTGGTGCTCTTGGCTGAGTGCATTCTAGACTAACATCCAGCGAAGTATGCAGCAGTTCCATTACAAAGCGATCATTAACATTCATATTTGTTCCAAAAAAATTTAAAAATAACAAGAATAGCATTTGAAGTCACCGTCTTTGCTGAAACTTGTGCTTTAAAAATGTAACAATGGTTGACTTACTGTGTCATAAGTGTAACGTGCATCTATGCAAGCAATTCCGAGATTGTGCTGAAACATTGTGTAATCACTTCCGGAGCCCAAACTTGAGAATCTGAAGGAAATGAAACACCTTGTAACAGCAGCTTGTTTGCTATAGCATTTTCCTGAGAGTGCAGTATGATGAGTCTGCATCAACAAACCCATCTGCATCCAAATTTAACGAGAATCAATGTGGTTTGCTACATGTGATGCAAATCACAATTATTTCAATGTTTTTCAGGGCTTTCTTCAGAGTGCCTTGTCCTGTCAAACTCTGTTATGACAGTGAACTGCTTTAGACACAAAGTTTGCTGACAACTTCCGATTAAACACTGCAGTAAACTGATATGAAAAGAGGTTCGTGTAATGGACTCCTTCGAAATGTCTTCACTCATCATAGCACGCCGATCAAGGTAACCTAAACTAAGTATTTCGCTTAAAAGAACAAACGAGTAAGAAAGTATACTTTACTTCTGCGGTTTTACCTCGGCCGAGAAGAAAACCTAGAACTTGGTTGATTTGCAATCCATGTGTCATAGACTGTTTTTCGCCCATCAGCTATTTCTTCAGGATCTGGATTGGTTACTATCTTTGAAGCTTCGAAAACCAAGTCACTGAGGCTGTACACGCCAGCACCACGGAATGTGTAATTGCCTTGGACTGCAATGTCCACGTTGATGTAAGCGACAGCGCGTGCGTTTAGTTCTTTGTGGAACTCCTGTAACGTTCATTGTGGGTTCCAGTGAGAACAAGTGCAAGGCTAATGAAAGCCATTGCAGTTAGGTTTATGGTTGTCCGCCAATTTTGACTTTGCGACATACAAAGCAACGGAAATGTAACATGATTCCATCTCCTTTCAGGGATTTTAATGATTTTTTCTTTTTTTAAAGCAAACATGTTTTAACTATTGCAAACCACAATCAGATTTTTAAGCAGTAATACAAGTTCAGTTATTTTTGCAAAGTATTTTGTTGTTATAGGACACATTTCTGAATTTTAAATTGAGCAGGATATTAAGAAATTTTTCATTTTTTATTTGAAATCAGCCACAAAAATTCTGTAATAAAAATAAGCAGTTTGAAATTCAAGGATAAATGCTTCTCCTCCCCCGCCTAAAATCTGTAGCATGTATGTATATTTCGTGTGTTCGTCACTGTTATATGAGGCATGCATACGCTATTGCAACAAATGGATACAAGAATCCTTGAAAATTTTTGAAAATTTTATCATAGGTCAGGGATGCACAACACAGGGCACATGTACCTATTGTCTCGCCGCAGGTTCGAAAATGGCACGCAAGTGTTGAATCAAAAGGTGGCTTCCCTATTTGGCGCAAATCACAATAATTCGCGTTGATAGGGTATTAATTTAAATCAACAGGTTTATTCACCACACGTGGCTGATTTCTGCAACAAACTCTAACAAAGTAGGTTATCTAAGGAGACTACAGCGCTCCTGTATGATTTGGCGATATTGTTTCAACAAAAAAGAAGTTAATTTGTAATGCCGCCAATTGTTGAATGTGGTGTGGCACGGATTTAATTATATGACAAAGTTTGCTACACAGCCCAACTTGAGTTTCATGTCCCTGAATTATATTGTACATTAGCAACATCCCAACGATTTGTTTGTAATGAAAGTGGAGGAGGTATTGATTCAACTCCTGCCCTAGGTGGCTGACAGGTTGAAGATATTAATAGAGAAATAGAGGTAGTACCACACACTGTATTTGAAAAAACAACATTTCTAGGCTCTTTTGAAATCCAGTGCCGTGGATTGCAGCATGCAGACAAACGCCTTTTGTCGCAATATGCTATTTTTTATGTGTAAAAAGTTTTTCATGCTCTGCTCATTATCATCAGTAATCGAAAATTGATTTAAATTAAACAGATGACAATGTTTTTCGCCTGAATAGAAACAAATGAAACTGCATTATGCTTAAATCACATTTTCCTGTCCAAACGTCCACCACGTAAAACGTTATAAAGCTGTTTATAAGCTTGAAAACAAATAGTTGAAAAACATTCGGGCACAATATATAATTTTGTCTACCTCCACCCATTCCGTCGATCCAATTAGACCATACTCCTCAGCACCCCAACTACAAAAAACTATGGTTCGCCTTGGCCTCCAGCCCGTCTTCAACATTTCTCCAAATGCTCGGACCATTTCCAGCATTGTTGCCGTTCCGCTTGAAGGATCAATGGCCCCAAAAACCCAAGCATCTCTGTGGTTTCCGAACAAAATGTACCTGTCTTTAATGAAAGAAAAATGAACATCCAAAAGATCCAAACTTATTGTTTTGTGTGGAGTTTTGCACTTTGAAGAACTTTTATCGTCTTCTTCTTTTTGAGATATGCTAACTGTTGCATTTTCGTGAACAGTGGAACGTAGCTGAAAATGAAAAACTTAACAGCATTTTTGTCTATGTAGATGTCCAAGGGATGCTTACAATCTCAAGAGTTCCCTTTAATCCCGCGTGAGCCATTTTTTTGCAGAGCTTTGCAATCCTATAACTTGCCAGCAGCTAGAGAGCTGTTCAAACCCTTTACGGATTCAGCAAAGCAAGCGTCTAGTTGAGATCGAAAAAAAGGGCCAAAATGATGAGTCAAAACGCAGTTTTTGACAAAATTCAAAACGTTTCACAAAAGGCATAATTTGCCCTCTCAGGGAAAACTTTGGCCACCCATAACTTGGCAGCATATTGAGCTAGAGAGCTGTTAAAACCCTGTAATGACTCGTGGCGTCGTGTAGTTTAGAATAAAAAAAAATCTAAGATTTAGGTTTGGGGTATTGGGTCCATGGGATCATAATAGTGGTATTTTTTGGTTATTTTTATGACGTCATCAACTGATCCACGCGCCAATATTTTGGGTTGAAATTTTTTTGGATTCTAGGCTAGCATACGAGTCTTTAGAGCCCTTGATCAAGTTTATTGCGTTTCTGGTTCAAAAATTATGCCAAAAAGATTCCTAATATTTCAGAAACTCTCTAGGGCATTTAGGGGATTTGCCTAATTAATATTCTATCATTTAGCCATAACTTTTCAACTAGAAACGCTAGAATGACCATCAAACCCTCTAAAACTCGTACTATAGCCAAGAATGCTTTTAAATCCAGTGAAGTTTCGCGTCACGAAATCGGCTTGATTTTTGAACTCCCACTGGACGTTGACGTCATGCAATGTTTTGACAAACCTGCCAAAACATGTCAAAACATCCTGTGGTTTTGTAAACATGGCCAGAAAGCCGAAAACGTATGGTGAAAGTCTTTCTCCACTTAGAGCGGATTTGATCAGCTCTCTAGCTCGATTGCTGGCGAGTGATGGCCATGTAGAAAAGGTGTGTATTCCACCTCAGGCTGGCGTTTATGGGTGAAGAAATTTTCACCAGTTTTTGTTTTTTTGTCCATAATTTTAGCTACAGATATGCTAGAAACTCATTCAAGGGCTCTAAAGACACGGATTTTGGCCTAGTTTCCGCAAAAATATTGAGCCAAAATAATGGGTCAATGGGTTGCGGTCCAAGGTCAGGTTAAGGTGGCCAAAAAAACGCAAAAATACCCCCACTTATGGCATTCCCCCCAGAGAACGACAAAGCCAAAGGAAAAAATTTTTTTNGATATTAACTAGAAGACTTGCTGAATCCGTAGAGGATTTGAAGAGCTCTCTAGCTCTAGCTGGTGGCAANTTATAAGATTGCAAAGCTCTNCAAAAAAAGTGGCTCACGCGGAACTTAANGGGTTCCTCTAGGNAGATATTTTATCTACATTTTTTGGCATTGACTTGCCAACTGGAAATGCTAGAAAGCCAATCAATGGCTCTGAATATGCGGATTTTTGCCAAGTTTTTTTTTTCAAGAAAAAATCAAGAAAATGTCCAATCTGTGANAGAAACTGCGATAATTATGTTAATTTTGAAACCGATTACGAGGAGCTTCGAAACGAAACTACGTGTCAAACAGTAAAGGCACGCTCATAAAATTCCTCCAAGGAATTTTCGTAGAACTTTATCGCTTATAATTAATTTTGTTGTTTTAGGCCATACCTTCCTAATCACAAACGCAAGAAGGCAAATCAAGGTCTCTAAACATGCTGATTTTCCCCTACTTTTTTTGAAAAGAGAAACAAAAAATTGTCCCTTGTGTTGAGGGCCCAGAGACCGATGATTTATCGAAAAAACTCTAAACCTTCCCCAATTTTTCGGTCACTCACAAAAATCCTCAAATCCGAAACGTCGCAATGTTTTAATTCGAAACTGCAAGGCTTTCAGCATCTTTGGAGGGTTTGAATAGCTTTCTAGCTCAAATCGCCTGGCGAGTTGTGTTGAAACGAATGTGTGTTAAAAAGTGGCCGCTTGCGGGCCTTAAAGATTTTAAGAGGAGGTAAAATAATTTATGCCATTTTAACTAATCATATGGGCGGATCTTTGCTTGCCAAGCATAAGTTGGGAACTGACAATATCCAGTGAGTGGTTTAACTGTGCAGGAGGATGGGAATTGTTGAGCAGTAAAGTGTCCACCTATCAATCGATATGCCCAGTGAGCAATCGAAGGCTACTGATTGAATCTTGGCTCAAATGATCATGAGCAAAGTAACCCCTGGTGGGTGTTGTTATTCAGGATGCACACAAGCAGAAACATAGAAATGCAAAATTTGAGGAGGGATAAAATTATAACCTGCTGTTAGAGTACACCTGACTGTTGTGGGATTTTTGTTTGGTACTGCCTGAGTGATTCAACAGCACAAAGCTTTGTATGAGTTCCCATAATGGACCAAAGGAAATCTTATGTGTGATCTACAAGCAAACCAACCTGACTTTAACATCAAGTTTTTAAATTTTCAGTAAGTTAAACCTTATAGTTTTACGTCTTGCGTATAGCCTGAAAAAGAAACTGTCAAAGTCTACCTAGTCAAGAAAGTTGATTCAACGTTTAGGGGAGAAAACTGTGATNCCCAGCGGCGGATCGTGACTGTGATTCGTGTGGGTGCTGCAACTTCTCCCAACAAAGATTTTATAAAGACTAAAAAGCATCAGATTTTCNGTGGCGGCCCGGACTGTTATGGCGTATGACATTTCCTCCCTACAATGCAGTTGTGAGACTTCGGTCTGTTGCTGTGTTGCAGACCTGCAGTGACAGGCTATNGGGTGAATGACTGGTGTGGCATTGGTATCTTTGAAGTAATAAGCATGCATTAACCCGACGCAATTAACAACATTGAGCTCGTTGTTTGCTGATCCACTGCAGTCTGCCCTTATCTCATGCGCATAATATTGGAATAACATTACATTCAATGATAAAGAACGTTTCCTTTGCAACAGTGGTGGTCCTTCAAATGTCACATTTTGCCAACTGTAATTGTGCCAGTCGCATTGACTTTAAATCAAGAACATGAACACCTTCAGGTGCTCTTATCAAACATCCGCTCTACAGACAGGAGTGCCTTATCACTTAGGATAAGCAATTTTTCTTCCTGGAAATACTTAACAGTTATTTGACGTCAGTCAATAACAAAAGGATGCTGCCATCGATTACCATTTGGGTGATTTAATTTTCAATGATTANCGTATTTACTCCATTGTAAGCAGCCCTAATTCCANGCCGCCTTTGATTGTAATCCGCACGAAACAGTGTTCAAAAATTAATGTAAGCCGCCCTTGATTGTAAGCAGCACTTCACCGTTGGTTNCCTAAGCCTCTGAGATACTTTCGTGTATAGCATNCTTCGTGTTTGATTAATAATCATCANTCGTGGTAATGATGATTCACCACTACAACTGCCTTCTGTTCATCATAATCCCTCCTGTAACGGATGTGCACATGATGCTGAAGAGAGGAAATNTANTGAGAAAAGAGGGTTTTGTTAACTAAACGTAGCCAAGGAAAGACGGGGCGTCATCTNTACAGTTTGACAAACTAAAAAAAGTGTAAGCCGCCCNCGATTATNAGCCGCCCTTGATTGTAAACTGCACGAAATGATGAAAAAAAGACTTTATAAGCCGCGGCTTACACTCGAGTAAATACGGTAAGTGCAAGCAGCCATAATTTAGAATTTGCTGAAACATTGTCTGTTACTACGTGCTTTACCATTCAATCGTAGGACAGTATCTAAGTCAGAAATATTTTTTATGTCAAGGATATTTTTCAGAAGCCTGATTGATATTTTAACTCAACCACGAATTCATTCTTGACTTAAAAAAATTGTTTCAATTCTGACGCAGTTCAAAATTGCAGGCCCACTCCAAAATGATATTCTACGGTATTCCTAATTCGACGCTGAGAAAACATCAAGTCCAGCATGTGCTCAAGACGCATTGTGGAATACAGCCATACACTTTTTAATAATCAACTCCAAAACCCAAAATCCCCTGACATGGTAAATCCGAATAACCCCACATGCAACACCACCTTGGGGAGAATTTTCAACCTCTTGTAGTATTAAAGCCAATACACGCATTAAAAATCACCACCTACCAATTTAAGTACAAAAGGACTATAGCCTACCGATAACCGAAAACATCTTGCGCAAGCAGGCACGGCGCTAAATTCATTTCTACAGCTCCAGCTCGTAGTTCCAGGTTGACTGTGCTTGATTGACACGCCACAACCCTTCCAAGACTTTGCTATAGCGACACCGGCGCTGCAAGTGCTCACAGCTCCAGATTTTCGTCATTTGCAGTGCTTTCCATACAAAACCAAATGAAAGTCTTACATTTAGGTTTGTACATAAAGTTTTGAGAAGGGAGGACACAGTGTCAACCAGGCATATAACGAGCTTGGGGCGCTTGGGGGGTCGAAGTGTTTCCTGAGGAGGGGCCCAAAATTTTAAATTATGTCCAATAGTTGTAAACTATGTCCAACACGTTTTTACAGATGGGGAGAAAGAATTTCCAGGGGCGGTTTCGCGTCCCTGCGCACCCTTGATTACGGACCTTGTGTTAACTGTTCTTGTTAATGCAAATTTAATATCAAAGTTAAACAATAAACTGACCTATAAACGAAATTTTTCGTGAATGTAGGGGTGCTGCAGTTCCGCAGTTCCTACAAGCCGCCACTTGTGATTCCTATGCTTTCATCTTTGTGATGAAAAAACTTAAATGATTTATTTCGAGTTGTATTCCGGGAAAAAAAGCTTTTGCACAAAGCATACGCACCGTGTTATATTTAAGCAAGTGTGTGAATGCATAGGCAAAACCTTCAAAACGTGTGCAAGTGCAAATACACGGGCGCAACTGTTGAAACGTGTTCCATTTCGTCCACTTTCATCATAAACGTAAGGCCCATTTCGAAACGAGCTTTAAATCTTTCGCAGCAAAATCAGTTTCACAAAGGAGACAACAGTTAATATTCCGCAAAGCAGGAAAATTCAACTGCAATCGTGTAGCACTTTTGCTTCAGAAAAGATATGCTTATCAAATGACAATGGATATATAGGTCTGTAATGAGAATTACATCCCATGGTATTTTGTTTAAAAGTCCAGTCTCTTTGGTATAACCCCAAACAGTGTAGTCATGTAATGCAGAAGTAAATAGGAATCTTAAACAAAACTTGCAGTATTGTACCTGTTAATGCACTGCGATACTGAAATAAAATTTGGGTGTTGGAACTCCTGCACATTTTAGCTTTAAAACACGGCCTTTCGACCATACAAAACACAACCTGATTGGTATTGACATTTTACTACTTGCCTCACCATATGTGTAACGGCGATCAGCGACCGATCGACTTGTCTAATGGCTTCAAGCTGTTTCTTCCGTGACCAATTTACTGTGCGCGACATCTCTAGTTTCGAAGAGTTTCAATTACTCCAACGCCGCCTCCAAAGTCCAACATTAATTGACAGCATCTGACAGATAGGGCGGTATTTCCTGGCAGTTACGGTTCTTGACCGTTTTTTTTTTGACTGTTTGCGATATCTCGCGCTGATATTCCGCGTAGAATTGGCTCGTTTCTGCTTCTTTGTAAACTGTTCTCGCGCTTGTCAAGGTAGGTCAGTAAAGTCCTGACAGGCCTTTGGCGACATGCGCAATCTCGCGCTGANATGACCTATTTTTTGGATTCGTCTCGTATGGCGTACGATAAAACCACANAACCAGGTTCAATTTCAAGTTAGTAACGTTTCGGCTGTTTCATGTGAATAGACCAAATTCTACTAACCGAAACAACAAGTTTTCTGATAAACTTAAAGACCGAAATCTGAGCCGTGGAACGCACACCGTTGTGGTACCCAAGTTTTATTGTATGTCTGTTTTGGAGAATTTAGCATTCAGTTGCAGTTCGCCAATTCAGCATTAAAGTTATCTTGGATTGCACTCGTGCGCTTGAGATGCGTGTTTCGTTTACTGGAAAAAATGCAGTTGCGCGACTGTCTAATTGCTAATTGTTGTCGTGCTCCAAGCTAATCGGTAGTGAAGTATATTTGCTCAGTTTCGCTGTGCTGGTAGAATGCTTTTAGTTTCTTTCTGTTGCATTTCAGAAACCGTATCCAACGATCAATCGCTGCTTCTTGATTTGTGACAACAAGGGTTTGCACTGACCATAGGTGTAGGAGCAATCAAATTTTTAGGGGTGCAAAGGATTTTCACCCAAATTTTTCCAAACTTGCCCAAAAAGTTTTTGTGCAACTTTTGCCGACCGTTTTTTAGTGTGACCTTTCAAAAAATGGTCTTCACTTGTTTTCCTGCAAACGTTGGGAGACAATTTTTTGAAGTAAAGCAACGTTGAGCGCCATTTTTGCCCAAATTTTTAGTTTTTTTTCTAGATATTTTGGGGGTTTTGTTCGGATTTTCAGGGATTTTGCCCAAATTTTCAGAAAATCAAAATTTTTGGGGGTGCACTTGCACACCCTGCACCCCCGCCTCCTACACCACCAACACTGACTACCTTCAGCTCCGTTTGCAATTGCTGCAGAAAATAGAAAGTCTACAGTCCCGTAGATGCCCGGCTTTTGTGAGGTGTCAGTTCAGCGAGGCCGCTGCGTTCGCATTTCAAACCTTCAGTGAGGTCCGTTGCATAGGTGTAGGAGCAGGCTAATTTTTGGGGGTGCGAAGGATTTTTCCCCGAACTTA